>ULXL01005243.1_pt1 | contig 12026 bp, 7 predicted proteins | sample 1961241 | NCBI WGS metagenome assembly ULXL01 (sample SAMEA4835837, study PRJEB28245) | human gut metagenome | biome: gut microbiome; material: fecal sample | place: Denmark | collected 2008
GGCGATGATTTGCGTGTTCAATGACTTCACCTCATTTCTGATTGGTGTTGTCATGTGCCTGCACAGCAGTCCTAGTAATGACAAAAGCCGCCACTTGAAACAAGTGACGGCTTCGCATAAATCCAATATTCTACTGTGTTTGAAATCAAAAGGCTTTGAGTTCCTTTCTGCTATTCATTTGTCGTTAATGAAACACCTCCTATAATTCGACTTATTTCAGCATGATTTTTCGGTTTGGAAAAGGATGAAAAAACCAGACTGAAAACCTCAAAACCCTTGATTCTACGGGGCTTTTCCGGTTTGTCGTAATTATACCGTAAGGGCATACAAACGCTACCTTGCAAATTGCCAACGGCGTGGCGGTCACCACCGTGGCGGGCACATTGGGGCACAGCACGGCCAACACCACAATAAAGGTTTATGCCCACGCCATTCAGAGCGCCGCCGCTGCTTCTGCGGAAATGATGGATAACCTTCTGAACCCGGCGAAAAAAACAGGCATAACGGACAAATTGATTTTGCATGTTTTGAAAATGCATTAAAAAGTTAGAAAAACACCGGGTTTCATATAGAAATCCGGTGTTTTTACTGGCAGGGGCACTAGGACTTGAACCCAGAGCCTACGGTTTTGGAGACCGCCGCTCTACCAATTGAGCTATACCCCTATGTATTTATATTTGAAGGCGGAAGACCTGAAAAATCTGGTGGGCCTTCAGGGATTTGAACCCGGGACGATCCGGTTATGAGCCGGAGGCTCTGACCAACTGAGCTAAAGGCCCATGAAAATCACGGGTGCATTCAATCACCACGGGTGATATTATAGCATCGAACCAGACGCATGTCAAGCGATTTCTTTGGAAAGTGGAGCAAAATATTGATGCCGTCCGGGACTTGCAAATTTGGCACGGATGGATTACTATATAGAATATAAAAAAGGAGGAAACGCCATGAACGCGGAACAGATTATGAAAATATTTGCGGATACGGCCTATATCCGCACCGGCGGCAGCCCGGAGGAGCTGCGCACGGCACAGTATTTGCAGGATAAGATTGCCGGGCTGGGGCTGAAAGCCGAGATCGTGCCGTTCGACGTGCCGATGTCCAGAATACAGGAGGCGGTTTTGCAGGTGGATGGCGTGGAAGTGACCTGCAAGGGCTACCTGTGCGCAGGAAGCGGGGAGGTGGAAGCGCCTTTCTATTATCTGCGGGATTCCAGCCCCTACGCGCTGAGCAAGTGCCGGGGGAAAATCGTGATGATCGACGGCTATCTGGGCTACTGGGTCTACCACGATCTGCTGGAAAACGGCGCGGTGGGCTTCGTCACCTATGACGGAAACACCAATTACGCCGACCGGGACATCGACCAGCGGGAGCTGCGCTCTTACGTCCACAACGGAAACCGAATTCCCGGCGTGAACATCAACGCAAAAGATGCGGTGGAGCTGATCCGCAAGGGGGCTTCCACGGCGAAGATCACGCTGAAGCAGGAGGAGTATACCGGCCAGTCCCACAACGTCGTTCTGGATATGCCGGGACAGGTGGACGAGTATATTGCCTTCACCGCCCACTACGATTCCACGTCCCTGTCACAGGGCGCTTATGACAATATGTCCGGCTCTCTGGGAATTCTGGGCATTGCGGAGCATTTTGCGGCGCACCCCCACCGTTACGGCCTGCGCTTCATCTGGTGCGGTAGCGAGGAGCGGGGACTGCTGGGCTCCAAGGCGTACTGCGCCGACGAGGAGAAGCTCAAAAACTGCGTGCTGAACATCAATCTGGACATGATCGGCTGCATTATGGGCAAGTTTATCTCCTGCGTCACCGGCGAGGAAAAGCTGTGCCATTATATTTCCTATCTGGGCGACGAGCTGGGCTTCCCGGTGGAGGTGAAGCAGGACGTGTATTCCAGCGACTCCACGCCCTTCGCCGACAAGGGCGTCCCGGCGGTGTCCTTCGCCCGCATCGCGCCCCCCAATACTGCCACCATTCACAACCGCTATGACACCATGGCGCTGATGAAGGGCGAGCAGATGGTGCTGGATACGGATTTTCTCATTGCCTTTGCGGAGCGCATGGCGAACGCTGCCCGGTGCCCCGTAGCCCGGGAGATGCCGGAGAACATGAAGGAAAAGCTGGACATCTATCTCTGCCGGAAACGCGCGCCGAAGCAGTAAAAGCAATCAAAAACAGAACTTTAACAGTAAGGGGCTTCCTCCCAAAATTGAGGAAGCCCCTTAAATATCGATACTTATTCCGGTACGATTCAGAGCGATGTTCATAGATTCGTTTCCAAAACGGGTGAAAATCCAAAGGAATCGCCGCAGAAAACACCGGGAAAAGCGGCGATTTGTCAAAACGACGAAAACAGGACATAATTTATTCATAAGTTTGTGTTGTCTTCTGTATTGTATTATTTTTGGAAAATGTTACAATGAACTTGTACTTTTCCACCGGCTTAGCCGGAAAACTAAAAAGAAAGGTCGATACTATGTTAGAGAAAGTTTTCAAGCTCTCCGAGAACAAGACCACCGTCAAGACTGAGGTCGTGGCTGGCCTCACGACGTTCATGACGATGGCCTACATCATCGCGTTGAACCCGAACCTGCTCACCGGCTTCGGCGCCGCCGGACAGGATCTGTGGAACGGCGTGTTCCTGGCAACCTGCATCGCGTCTGCCATCGGTACGTTCTGCATGGCGTTCCTGGCCAACAAGCCCTTCGCAATGGCTCCCGGTATGGGTCTGAACAGCTTCTTTGCCGTGGTCGTCGGCAACATCGTTGCCATGACCGGCATGACCTACGTGGCTTCCTTCCAGGCCGCTCTGGTCATCATCCTGCTGGAGGGCATCGTCTTCGTTGTCCTGTCCATCTTCAACGTCCGCGAGAAGATCGTGGAGGCCATTCCCCTTGGCATCCGTCTGGGCATCTCTCCCGCTATCGGCCTGATGCTGATGAATATCGGCCTTGGCTCCAACGTGGGTGTCTATGCAGAGGGCAACGGCTTCACCACTCCCTTCTATGTCATGCGCGACTTCTTTGGCGCACTGACTCCCAGCTACCTGCAGAATAACATGGGCGACACCGGTTTCGCCACCATGATCCTGACCGTCGTGACCATGTTTGTCGGCCTGTTTGTCATCCTGGCGATGTCCAAGAAGGGCATCAAGGGTTCCGTGCTGTACGGTATGCTCGTCGCTTCCGTGATTTACTGGATCGGCTCCTTCGCCTTCCTGCACACCAACCCCTTCGCCTCCCTGGCTACCGCTTCCTTCCTGCCCCCCTTCGCCGATATGGCTCAGGTCACCCTGTTCAAGTTCAACTTCGCCGGCTTCATGGAGATCGGCTGGTTCACTGCCATCACCCTGATCATCACCTTCTGCATCATTGACATGTTCGACACCATCGGCACTTTGGTGGGCACCGCCTCCCGTGCCGGCATGGTGGATCAGAAAGGCGATATGCCCAACATGAAGGAAGCTCTGCTGTCCGACGCCATCGGCACCATCGCCGGCGCCTGCACCGGTACTTCCACCATCACCACCTTCATCGAGTCCGCTTCCGGTGTTGAGGCCGGCGGCCGCACCGGTCTGACTGCTGTCGTCACCGGCCTGCTGTTCCTGGCCTGCATCTTCATCGCCCCCATCGCTGCCATCATCCCCGCCGCTGCCACCTCCGCTGCTCTGATCTACGTGGGCATCCTGATGCTCCAGGGTCTGAAGCGGGTCGACTTCGACGATATGGATCAGATGGTTCCCGTGGCGCTGATGCTCATCGGTATGCCCATCTCCGGCTCCATCGGCCACGCCATCGGCCTGGGCCTGATTTCCTACACCATCATGAAGATCTTCGGCGGCAAGGCCAAGGAAGTTTCCGTCCTGACCTACGTGATCTCTGCTCTGTTCCTGGTGAAGTTCTTCCTGGCTGTGTAATCCTGACACAAAATGAATTTCCGCCCGAAAGAAGCTTGCTTCTTTCGGGCGGTTTTCCGTTTCCTGACCGGATGATTACCATCAAAAAAGGCGAACCGTATGAAACGGTTCGCCTTTTGCAATCGATGGTGCTGCAATTACAGGTCGCAGTTGCCCACGGTTCTGGGGAAAGGAAGCACGTCCCGGATGTTGCCCATGCCGGTGAGGTACATGACGCAGCGCTCAAAGCCCAGACCGTAGCCCGCGTGACGGGCGGAGCCGTACTTGCGCAGGTCGAGATAGAAGGCATAGTCCTCAGGCTTCATGCCAAGTTCTTCGATGCGGTTCTTCAGGATGTCGAAGTTGTCCTCACGCTGGCTGCCGCCGATGATCTCGCCGATGCCGGGAACCAGACAGTCCATAGCGGCCACGGTCTTGCCGTCGGGATTCAGCTTCATGTAGAACGCCTTGATCTCCTTGGGGTAATCCGTGACGAAGACGGGCTTCTTGAACACCTTCTCCGTTAGGAAGCGCTCGTGTTCGGTCTGCAGGTCGCTGCCCCAGTGGACGGGGTACTCAAACTCGTCGTTGTGCTTTTCCAGCAGCGCCACGGCGTCGGTGTAGGTGATGCGGCCGAATTCGTTGTGCAGGACGTTGTGAAGACGGTCAAGCAGTCCCTTGTCGATGAATTCGTTGAAGAAGTTCATTTCTTCGGGGGCGTGCTCCAGAACGTAAGAGATGATATACTTGATCATGGCCTCGGCCAGCTCCATATCATCCTCCAGATCGGCGAAGGCGATCTCCGGCTCGATCATCCAGAATTCGGCGGCATGGCGGGTGGTGTTGGAGTTCTCCGCCCGGAAAGTGGGGCCGAAGGTATAAATGTTGCGGAAGGCCATGGCGAAGGTCTCACCGTTGAGCTGGCCGGAAACGGTCAGGTTGGTGGGCTTGCCGAAGAAGTCCTGGGTATAATCGACCTTGCCGTCCTCGGTCTTGGGGACGTTGTTCAGGTCAAGGGTGGTGACCTGGAACATTTCGCCCGCGCCCTCGCAGTCGGAGCCGGTGATCAGGGGTGTGTGGACATACACAAAGTCCCGATCCTGGAAGAACTGGTGGATGGCCATAGCGGCAAGGCTGCGGACGCGGAACACCGCCTGAAAGGTGTTGGTGCGGGGACGCAGATGGTTGATGGTGCGCAGGAACTCCATGGAGTGGCGCTTGGGCTGCAGAGGGTAGTCGCCGGTGGAGGAGCCTTCCACGGTAATGCCCTCGGCCTGAATCTCAAAGGGCTGCTTGGAGTCCGGGGTGAGAACCAGCGTGCCGCGAATGATCAGAGCGGCGCCGATGTTGATTTTGGAAATTTCCTGAAAATTTTCCAGAGTGTCGTTATACACCACCTGCACGGGGGTGAAATAAGTACCGTCGTTCAGGACGATGAAGCCAAACTGCTTGCTGCCCCGGCGGTTTCGCACCCAGCCGCCGACGTTCACTTCGACGCCGGCATATTTTTCGGTGTTTTTGAACAGATCGCGGACGGTAATCAAATCCATATGGGTGTCCTCTTTTCTCGCAGAAAGTATAAGGAAGAAATCACCGAAAGCAATCGCCGATTTCTTCGAAGTCGCATTAAGTATACGTCAATTAGGAAGATTTTACAAGAGGAAAATAAATTTTTTGTGAAAAATATCGATACAAGGAATTCTTAAGTGTACATTTGCGGCATTTTGTGATACAATACCATGAGTTTCGATAAAGGAGCGGATGATTCGTGGGCATGACCTCGGGCAAACAAAAAACACGGCGGCGTATACATTTTCTTTTCCTGCCGCTGTCCTTCTTTCTGGTGGAAGTGTTTGCCTTTCTCTTTTTATCCCTGAATACGGAGGAGTTCCGGCTGGCGCAGCTCTGGCCGCTGGCTTTCGGCGCTTTGTGGGCGGCGATTCTGAGCGGCTTTGTCAGGCTGTTCCCGGCCAAGGCGGGGAGAGTGGTGTACGGTATTTTGTATTTCGTCGCCGCGATCTACGCCGCTGTGCAGACAGGGTATTTTTATCTGTTTTCCGAGATGATGTGGCTGTCGGATTTCCGCTATGCGTCTGAGGGGTCGGACTATTTTTCCGTCCTGCTGAGCTACCCCATGGGCTGGTGGCTGGGACTGGCGGCGCTGGCGGTGCAGGGTATCGTGATTCTGGTGAAATTCCCAAGGTGGAAGCAGAAATGGTCAACCGGAATCGCGGCTGCGGCGGTGGTCATCGCCGCGTCGGTAGGAGCGGCCTGCCTGCCGCAGGCGGTGTTTTTGCAGGACGGCGACATCCGCTACGCATCCTCCGACTACGGCAGAGTCCAGTCCGCTGAGGCGGCCTATGACAACATGTTCAACGCCCACCGGCTGTATCAGGTCTGCGGATTGTATCAGACGCTGGAAAAGGACATCTACAAAAACGGCATCTACCCCCTGACGCCAAGCTACGCTGCGGCGCAGAAGGCAGGGAAAGCGGAGATCAACGCCTATTTTGCGGGTCGGACTGTGGGCGGCGACAACGAAATGACCGGCCTGCTGGAAGGGAAAAACGTGGTTCTGGTGCTTATGGAGTCTATGGATGACTGGATGATCGGGGAGTACACCCCCACGCTGGAACGGCTCATGTCCGAGGGTATTTCTTTCACCCACTTCTACACGCCGGGCTACGGCGGCATCCGAACCTTCAATTCGGAGTTCTGCGTGAATACCGGCTCGTTCCTGAGCAGTCAGGGCGGCTATGCTTTCGACTACATCACGAACACCTACCGCCAGTCCCTCGCCAGCCTGCTGACGCAGGAGGGATATTCCGCCAAGACCTTCCATTATAATGACCCCAGCTTCTATAGCCGCGGGGTGTTCTCCCCCGCCATGGGGTATTCCGAGTACGTCTGCTACGGGGACTACATCGGCGCGGACGAGGAAGACCTTCTGTATGACGATCAGCTGCTGTTTGACAATCCCGGCCTGAATGCCGAATTCTTCCGGGAGGGACAGCCGACCCTGAACTTCATCATCACCCGTTCTGCCCATCTGAGCTACAAGTACAATGAAGTCCTGAGCTATTGGGCGCTGAAAAAGTACCCGGAATTCCGGGGGCTTACCGGCAACGAGGAAACGGACTGCGCCTATCTCAAGGCCAAGCTGGTGGACGATCTGTTTGCCCGGCTGCTTCAGGAGCTGGAGGACAAGGGGCAGCTGGAAAACACCGTCATCATTGGTGTTACCGACCACTACACCTACGGCTACAAGGACGAAGCGTCCCTGTTTGCTCTCTCCGGAGTGGACGACGCCCTGCTGCTGGAAAAGACGCCCTGCTTCATCTGGAGCGCGGATTTGCAGCCCATGAAGGTGGACAAGACGCTGAACACCTCTGACCTCCTGCCCACGATGCTGAACCTTCTGGGCGTGGACAGCCCCTATGATTACATAGGCCGGGACGCTTTTGACCCCACCTATGAGGGCTACGCGCTGTTCTCCGACGGCAGCTGGATATCCGGAGATATCGCCTACGACGCGGGGACAAAGCGTGTTCTCAGCATCACCGGCGGTGAAGCGGAGGCCAGCAGCGAAACCCTTGACGCAATGGCCCAAAAGGTGCAGCAGTTCGTGCGGATCAACAATCTGATTCTGGATACGGACTACTATAAGGACAACACAGCGGCAAACTAAAAACAGGCTCCCTTCCGACAGGTGAAAGACCGTCGGAAGGGAGCTTTTTCTTATCCCAGATATTTTTCCAGACACACCAGCTGTACATCGGGAATGCCGTTGAAAACGCACTGCACGACGCCGACTTCCTCGTATCCCAGCGTGTGATACAGCTTTCGCGCCCGCTTATTTTTCACGTTGGTGTCCATGCGCAGAGCGGGGCAGCCATGCTGTTTTGCGTAATCCTCATAGTATGCGACGAAAGCGCGGCCATATCCCTTTCCGCCTTTCAGTGGGTCAACCACAAGGCAGTGCAGTACCATGACCTCGCGGTCTTCCGCGGCGTGCTTCCATGCCGCGTCCTTGTATTCGTACACCTGGGTCTGATTGATGACGGCGGCGGCGACCACCTTTCCGCCGTCTGCCATGACGAACAGATCGCCCCGTTCCAGAGCGGCCTCCGCCGTTTTCCGGGTGGGATAGACGCCGCGAATCCAGCCGATGGTGGAAAGCCCCTGTTCCTCGCTGTCATGGATGCGGTCGTAAATTTTCTCAATGCCGTCGATGTCACTTTTTTGCGCTTTTTGCACGATCACGGTTGCTTCCTCCTGTTTGCCTGACAGATTTTTGGGAGGTCTGCCGTGAAACGGCTTTCATAAAATGATGAAATCATTTTATGAGGAAACAATATTATAGCATAGTCCGGCGGTTTATTCAACGGCATAGACAGCGAAAATTATCCGCCGGGAAAATGCTTGACAGGAAGGATGTTATCTGCTACCATTGGTGTATGCACCTAATAGCCTTCGAAAATTCGCAATGGGGTACCCCATTGCATCGGGAGATATCCCGATGCAATCCCCCGGCTGTCTGCCCGACGGGTACGGGTCAGGACGAGGAAGGAGAACGTACATCCAATGAAAATGAGAAGACTGATTTCCGCGATCATCGCGCTGCTGCTGGTCGTGAACCTGTCTGTGACCGCGTTTGCGGCGGAATGGTATCTGGAGGACGGCGACATTACCGTCAGCGCCGGAGAAAACGGCCAGACGGTATCCCAGGGCGGCGGAGCCGCTGTGGAGGACAACGCTCCCGTCATTAAGGGAAGCTCGACGGAAAACACCGTCACCATCAATGCGGAGAAAGACCAGACCGCAAACGTCACCATTGAGGATGTAAACATTGACATGAGCGTCGCGGGCAAGGCCGCCGTTTCCACGACCGGCGAGGGCAATGTGAACATCGAGCTGAACGGAAGCAACGCGCTTAAGAGCGGTCACTCTCATGCCGGCCTGGAAAAGAACAACGACGGTAATCTGACCATTCAGGACAAGGATAAAGACGGCTCCCTGAACGCCAATGGCGGTCAGGACGGCGCAGGTATTGGCGGCGGTGTATATGGTAACGGCAGCGATATCACGATCACCGGCGGCAAGGTCACGGCGCGGGGCGGGAATTATGGTGCTGGCATCGGTGGCGGTGCTTACGGTAACGGCAGCGACATCACTGTCACCGGCGGCGAAGTCACCGCAAATAGCGGCAACCACGGTGCCGGTATCGGCGGCGGAGGTTGGGGCAATGGCAATAACATCACCATCTCTAGCGGCAAGGTCACTGCCACCGGCGGCATGTTCGCTGCGGGTATCGGCGGCGGAATGCATCGGGATGGAAATGACATCACGATCTCCGGCGGCGAGGTCAGTGCCGCCGGAGGCAGGTGCGGCGCAGGCATTGGCGGCGGCCTTGATGCACGCAGCAGCGGAGACATCACGGTTTCCGGCGATGCGAAGCTGAAGGTGCGGGGCGGCAAGACAGGCGATGACGGGCAGGGAGCCGGTATCGGCAATGGCGGCGTACGTGACCAAAACGGTCCGGTGAACGGCACAGAGGTCGAGCCGGATATTTGCGCGCTGAACCCCAGCGGGAAAATCGAATATTACGCGCCCGGCAGTGTCATGACGGGAACTCCCAGCAAAACGATCACAAACCCAACCGGAGACCATGCGTGGGACAGCGGCAGGGTGACAAAGCCTGCCACCTGCACGGAAAAGGGAATTAAGACTTACACCTGCACAAGGCATTCCTCTCACACAAAAAACGAGGAAATCCCTGCTCTGAACCATAGCTTTGATGGGCAGGAGTATGTTTCCGACAACAACGCCACCTGCGGACAGGACGGCACCAAGACGATAAGGTGCGTGCGCTACGGCAGGGGTGGCTGCACGGAAAAAGATACGGTTGTGGATACCGGAAGTATGCTGGGTCATAGCTTTGACGAGGAGGCGTATGTTTCTGACAACAATGCCACCTGCGAACAGGACGGAACCAAGACGGCAAAGTGTGTCCGCTACGGCACAGGTGGATGCACGGAAACGAACACAGTAACGGACACGGACAGCAAGCTGGGGCATCTCTTTGAGAACTATGTTTCCAACAACGATGCGACCTATGCGCGCGACGGCACGATGACCGCAAAGTGCGTGCGGTATGACCAGTGCGGGAAGATCCACACCATACCGGATGAGGGAAGCCGGTTAAAACTCCCCCTCTACCGCGTGACCGACAGGGACGGCAGGGACATCGCCTACACGGCCGAGCAGAAGGACGGCGTGCTGACCGTCACCGTTGACGCCGACTTTGCCGTGCTGACGGGAAAGCTCAGCGGCATCGACACCCTCAAGGCGCAGGGCGTGGAGAAAATCGTCTTTGTCACCAAGGACGCGACCTCCGCGTTCCGGCTCGCTGATCTGCTGGAAAAGGGCGCGGCGGAGGAAACCTACAAGCTCACCCATGACGGCAAGACGGCAGCCTTTACCGCAGGCGGACGGCAGACCGATATAAGCGATATTCTTGTGAAAGCGTAAATAATTGCAGGCGGGCAAGTGCATGAAGCACTTGCCCGCCTCGTCTGCTGCTCAGCGGATGGATGCTTTTTCCATGGGCAGCAGCTTGTTTTTCCGGATTTTGAAATAGAGCAGACCTGTCATATCCGCCAGAAACCAGCCGATGGGGACAGACCACCAGATGCCCACCACGCCGACGGCGGGGATGGCGGAAAGAAGATACGCCAGAGCCACCCGGGTGCCCAGAGAAATGACGGTCAGCACCACGCTCATCCCCGGCTTTTCCAGCGCCCGGTACAGCCCGTAGAGCAGGAACAGGCAGCCGATGCCGCAGTAGAACGCGCCTTCAATGCGCAGATACTGTACGCCCGCCTGAATGATCTCTGTCTCCCCGGCTTCCACGAAAATCGTCATAAGCGGACGGGCAAAAACGAAGACAAGGGCGGATATGACCAGACAGAAGGCCATGGAGATGCACACGGCGCTTTTCAGGCCGGAGCGGATTCGACCGGTTTCCCTTGCGCCGTAGTTCTGGGCGATGAACGTGGAAAAGGCGTTGCCGAAGTCCTGCACCGGCATATAGGCAAAGGCGTCGATCTTCACAGCGGCGGCGAACGCGGCCATGACCACCGTTCCGAAGCTGTTGACCAGTCCCTGCACCGTGAGAATGCCCAGATTCATGACCGACTGCTGAACGCAGGTCAGGGTGGAGAAGGAGAGAATTTCGGAAATGCGCGACCACCGCAGACTGCGAAGACGCCGGATGGAGCGCACCTGAGGGCAGCGCAGAAGGGCGTAGACCGCAATGCCGATGCCGGAAAGGTACTGGGCGATCACCGTCGCCTCCGCAGCGCCCCCGACGCCCCGCTTTAGCCCAATGATGAACCACAGATCCAGAACGATATTCACCACGGCGGAAACGGCCAGAAATACCAGCGGCACCACAGAATTTCCCACCGACCGCAGGAAAGAAGCAAAGAAATTGTACAGGAAAATCCCGGGGATTCCCATAAAAATCACGAACAGATAGGCGCGCATATCCCTCCACACCTCGTCAGGGACGTGGAGAAATACACGAAGCGCGTCCAGACAGAGGTAAGCAATGACGTTCAGAAGCACCGTCGCGGCGGCGATGGAATAGAAGGACGCGCAGATATCCTCGCAAAGGCCGTTCTCGTCCCGCTGGCCGAAGCGGATGGAAAACAGCGCGCCGCTTCCCATGCACAGGCCAAGGATGATGGAGGTGAGGAAGGTCATCAGCGTGAAGGATGACCCCACCGCCGCGAGAGCATTGCGCCCAAGAAACTGCCCGACGATCAGGGTGTCGGCAATATTATAGCACTGCTGGAGCAGGTCGCCCAGAATCATGGGGATTGCGAACAGCAGCATGGATTTGGTGACGGAGCCTTTTGTCAGATCTCGATTCATTATGCGCCTCCGGGGTGCAGGATTTCCTGTGTTTTTTGGAAAAAGTTGTTTGACCGAGTGCTTACCGGACACCGAACAACTCCTGAGCTTCCAGCTGAAGCAGTTTGCTGACTTCCAAAGCAATATCGTTCAGCGTACAATGACAAACACCATGCTCAACGAGTTTGTAGAGAAAATCCTT
>ULXL01008538.1_pt1 | contig 12005 bp, 6 predicted proteins | sample 1961241 | NCBI WGS metagenome assembly ULXL01 (sample SAMEA4835837, study PRJEB28245) | human gut metagenome | biome: gut microbiome; material: fecal sample | place: Denmark | collected 2008
GCGCGCTGAACCCCGGCGGAAAAATCGAATATTACGCGCCCGGCAGTGGCATGACGGGAACTCCCAACAAAACGGTCACCAACCCCACCGGAGGCTATATATGGGACGGCGGCAGGGTGACGAAGCCCGCCACCTGCACGGAAAAGGGAGTTAGGACGTACACCTGTACCGGCTCCACCCATACAAGAACCGAGGATATCCCCGCCCTGAACCACAGCTTTGCAGGGCAGGCGTATGTTTCCGACAACAACGCCACCTGCGAACAGGACGGCACCAAGACGGTCAAGTGCGTGCGCTACGGCACAGGCGGCTGTACGGCAACAGACACGGTAACGGACACGGACAGCAAGCTGGGGCATTTCTTTGAGGACTATGTTTCCGACAACAATGCCACCTGCGAACAGGACGGCACCAAGACAGCTAAGTGCGTGCGCTACGGCGAAGGCGGCTGTATGGCAACAGACACGGTAACGGACACAGACAGCAAGCTGGGGCATCTTTTTGAGGACTATATTTCCAACAACGATGCGACCTATGCGCGCGACGGCACGAAAACCGCAAAGTGTGTGCGGTATGACCAGTGCGGGGAAACCCACACCGTACCGGATGAGGGAAGCCGGTTAAAACTCCCCCTCTACCGCGTGACCGACAGGGACGGCAGGGACATCGCCTACACGGCGGAGCAAACGGGCGGCGTGCTGACCGTCACCGTTGACGAGGACTTCGCCATTCTCACGGGCAAGCTCAGCGGCCTTCGCACCCTCAAGGCGCAGGGCGTGGAGAAAATCGTCTTTGTCACCAGGGGCGCAGCGTCCGCGTTCCTGCTCTCCGATTTGCTGAGCAAGGGCGAAAGCGGCGAAGCCTACCGCCTAACCCACGACACCAAGGCCGTCACCTTCACCCTGGGCGAAAAAATGACCGACATGAGCGCCATTCTCACAAAGCCGTAAGGGAAATCTCCAAATCCATACAAACGGGCAGGCACAACCAGTGCCTGCCCGCCTTGTCTGCCAACCGTCGCGGCTATCATTGGGAAAAACAAGAAATCCGAACCTCTGACCGATTGCGGTCTAAGGTTCGGATTATCTTACTTTGGTGGACCTGAAGAGACTCGAACTCTCGACCTCTCGGATGCGAACCGAACGCTCTCCCAGCTGAGCTACAGGCCCATAGGTTACTTGCACATTATAGCGCGGTGGGAAAAGATTGTCAAGAAAAAACTTGCGGGATTTTCAAATCCATGGTATACTTCCCGGGATAGAATTTCCGATCATCTCTTTCACACCACCCAACGATCGCAAAGGAGCAGTAAACATGAAATCAATCCCCGAAATTCTGGCCGAGGAATTGGGTCAGAAGCTGGAATATGTTCAGAATGTGGTGAACCTCATGGACGAGGGCAACACCATTCCCTTTATCGCCCGATACCGCAAGGAAATGCACGGCGCCATGGACGACACGACGCTGCGGAATCTGGAGACCCGCCTGACCTACCTGCGCAATCTTCAGGAGCGCCGGGACGAGGTGAAAAAGTCCATCGAAAATCAGGGCAAGCTGACGCAGGAGCTGTCCGACGCCATCGACAGCGCCGCCACCATGGCGGAGGTGGAAGACCTGTACCGCCCCTACAAGCAGAAACGCCGCACCCGCGGCTCCATCGCCCGGGAAAAAGGGCTTGCGCCTCTGGCCGAGGCCATTTTCGCTCAGGACGGACAAGACCCCGCCGTGCTGGCCGAGGGCTATATCGACCCGGAAAAGGGCGTTAACTCCGTGGAAGAAGCCTTACAGGGTGCCAATGACATCATTGCCGAAGATCTTTCCGACGACGCCGACATCCGCAAGTCTCTGCGGGAGCTGGTGATGCGCCGGGGAATGCTGACCTGCACCGCCGCCGAGGACGCGGAGGCCGACGGCGTTTACAAGCTCTACTACGATTTCTCCCAGCCCATCTCCCGGGTGCTGGATCATCAGATCCTCGCCATGAACCGGGGCGAAAAAGAGGGCGTTCTCAAGCCCAACGTCATTCTCGCGGGCAACGAGGGAGCCGCGCTGGTGTGCCGCGCCGCTTTGAAGCCCACCATGCAGGTCTCCGCCTTCGTCCGCGCCGCCGCTGAGGACGCCTATGAGCGGCTGATCTTCCCCTCCATCCAGCGGGAGGTGCGCAGCGACCTGTCCGACCGGGCGTATGCGGGCGCTATCCGCAATTTTGCCCTGAACCTGAAGCCGCTGCTGATGCAGCCCCCTGTCAAGGGCTTCGTCACCATGGGTCTTGACCCCGGATACCGCAACGGCTGCAAGGTCGCCGTGGTGGACGCCACCGGCAAGGTTCTGGCCACCACCGTGGTCTATCCCACTTTCAGCGAGCGGAAAAAGCAGGAAGCCATTTCCTCCCTGTCCGTCCTCATGCGCAAATACGGCGTCAAGCACATCGCCATCGGCAACGGCACCGCCTCCCGTGAAACCGAGGCCATGACCGTAGAGCTGCTGAAATCCTTCCCGGAGGCCAGCTACATGATCGTCAGCGAAGCGGGCGCTTCCGTCTACTCCGCCTCTCCCCTTGCGGCGGAGGAATTCCCCGATTACGACGTCAATCTCCGCTCCGCCGTGTCCATCGCCCGGCGGCTGCAGGACCCCCTTGCCGAGCTGGTGAAGATCGACCCCAAGGCCATCGGCGTGGGACAGTACCAGCACGACTGCCCCCAGAAGGAGCTGGACGCCGCCCTTGGCGCCGTGGTGGAGGACTGCGTCAACGCCGTGGGCGTGGACGCCAACACCGCTTCCCGGAGCCTTTTGCAGCAGGTTTCCGGTCTGACCGCCACCACGGCGAAGAATATCGTCGCCTATCGGGAGGAAAACGGCCCCTTCACCAGCCGCGCACAGCTGAAAAAGGTTCCCAAGCTCGGCCCGAAGGCCTTTGAGCAGTGTGCCGGTTTCCTCCGTATCCCCGAAAGCAAGGAGATTCTGGACAACACCGGCGTCCATCCGGAATCCTACGCCGCCGCAAAGGCGCTGCTGAACCTTCTGGGCTGCAAAAAGGGCGACGATTTCTCCACCCTGACGGAAAAGCTGAACGCATACGGTCTGAGCAAGGCCGCCGCGGAATGCGCCGTGGGCGAGCCGACCCTGGTGGATATCGCCAAGGAGCTGAGCAAGCCCGGCCGCGACCCCCGGGACGAGCTGCCCGCCCCCATTCTGCGCAAGGACGTGCTGGAAATGAAGGACTTGAAGCCCGGCATGGAGCTGACCGGCACGGTGCGCAACGTCATCGACTTCGGCGTTTTCGTGGACATCGGCGTCCATCAGGACGGTCTGGTGCATATTTCCGAGGTCTGCGACCGGCGTCTGCGCCATCCCAGCGAGGTGGTCAAGGTCGGCGACGTGGTGAAGGTGGTCGTCCTGAGTGTGGACGAAAAGCGCCACCGCATCGGCCTTTCCATGAAACAGGCAAAATGACGCAAATCGGCTGCTGCGGAAAACCGCAGCAGCCGAAATTTTATGCTTCACGGATGTACAGTCTGGTCGGCTCCGGTTCCCCGTCGCCCTGCGCCATGGATTCCTTATATTCCGGTCTGTCGGTCAGGCGGATGATTGCGTTCTGTTTCATAGTTCCTCCGCAAGTATTATTTTATGCTACTATAGCATATTTTATCATCCTCGTCAAGCGTCCAAAGCCGTCCGTTTTCAGCTTCATTATTCCCGGAAGTTCCGTAAAACCGCAACTTTTCCCCCTATGCTTGACTTTATCGCCGTTTTGTTGTATAATTTCTTGAAATTCCATTGGAATGGAGCAGTTTTATGAAGAAGTTTATCCGCGTTCTGGTGCCGCTCCTGCTTGCGGTGCTGATCATCGCCAGCATCGGCTGGTACCTGTTTACCTATGACCGGGGGTTCACCCGGGATTTCCTGCTGACCCAGGCTCGATACAATGACCTCCACGGCAATTCCCGCCTGTCCTCATGGTTCTATGACCTTGCCTACAACTTCTCCAACCACGACGAGAACGTGGCCATCGAGCTGGCAAACCTGTATAAGGCCGACGACAACTACACGAAAGCCGAGTACACCCTGACCAATGCCATCAACTCCGAACCCAGCGCCGAGCTGTTCACCGCCCTGTGCAAGACCTACGTGGAGCAGGACAAACTGCTGGACGCCGTCTCTCTGCTGGACAAGATCACGAACCCGGATATCAAGGCCGAGATCGAGGCGCAGCGGCCTGACGCCCCCATCAGCAACTACGAGCCGGGCTACTACAGCCAGTATATCGACGTCACCCTGTACGCCGCCGGGAAGCTCTACTACACCACCAACGGTGAATACCCCTCCGTGAAGGACCCCGTTTACGAAAGCCCCATTACCCTCCCCGCCGGTGAGACGACCATTTACGCCATCGCCGTGGACGATAACGGCCTTGTCAGTCCCCTGACGGTTCTGGGCTACACTGTGACCGGCGTCATTGAGGAAGTCAAATTCGCCGACCCGGCCGTGGAAGCGGCTCTGCGGGAGCTGACCGGCACAAGAGACGGCGACAGCGTCTACACCAGCCAGCTATGGCAGATCACGGAATTCACCGTCCCCGAGGACACGAAGGTCTACACCGACCTGACGTTCATGCCCTATCTGGAAAAGCTGACCATCGCCAATCAGGACATCGACAGTCTTGAGAGCCTGTCTTCTCTGACCAAGCTTACGTCTCTTGACCTCAGCGGCAGCCGGTTCAGCCCGGACGATCTGACCGTCATTGCGGGACTTCCCGCCCTGACCGAGCTGAGCATGGTAGAATGCGGCCTGAGCACCATCGAAAAGCTGTCCGGCGCAAAGAGCCTTACCTATCTGAATCTGGGCGAGAACACCATCCGGAATCTGGACGTACTGTCCTCCATGACCACGCTGACCGAGCTGAATCTCCAGCACAACGCCGTGACCAGTCTCGACGCATTGGGCGGTCTGAGCAATCTGCAAACGCTGGACGTTTCCTACAACGCTCTGACTACCCTCGCCCCCGTTTCCAGCTGCGCCCGACTGACGACGCTGGTGGCTGACAACAACCAGATCATAAGTCTGGACGGCGTGAGCAGCTTACAGGTGCTGACCCGTCTGTCCGTGAACCACAACGCGCTGACGGATGTCTCTCCCATTTCCGTCTGCACGACGCTGGTTGAACTGGATATCTCCAACAACACCCTGACGGACATCTCCGCCCTCTCCACGCTGATCAATCTGGAGCGGTTCAGCTTTGCCTCCAATCAGGTGACAGCGCTCCCCGATTGGCCGGAGGGCTGCAAGCTCCAGACCATTGACGGCTCTTACAATGCGTTGACCAGTCTGGACAATCTGAGCAAGATGGAAGCCCTGACCTATATCTATATGGATTACAACCAGATCAGCAACATTGATTCCCTCGCCGACAGCTATTGTCTGGTGCAGGTGAACGTGTTCGGCAATCCCATTTCCGACGTCGCGTCCCTGAGAGAACACGACATCATCGTCAACTACGACCCGACCTGAGCACAGCAAATGCCCGCTGCTTTGAAAGCAGCGGGCATAATTTTTATCTTTGCATCTCACCTCTCTTGCCTCTCCCTATGGGAGAGGCGGCCGAGCTTCGGCACGAGAAGTGGAGCGTATCTGTACCGATACGCTCCACTATCTGTTTTACGACCACCCACTAAAACAGAGGGCTTTTTTTACTTTTGATGCTCCAGAACAAGTCTCAGTGCGGCTTCGATGGTCTGATTCCGCACCGCTTCCCGGTCGCCGGAGAAGTGATATTCCCTCGCGTCGGAATGCGCCGCGTCCTGATAGCCGATGAAAACCGTTCCCACACTGTGTCCGAATTCGTCGCCGCCGGGGCCGGCCAGACCCGTGACCGCCACGGCCGCGTCTGCTTTCAGCAGCGCCCGGACACCGGAAGCCAGATGCTCTGCCGTGCGCAGAGACACCGCGCCGTCCTGCGCCAGAATCTCTCCCGGCACGCCCAGAATGTTTTCCTTGACCCAGTTGGTATAGCAGATGACGCCGCCCTTGTAGACCTCGCTGCTGCCGGGAACCTGCGTCAGCGCCGCGCCGATGCCGCCGCCGGTGAGGCTTTCGGCGGTGACCAGCGTTTTCCCCTGAAGCGCTTTCAGCACATCACAGCAAAGGCTCATCATGGTACGTCACCTTGATCTTTTCCACATTTTCCAGCGCGCGGGCGATCAGCGCTTCTCTGTCCAGCTTCTTTTCCGCGTTCACGACCTGTCCCAGCGTGGGCTTGGTCTTGGGATGCTTCGGCGTGAAGACGGTGCAGCAGTCCTCATAAGGCAGGATCGACGTGTCCAGTGTCCCGATTTCCCGGGCAATGGAAATGATGTCCTTCTTGTCCATGCCCACCAGCGGCATGAAAATGGGAATGTCCACCACCGCGCCGGTGACGGTCATGGCCTCCATAGTCTGGGACGCCACCTGACCAAGATTTTCGCCGGTGATCAGCGCGCCGCAGCCGTCGCCCTTGGCAATACGCTGGGCAATTTCCATCATGAACCGGCGCATAATCAGGGTAAAGAACTCCTCGGGGCAGTTGTCCCGGATGGCTTCCTGAATCTCCGTGAAGGACACCACGTTCACGGTCATCCGCCCGGAGTATTTCGTCACCAGCCGGGCAAGCTCGATGACCTTGTCCTTGGCCAGCTGGGAGGTGTAGGGGTAGGAGAAAAAGTGGACGGCCTCCACCTCCACGCCCCGCTTCGCCATCATATAGGCCGCCACAGGGGAATCAATGCCGCCGGAGAGCAGCACCATCGCCCGTCCGCCAACGCCGGTGGGCAGGCCGCCCGCTCCCGGTTCGGCGGGGCCGTGGACGTAGGCGGACAGGTCCCGCACCTCCACGTACACGGTGTAGTCCGGGTGATGCACGTCCACCTCTACTCCCGGATGGGCTTCCGCCAGCCGTCCGCCGATCTTCTGAGACAGCTGGATGGAGGTCAGGGGGAAGCGCTTGTCCGAGCGCTTGGACTCGACCTTGAAAGATTGGGCGCAGTCCAGATCGTCTCCCAGATAGTTTTCGATGGCGGCAAAGATCGCGTCCAAGTCCTTCTCGCAGGGGCGGCAGCGGCACAGGCTCACCACGCCGAAAATGGAGCGGCAGGCTTCCCATGCCCCATCCACGTCCGCTTCCTCGTCCATCGGCTCTACGTACACCGTGGACTGGAGGATATACACGTCAAAATTGCCGTACTTCTTCATGCGGCGGCGGACGTTCTGCCGCAGCTTGTTCTCAAACTGGCGCTTGTTCGCGCCCTTCAGGACGATCTCGCCCAGCTTCAATAGAAAAATTTCCTTCATTTTCGTTCTCCTGTTTATCGATTTCCCAGATTCACCGCCCGGTACTGAATCGCTTCGGCGATGTGCTGGGGCTGAATATCTTCGCTTCCGTCCAGATCGGCCACGGTTCGCGCTACCTTGAGGATACGGTCGTAGCTTCTCGCGGTCAATCCCATGGTTTCAAACGCGCCCTTCATCAGCTCGGCGCATTCCTCGCTGAGTGTGCAGTAGCGGCGCATTTCTTCCGGCCCCATCCGGGCGTTGCACATTCCGCCGGAACCGAAGCGCCGGTTCTGGACGTCTCGTGCGGCGTTGACCCGCTGCTTCACCGACGCCGACGGCTCCGCTTCCGCCCGTTCCCGCAAGTCCTCAAAATGGACGGAGGGAACCTCCACCACAATGTCAATTCTGTCCAGAAGCGGCCCGGAAATGCGGCTTCGATAATTTTCCACATCCCGCTGGGAGCAGCGGCAGCGCCCGGAGGGGGCGCCGTACCAGCCGCATTTGCAGGGATTCATGGCGCATACCAGCATAAATTCCGCCGGGTACGTCACCGCCCCGGAAACCCGGGAGATGGTGACCTTTCCGTCCTCCAATGGCTGGCGCATCAAGTCAAGCGTATCCTTCCGGAATTCCGGCATTTCGTCCAGAAACAGCACGCCCTTATGGGCAAGGGAGATTTCACCCGGCCTTGGGTTGGAGCCGCCGCCAGCGAGTCCAGCATTGGACACCGTGTGATGGGGCGAACGGAACGGCCGCTGGGTCACAAGGGGATTGCTAGGCGTCAGCATCCCCATAACGGAATAAATCTGACTGACCTCCAAAGACTCCTCCCAGGTCATATCCGGGAGAATGGAGGGCAGACGCTTGCTGAGCATACTTTTGCCGGAACCCGGCGGGCCAATGAGCAGCACATTGTGACTGCCCGCCGCCGCGACCTCCAGCGCCCGCTTTACGTTTTCCTGCCCCAGCACGTCCTTGAAATCCGGCATGACGGTGTCCTCACGGGAGGGCACCCACAGCGGTTCTTCTTCCAGCGTCGTCTCCCCGTTCAGTCCTGCCGCCAGCTGCGCCACCGTATGGATGGGATACACCGCAGGCCCCCGGGCAAGCGTCGCCTCCGGGGCGTTCTCCGCCGGGACAAACAGCGCCTGAATCCCCTCCCGTTTGGCGGCAAGCGCCATGGGCAGCACGCCGGAAATGGGACGGATGGTGCCGTCCAGACTCAGCTCCCCCAGAAAGGCGCTGGTAGACTTCGGCCGCCGGACGCTTCCGCTGGCCGCGAGAATACTCAATAAAATAGGAAGATCGTAGTGCGTTCCCGCCTTTTTCTGGCTTGCGGGCGCCAGGTTCACCGTAATGCGGCTCACGGGAAAGGACAGTCCGCTGCTCTTCGCCGCTGCCCGCACCCGGTCCCGCGCTTCCTTCACCGCCGCGTCGGGCAGTCCCACGATATCAAAGCCGGGAAGTCCCTGAGAAATGTAGCATTCCGCCGTGACGGCGCTGCCCTGTATCCCGGAAATTCCCAGCGTTCGGACGCTGCAGATCATGTTTCCGTCCCCCTTTTCTCTCTTGTTTTTCATCATACTCCATTCTTCGGGAAAAGGCAATCCCTTTTTGGTTTCCCCGGCCGCGGACTTTACAGCTTTGCCAGATCTTTCCCGTGGAAAAGCGTGAATTTTTTGTATGAGTGTCGTTTGATGGCTTTACAAATTGCATGAAAAGTGGTACAATGAGGGCGACAAAATTAGAAATACTTTAGGAGGTATTCATTTTGGCTAGAAAATTCAAAACCATGGACGGCAATACCGCTGCCGCCCACGTCAGCTATGCCTTTACCGAGGTCGCTGGCATCTACCCCATCACCCCGTCCAGCCCCATGGCTGACAACGTGGATCAGTGGTCTGCCGCCGGTCGGAAGAACATCTTCGGCAACACCGTCAAGGTCGTCGAGATGCAGTCCGAGGCCGGTGCCGCCGGTACTGTCCACGGCTCTCTGGCTGCCGGTGCTCTGACCACCACTTACACCGCTTCTCAGGGTCTGCTGCTGATGATCCCCAATATGTACAAGATCGCCGGTGAGCTGCTGCCCGCAGTTTTCCACGTTTCCGCCCGTACCGTCGCTACTCAGTCTCTGAACATCTTCGGTGACCACTCCGACGTCTACGCCTGCCGTCAGACCGGTTTTGCCATGCTGTGCGAGACCAACGTGCAGGAAGTCATGGATCTGGGCGCTGTCGCTCACCTGTCCGCCATCGAAGGCCGCGTTCCCTTCATCAACTTCTTCGACGGCTTCCGTACCTCCCACGAGATCCAGAAGGTCGCTATCTGGGATTACGAGGATCTGAAGGAAATGTGCAACATGGATGCCGTTGAGGCGTTCCGCAAGCACTCCCTGAACCCCGAGCGTCCCGCAATGCGCGGCTCCCACGAGAACGACGATATCTTCTTCCAGCATCGTGAGGCCTGCAACAAGTACTATCAGGCACTGCCCGCAGTGGTCGAGAAGTACATGAACAAGGTCAACGAGAAGCTGGGCACCGACTACAAGCTGTTCAACTACTACGGCGCTCCCGATGCTGACCGCATCATCGTCGCCATGGGCTCCATCAACGACGTAGCCGAGGAAGTCATCGACTACCTGAACGCCCACGGTGAGAAGGTCGGCGTTGTCAAGGTCCGCCTGTTCCGTCCCTTCTGCGCTGAGAAGCTGCTGGAGGCCATCCCCGCCACCGCCAAGAAGATTGCTGTTCTGGACCGCACCAAGGAGCCCGGCTCTCAGGGCGAGCCTCTGTATCAGGACGTGGTCATGGCTCTGGCCAAGGCCGGCCGGAACGACGTCACCGTCATCGGCGGCCGTTACGGTCTGGGTTCCAAGGATACTCACCCCGCTTCCGTCTTTGCCGTCTACGAAGAGCTGGCTAAGGACGCCCCCAAGAACGAGTTCACCATCGGCATTGTGGACGATGTGACCCACCTGTCTCTGGACGAGAAGGTCTCCCCTAACACCGCCGCGGAAGGCACCATCGAGTGCAAGTTCTGGGGTCTGGGCGGCGACGGCACCGTCGGCGCCAACAAGAACTCCATCAAGATCATCGGCGACCACACCGACAAGTACGTACAGGCTTACTTCCAGTACGACTCCAAGAAGACCGGCGGCGTCACCGTTTCCCACCTGCGTTTCGGCGACAAGGCCATCAAGTCCCCCTACTACATCAACAAGGCTGACTTCGTTGCCTGCCACAACCCCTCCTACATCACCAAGGGCTTCAAGATCGTTCAGGACGTCAAGCCCGGCGGCGTGTTCCTGATCAACTGCCAGTGGAATCTGGAGGAGCTGGAGCATCATCTGGATGCCGCTTCCAAGCGCTACATCGCCACCAACAACATTCAGCTGTACACCATCGACGCTATCGATCTGGCCATCAAGGTCGGCATGGGCAAGCGTACCAACACCATCCTGCAGTCCGCTTTCTTCTCTCTGGCGAAGGTCATGCCCGCTGAGGATGCCATCAAGTACATGAAGGACGCTGCCGAGCACTCCTACCTGAAGAAGGGCCGCGACGTCGTCGAGAAGAACTGGAACGCCATCGATGTGGGCGCTACCGCTTACCACAAGGTCGATGTTCCCGCTTCCTGGGCCACCGCTGAGGACAACAAGCCCGAGACCGTTCTGGAAGGCCGTCCCGACACCGTCAAGGTCGTCAAGACCATCCTGAACCCCATCGGCAGAATGGACGGCTACAGCCTGCCCGTTTCCGCCTTCGCCGATCTGCCCGACGGCCAGTTCCCCCTGGGTGCTTCCGCTTATGAGAAGCGCGGCGTTGCCGTTACCGTTCCTCACTGGGACGAGACCAAGTGCATCCAGTGCAACAACTGTGCTTACGTCTGCCCCCACGCCACCATCCGTCCCTACGCGCTGACCGCTGAAGAGGCCGCTGCCGCTCCCGCGAACGCCCGTCTGGTGGATGTCAAGGCCGGCAAGGGCAAGGGCGTCTACAAGTACATCATGGCCGTGTCTCCTCTGGACTGCATGGGCTGCGGCGTCTGCGTCGGCGTCTGCCCCACCAAGGCCATCACCATGGTTCCTCAGGAGAACGAGCTGCCTGAGCAGGAAGTCTTCAACTACATGGTCTCCAAGGTCAGCGAGAAGAAGGACATGCAGGACAACACCGTCAAGGGTTCTCAGTTCCGCAAGCCTCTGCTGGAGTTCTCCGGCTCCTGCGCCGGCTGCGCCGAGACCAGCTACGCCCGTCTGGTGACCCAGCTGTTCGGCGATCGGATGTACATTTCCAACGCCACCGGCTGCTCCTCCATCTGGGGCGGTCCCGCCGCTACCTCTCCCTACACCGTGACCGCTGAAGGCCGTGGTCCCGCATGGGCGAACTCCCTGTTCGAAGACAACGCCGAGCATGGTCTGGGTATGTACACCGCACAGGCCGTCATCCGTGAGTCTCTGGCTAACAAGGTCAAGGAAGTCATGGAGAAGACCACCTGCGACGAGCGCAAGGCCGCTTGCCAGGCTTGGCTGGACACCTACAACGACGGCGAGGCCAACAAGGCTGCTACCAAGGCTCTGATCGAGAATCTGGAAGCCAAGGTCTGCTGCGACACCGTGAAGGACATCCTGTCCAAGAAGGAATATCTGTCCAAGAAGTCCGTGTGGATCTTCGGCGGCGACGGCTGGGCATACGACATCGGCT
>ULXL01024378.1_pt1 | contig 11998 bp, 8 predicted proteins | sample 1961241 | NCBI WGS metagenome assembly ULXL01 (sample SAMEA4835837, study PRJEB28245) | human gut metagenome | biome: gut microbiome; material: fecal sample | place: Denmark | collected 2008
ATGCGGTCGTCGCACGATCCAGCCATGAATCGCTCTCCATGCAGGTGGTTCTCGCTCCGCGCCGGAATCGGTATCACCTCCCATTCCGCGCATCCCCGCGCACCCATAGGCTCGCACATACAAAACGTATCTGTTGACCCTATTCAGTTGTAAATCAGGCTTTTACCTGCGGTTGATTGTCAACCAGGGAAAACGCAGAACCTTCCGGCGCTGTGCTTTCCCCAACCGGCAATCCGATGTTTTGTGTTGTTCTGAAGCAGCACGTTCGCAGCGCAGACATACCATACGTCCCTCTGGGATGATCTCACCGCACATCACGCAACGCTCCTCAGAAAAATACATCATGGAAATTCTCCTTTGTGGGGGAATGCGTCCCAAGTCGGGACAGATTAAGATTCAGACAGATGCCTGTCTCGTAGACTGGACAGGACATCTGTATAGTCAAGTATCCTGCCGCATAATCATAGACTTGAAGCCTTAGTACGCAAGTCTTGCCGTGTTACGCCTTAGCGCAAACGTTCAATGGGTATGCGGTGATAGCTTATCCCTGACGGTCGGCCCATAGTTTTGCTGAGATCAGCGAAATCAGTTCTTTAGCCGTGGGTGAATCTTCAATCCAATACGCACGCAGTTCGTGTCTACGCCCGTTCTGCCAGATATCCTTGGCTGCACGATTCAACGCCCGCGAAACAGCTTCGTTGGTGCGTTTTCCTGTCCGAATCCGAACTTCATTGCAGATTACCTGCATCTTTGGCATATTCGGCTGGTATGTGATTGCAACATCAATCGCATGGCATAAGATGCAATAACAGTCCTTGCCGCGTGTCTCGACGATGGAGTATATAGCGTTCTGAACATCCTTCATGTTATACATTCCTTTCCCGTTCGAGCTGATATAAGCATAATACATTTTTCTGTGCTTTTCAGGTTTCCTGCCAAACTTTGACCCACTTGGACAAACTTTGACGGATTCAAGGTCGAAAGGCAAGAATGCGCAGCAGGTGTTCAGTCTATGGTCTACGATTATTATGCGGCATGAAAAATAGAGGGAATCCATTACCCGGACATGGGTAACGGATTCCCTCTTGTTTGCCTGTGTCCCATTCATATTGAATGTACATTTGTATGGCGGCACGGTTTGATTGCGTCAAGTGATTACATTTTACTGCACCCGATATCCAGCCATAATCAGGCCAACAATCATCTGCCAGAAGTCGTGTTCTTCTGCGCTGTAATACCGGCTGTCTGGAATTTCGTGAAAGGACACAATGCGGTTTTCTTCATCCAGCCATGCTTCGTTCTGCATACGCTTCGATAATCCTTCTCAAAGATTCTATTTCCGCATCGCTCAGGTGCTTGCCGTAATATGTATAGTCACCCTCGCTTTCGCGCACGACCGCATCCACGTAGTCAAGGGAATCGTCCAGAAGATAACTGCAATTTTCAATATCAAACTGGTACGCACATACGGATTCGGAATCGCTTGCGGTTGGCGTCATGGAATCAATCGAAAATAGCTCATCCAAGATCGCCGCATCTTCGGCAGACAGCGTGTATGTTTTTTCACCGGACGGAGATGTGTTCAGGTCAAAGATCGTTAGCGTCATTATTGCTGGCAGCCTATCACCGGAACTGATTTCCTGTGTTTGGAGCGAATAGGAAAGTGTCAACGCTGCATGATCTCCATTTCCCGGTGTCATTGTGACAATCAGCGTCTGACCGTCCTCAGACAAGTCCTGTGTCCAGACGGCATCCGCATCCAGATAGTGCAAATCAGCGTTCATGCCGATGAAATAATCACCGAATACAGAATAATAACGCGGCCATTGGAAAAAGTCGCCGGGCAGATCGCTCCGCTTGCTGTCCTCCAACTCAAATTCCCGGACACCATCTTCGTATTCCGGCAGCCAGTTTGCAAAATCCAGTTTCTTACGAACTCTTGCGTCAATTCCATCGTTCGGTGGATAACCGTCCTCAACCGGCGCGTGTAATCCTGCCGCTGATACTTCCGACCACTTTACGCTTGAAGCGCTGCTGGAAAATACAACGTCTTGAACCTTTATCAATCTGCCGGTGAACACGTGCAGGAACGGCGCACCCGGCATAATGGCGGTCGTTTCTTCAGTTCCATCCTCAAATATGGTTGTAAGCGCGTCATACTGTGTACCATCATTTCCAATAAAGCCGTAGACAGCGGCAAAAGCGTCCGTTCGCATAGCGCAGGCCAGAAGTCCAAACGATGAATCCCATGGCTGCGCCTCGTTCCACGCATAGAGTGAATAGCCGGTGTCTATTTTTTCCAAGGCAAACACCTGATAGCCGGAATAGTCATTTTCGTCTGCATTTTTGCTGCCGGTAAGCAGGAGCAGATAGTCTGTACCGTCAAGGTTAGTCGTCTGGCAGTCCAGCACTGTGTACTGCGCAGAAAGATATGTGTTGACCCATGCGGCAGCTTCTTCCGGAAGATCAAGTGTATTGCTGTCGCTTGCCTGAATACTATCCCACGTCCAAGTCATGCCGCCGTCATGCGTTTGAAGTGTCGTGGTGCGGTCGTTTCCGTCCTTGCCAAGCAGTATGATCGGATAGCTGCCGTCATTGCCGGAAAACGTTGGATTCTGTGGCTGCATATTGTACTGCGCATATTCTGCCGGAATATCCAGTTCCAACCGCGTCCATGTTTTGCCGCCGTCCAGCGTCCGCGCAATTTCGGGGCCGTTGTCAAAAAAGTAGCGGTAGCTGATAAAGCCGACCGTTTCAGACGCAAAGCCAGCGCCGATGACCGTGCCGGTATAAAGCGCGTTTGGGTCAGAAATTTCCCACGTTTCGCCGCTGTCCGGGGAAGTGCAGACATTTGCTGCGCCTGTTCCGGCTGCGGGCGGCAGCGCGGCGACGCACCAACAGAACGCGCCGATCTCGCCATAGTAGAATGTGGTGGAATCAAGAAATCCAAAGGTAAAGGCTTCACTTTTCCTGTCACAGCCGGGGAGCGCCGCAATCAGATCATAAGGAATCTTTGCAAGCGGCTCCTTGCTGTCTGTGCTTTCGTACAGTTCAATCCACGGCGTTTGCGAATCGGCAACGAACCCAATCAGTTCAACCGTATCCATGACCGGCAGCGCAGAATCCGCCTCTTGCGGCGTTGCGTTTGCGCTGGAATCGGCTGCATGATCCGGCATTGTGATTTCTCCCGCTTTCTGCTGCGTCAGCTCCGCAAACGAGCAGCCGGTCGCGGACACGACGAGCAGCAAAGCCAGAATGACACACAATACGCTGGTGCGCTGCTTTTTCGTCAGGAACAAAATGCGCTCCTTGACTGGAGGTCCAGCCAAACTCAGCGCTGCCGTTTTGCGCGGTGCTTGTGCCAGAATCGCGCGGGCGTAGGCAAGGCGCTTGCTCTCCGGAAGCTTGGCGGCGACTGCCTCATCACACGCCAGCTCCGCGTCGCGCTTAGAGCAAATCGCAGCAAGCCAGATGAACGGATTCCACCAGTAGACGGTCACGGCCGCTGTGCGGCAAAGCGACCACAGAAAATCCAGATGCCGCAAATGCGTCAGCTCATGACGCAGGATCAATTCCGCCTCGTCCGCTTGCAGCACGTCCTCTGTCAGATAGACCGCCGGAATCAGACCGGCAAGGCACGGCGATTTGACCGCATCGGAAACATAGATGCACGTTCCGCCGCGCTTGCCGACAAAACGCCGGTCACGGTGCAGCCGAATCGTAAACACCGCCCACGCGCCGAACAGCCAGAGTCCGAGCAATGCGCTGCCGCTGAACCAGACAATTTGGAGAATCTGTGCCGTCGTTAACGGCTTTGCAGCCGGTTTCACGGTTTCCTGTTCCGGGGAAACCGGTTGCTGCGCGGGCGTTTGCGGTTTCGTCACGGTTTGTGCGGGCTGTTGGATCACCGGTGCAGTCTGCGCGGGCAGCTCTACGCTCTGTACCAGAGTAGCCGCCTTCTCTGCCGGAAGAACCGGCAGCGAGAACAGCGTTCCCGGCAGGCAGAGCTTCAAAAGCACGACCAACCAGAGCGCATAGATCATCCGCTTCGGCACACGGTTTTTGAATATCGCTCGCACCAGCAGTACGACCAGAATCAGCGCCGAAAGTGTCAGAATGTCTCGCAGCATATCAGTCCTCCCGCGTTTCCGCTGAATCCAAAATAGCTTTCAGTTCTTGAATCTCCTGTTCGGACAGCGCACCGCGCCCGACTAAGTTTGATACCATCATTCCCACGCTGCCGCCGTAGACCTTGGACAGAAATGATTCCGTTTCCTCCGGCTCGACATCGGCGTAGGCGATCGCTGCGCTGTATTTTTGAAATTTTCCGCTGTCGTCCATCGTGACCGCGCCTTTGGCGATCAAACGCTTGAGCATCATAAAGATCGTCGCCCGACTCCAGCCGGTGTCCGCGTCCAAAGCAGTTACCAGCTCCGCCAACGTCTGCGGCTGCCCCGCCCAGAGCGTTTTCATCAGCTTCCATTCGCCGTCAGACAGTTTGAGATGTTCCATTGCATACTCCCCCTTTTGCAAATGTTAACGCACGTTATATTTGAAGAATATCACAAGTGATAACGTTTGTCAACATCATTTATCAGAGTTAAAAACTGCGCCGCAGTAAAAAGAATAGTGGGGTCTGACACACGCGAAAACTGATAAAAAATATTCCGATCTTCCGAAAAAATCAGTAGACTTTGTGCCACTTCTGTGGTGGTTGTTTGTGCTACCAAAACAAAACGTCTATAATCACATTTTTGCATCGGACACAGACATTGATGCGGCAACATACCCAAAATGCGCGTTATGAGCTATTATGTCAACACTTATTTTTATGAAAAACACTCGGGTCTTGCCACGCTTGTAAATCCTGCCGCACCGGTGATAACAACGCCATTTGCACCGCCACTGCAATGGACGATCAGGAGATTGCCGTCTGCGTCCCTGCCGCCGACAATACCAACGTGTACGTCTGCCGGGTAAAATACGAGATCGCCCGGCTGTGCGTCGCTCCATGAAATGTTCGTGCAATAGCTGTGCTGCGTGGCAGCTCCGCCGCCGCGCCCCGGATAGTAGTTACCATCCGTTGCATTGTAGAATGTCCAATCGACGAACCCCGAACAGTCTAATCCGAACGGGCGTACCGTGCCGGTGGAGCCGCTGCCTGCGGCTGTGACCTCCGTTGGAACGCCCCAGCGGTCATCCCAGCCGAGGGTCAAGCTCTTGCCGCCCCAAAAGTACGACACGCGCCCGACAAGCTGCACCGCCGTTTCCACAACGGCTTTTCGTGCCGGGTCAAGATCATCCGGGAGATTTTCAAGCAGTTCGATTGCGTCCTCCTGCGAAATGGTCAGCGAACCCATAGGGATATTCAAGCTGCCGAGGTTTTCTAGCAGAATATCCAGCGCGTCGTTCTGGTATTTTGTAAAGGCGTATATCAGACGCATTTGCTCAGCGGTCTTGGCTGTGATCGTGATGGTCAGCGCAATCCCCGTGTGGCTGTCGTCCACATCGTCGTCCGGATTGCTGTCCGGAACATCAATGGTCTGCGTTGCCGTCGTGATCTCGCACATATCCCAAAAGACTTGCCGCAACAGCTCCACACGTTCTTCATCGAGTGTGAACACGTCCACGCCGTCCTCTGGGCCCGCTGTTTTGGACGCGAATACGGCAACGACCTCGCGCCAGTCCGGGGCCTGCCCGATAATTTGGACAGACGCATAATCACCGTTTTGCAATCGCTCCAGCTCGGCATGATATTCACCCTGAATTTCCGCGATGGCGGTTGCCAGCGGAACGGTATCCTCTGCTTGCTGTTCATCTGCAAAAAGGATGCCAAGTGGAGAAGCCAAGAACGCGCCCGCGACAATGACGATAGAAAACACAATGAAAAGCGCCGTGCCGCCGCCTAAACTGGCAAGCGCGCTTATCAGCTCCTTGACGGCCTTCGCTGCGGCTTCGGCCAGCTTTTTCGCGGCAGCGGCGGCTGCTCTTGCCGCGCGGTTGTTGCTCTTTTTAAGCATTTTTCGCTGTGCATCCTGCGTCGCAGCTTTTCGCGCACGCTTTGTATCAATTTTTGATACAGACGTTTTTGACTGCACTGTTGGAGGGGTGATTTGCTCTGTATCTCTTGTCCGAATATCAACGCCGCGCTGGGATTTTTCTCTCGGTGCGGCGTTTGGCTTCGGCTTTTCACGGATGGCAGGCGGCTGCTCCGCTGGTAGAGATTGCGTCGGTGGTGGCTGGACAGGTGGGGCCGGTTTGCTGCCAGCCGTGACCGGATGGCGCTCCGGCGTGATCGTGGGTGCATCGGAAACGGGTAGCTGCGGTGGAATGGGGGCAGCCGTTTCGGATGGATAGATGGATTCGATGGATGGATTTTGAGAGAGCTGCGCTTGTTTTTCTGCAAAGGCTTGCCGGGCCTGCTCCTGCGGTGCGGGCGGTAAATCATGTGACTGTGTGACCGCTGGCCGTTCACGAATAGGCTGCTCCTTGTCGCGCATAACTGGGGTCGCTACGCTGCGTGGTGTCCACGCGCCCGACTGCTTCACATGATGAACAGCGGACGGTTTTGCTGGCGTGGCTTCGGATTGTACCTGACTGCGGACTTGCGGTGCGTCCAGCTTTTCACGGATTGTTGGCGGTAAATCGTCTGTAAACTGGATTTCCGCCTGCTCTGTATGAAGATGATCCCGCGCAGACGATTTTTCTGCGCGGGATTTCTTTGCACGTTGGACATAGGCACGGCGGCCTTGCCCTTGCGGCGCTGACGTTGGTACGCCCTGCGCCTGCTTTGCTTCTGGCCGAGTGCGTATATCCTCCATGCGCTGGCGTGGCCGTTTTTCAATCGGCGTGGCGTTGGGAATTGTCGAGCGTTCCGGCGCTTTTGCCGCGATGGATGCCTTTGCGGTTTGCTGGATACACGCACGCCGCGACTGCTCTTGTGGTGTAGGTGCTGGTTCGCCTTGCGGCTGAGCCGGTTCTGAACGTGCGCGCGGTGTGTCCGCACGTTGGTGCGGAGCGTCCGGCACATGGCTGGACTGCATGGGTTTCTCCGACTGCACATAATCTGAAGTATCCGCAGGGGCGGTGCGCCCAAAAACTCTGTGTGGGAGTTGAACGGCTTCGTGCACGATTTCGCGGGTAGTCGTTTCTACCTGCTCGGTTGCCGTGCTTTCTGCGCTGCCCGAACGGTCAGGCTGCTTCGTACTGTCGTTCAGCTCTTTTACAAATTTCTGCACCATCTGACGTTGCACAGTGGATGTAGCTTGATGTTTTGACTGCTTGTCCTTTGGACGGTCGTTTCGTTCTCGAATGTCCGGAATAGGAATCACCTCCGTATTTCGTCCCAAGTTGGGACATAATTAAAAAACGTTCTCCTCATATTGACGCGGGTTTCTAAATTATGTTATATAAGCAAAGGGAGAGGCCTATATAGCGCAATGACTTGTATGGTTGAAAAGAATGGCTGTCGCGTGGCCAGAACGGAATTTTAGAAAGGAGACATTGCAAATGGTACTAATTGATACGAATGTCCTATATTATCTATGCGAGTTGGCTCAACCGCCAGCGGATTTCAGCATTCAACAAACGCTCAAAAGCATTAAAGAAAATCGAAAAAAAGAGAAGATAGCGATTTCTAGCATAAGCTTTTTTGAACTTTTGCTTAAATACCAAAAGCAAGCTGGAGTTATTCGACGGGTATCTACGTTTTGCCGTAATAATGGTATTTGCATTTGTAACAATGCGTATCTGCCCGTCCAAGAAAACAATCGACCGCTTGATTTTTGCACAACACGCCAAAACGAGCTTTCGGAATATATTGCACAAATTTTGCCAGTTAAGATCGATGCTGAAGCTCGATTTGCAACGACTATTTATTTACATTTATGCGCGGGATTTCTTTTGCTAAAGTTGTTCCCGGAAGGAGAGCCAAATGACAATCAAATGAAACTTTTTGCGGGTATCTTAAATGTTGAAAGTAGTATAGCACTCGATTTTTTTAAGGTCGCTTTTTCTTGCGGCTATAAAACCGGGAATTGCGAATCTCAAATAAAGGAGAGTTTCAATTTTCTTCTTGAAAACCAGATCCCGCAATTACTTGCGTTTAGCGAACCACTTGTAAAACTGTGTAGCGACAAATCGATTGATGAAGCGCTAAAAGCACTGCCGCGAGATGTTTGGGTCTGTGAAGTAAAAAAAGTAGAACAAAAAATGAAAAAATATGATACACCGATGGCGTATGTTTCAAAACAGTCTCTATCTGTGGGGCGTGCGATGGGAGATAAGCAATTAAGTGCGTTACTTGCCAATACGGAAAGAATGCTTCAAAATTTAGATTTAGCCTATGACTCATTAAGGGAGTACCTGTTGGAAATTTTCAAGAAAATGTTTTTGTCAGGTGCCAACTTCAAGAAAAATGATATAAATGATGCACTTATTCTTGGAGGACTGCAATCGAATGACCATATCCTTACATGCGACAACGGAATGAAAAAGCACCTAGATAAATACAAAGGAAAGCAGCCTCAATACAAAACAAGCCTTGAACATATTAAGCAGCTGATTAAAATATAGTGTCGTTAGAGGGGAAAGTAAACGCTAATATTTCTTCTGATGCTATTGCTCTGGTTCGGTAAGCCATAACCAGTTTAGGGTGTATCTCACCGTGAGACTCATTTCTTTTCCGGAAATGCGTCTCACGGTGAGATTTATTTTTGTAATGCTTCAGCGATTCCCTCCATGATATACTCGGCGCAGGGCAGCGCGACGGAATTTCCAAGCGCGGCATAGCGGCTGGAGCTTCTGATTTCTTCACCATCCGCACCGTACTTTGTCCAGTCTGGCGGCAAACCCATCAGGCGTTCGCTTTCCGCTTCGGTCGGGTAACGGATGCAGCCGGCAAGCGGATCGTCCTCATAGTAATACGCGAACGCAACCTGTTCGGACGCTAGAATAGTTGGAAACACATCTGTCCGCTTTCCGAAACTTCGGATAAATTGCTGCCGATTTCGGTTCGCGGCCGCTCCGCGCATTTTGAATCCGTAAAAGGGCAAAATGACGGGTATTTGCCGCCCTGCTTCAGAAGCAGCAATTCTATGATCTTCGGCGGCGGGCAGTCCACCCGCGCTGCAAATCCGAGAATCCGCGTGCATTGACCGGGCGTTAAAAAGTATTTCTGCGGCACGCTGTCCTGTAAAATCTGCCACAACAAAGACTCGCTCCCGACGGGCCAGCCGGGGCCGCGCCCAATACTGCGCGTCCAGGACACGCCATGCCAGATCACACCGTCGCCCTCGCACCACTCCGGCGTCTGCCCAGTGTCCAGAATCAGGCATTGGAATTTCGGTGTCCGTAAAGGATCGCAGTACGGCAAGATAGTCAGCTTTAAGATTTTTCTGCATAGCTCCAATGACGTTTTCCCAAACAGCGATAGCTGGATATAGACCTCCACTGGCATCCCTCATTTCTTCAATAATACGAATTGCCTGATAAAACAGGCTGGATTTTGCGCCCGACAAGCCATCGCGTGGGCCGATGGATGATAAATTCTGGCAAGGAGAGCCAAACGTGATAACGTGGACGGCGGGTATTTTCCCGCCGTCCAGCTTTGTTATATCGCCCAGATGCTCCATCTCCGGGAAATGGCGCTTTGTGATGGAGATGGCGTCCGGTACAATTTCACTTGCCCAGAGCGGCATAATGCCGTGTCTGCTTGCTGCCAGCGGGAACACGCCGATCCCATCAAACAAACTCCCCAACGTGATTGTCATGTCAAATTTTCTCCCGGCGTCGTCGTCATCAATTTATACAGTTCAGTATCCCTCGGAATGGTATTGACGAAAGGCACGATGGAGCCGCCCATGCGCAGCAGGCCATGACCGGCTTCGGCGTTTGTAATGTAGCTGAGCTGCGTGTCGGAAATATGCAGGAGTTTAGACAGCTCCGCTCTGTCCGTCGCTGCCTGATTGAACAGCAGCAGAAATTCGGAGTTGGCGAACATCAGACGCGCCGTTTCGGATTTCAGACATTCTTCTACGTTCTGGCTTGCCGCTGTCAACGCCGCGCCGTATTTGCGGAATCTTTTCCATGCGCGGTAAAGGATTTCGCCGGAGTATTTGTATTTGAAATACAAGTACACTTCGTCGAGGAATACCCAAGTGTATTTGCCGCGCTTGCGGTTCTCCATGACGCGGTTTTGAATGGCTTCGAGTGCGACAACGAGCGCGGTCGGACGGAGCTGCTCACCCATCTCATAAAGGTCAAGGACAACGATCCGGTTGTTAATATCAACATTTGTCGGGTGCGCGAACACGTTCAAGCTGCCCTCCGTGATAAGCTCGGCGGCAAGGGCGATTTCGCGCGCTTCGGGGTCTGGCTGCTTCAAGACTTCGGCGCGCCAGTCGGACAGGAGCGGCATAGGCAGCTCGCCCCTTGCGTGGAAATAGTTCTGGTACACACTCGCCGTGCATCGGTCGATGATGGATTTCTGAGAACCGGACAGTAAGCCCGCGCCCATTTGCTGCTCCAAGATACTGGTTATGAGTTCGGATTTCATCGCAATGGGATTTTCGCCGTCCTCGTACCCGTCTTGTAGATCGAGCGGATTGATATGGTGTTGGCTGTTCGGAGAGATTTCAATGACCTCGCCGCCCAACGCCCGTGCGATGGGCGCGTATTCGCGTTCCGCGTCGATGATGATAATGTCATCGTTGGTGGACAGCGCGACGTTTGCGATGGTATTCTTCATCGCTACGGATTTGCCAGAACCGGACACACCGAGATAGAACGCATGGGGCGAGATCAGGCGCTTGCGGTCACAGATCAGAAGATTTTTTGAAATGGCGTTGACACCATAGTACAGACCGCCGGGGTCTTGGATTTCCTGTGCCCGGAACGGCATGAGGACGGCGCAGCTCTCCGTCGTGAGCGTCCGCAGCGCGTGAATCCGCCGCAGGCCATACGGGAGGACGGTGTTCAATCCATCTTCTTGTTGGTAACGCAGAACAGAAAATCCGCAGAGCTTTTCCTGCGCGATGGATTGCAGCGTTTGCGTGTCCGCGTCAAGCTGCTCCAGCGTATCGGCAATGTGTACGAGCGTCACGCAGGCAAACATGAGCCGCTGGTCACGGGCGGTCAGATCTTCCAACAAATCTTTGGACTCCGTGCGCATCTGCTCCAAGTCATACGGTACGGTCGCGGTGAAATTGTTTTGCCGGTTTTGCCTTTGCTGCCAGCGGGTTATATCCGTTTCCACGCCGAGGATTCTGGACTGTACTTCCCGTACCGCTTCTTCCGTTGGGATAGGCAGAATGTCAATGGACAGCAGCAGGTTTCGGGAGAAGTCGGACAGGTCTTTTATCATTTCGTCGCTGATAAAGCTGGCATAATCGCGCATGAACAGGACGCGCCCAAACTTGCCGCCCATTTCAAAATAGCCTGCACGGAATTGCAGCCCATCCGGGCAGATCAGGTCGCGGAAGTCAATGCCGCGCTTGATATTTGCCGACAGGTCGAACCGGAACGACGCTTCTTCGCCGGGGCGGAAGAAATCATGCAGGAGCCGTAGACGGTCAGCACAGGAGATCGCGTAAGCTCCGGAATCCAGCCGTCCGAAGCTGGCGGACAGGTTTGTATCAACGCGGCGGAAATATGCGCGCGTCTGCTCGATTTTGCGCAAGCCGATGGACAGCGTGATGTACTTTTCCTGCACCAGATTGTTGCTTTCGGCGGCTTTGTCCAAGATGATCTGGTTGTATTCCCCGCGATAGTAGTCCAGCCCGTCATTACATTCCGGCATGAGCATTGTGCGCTGGAAGTCAACCGGATTCAGACGGCGGTTGATGATCGTGATTTTGGCGGTCGCGTCGGTCGGCAGGCTGTTCAGCACCGCACCATACGAACGGAAGATGCTGCGCCGGTCGTCCAGCGACGATGCGGCGTAATTTATATCCGAAAAACGCCACGTTTTACTGTACTTCTGCCCGACCTGCCAGATACC
>ULXL01074054.1_pt1 | contig 11904 bp, 14 predicted proteins | sample 1961241 | NCBI WGS metagenome assembly ULXL01 (sample SAMEA4835837, study PRJEB28245) | human gut metagenome | biome: gut microbiome; material: fecal sample | place: Denmark | collected 2008
TGGTTTTTTTGTGAGTCTTTCGACTAACAAAATAAAAAAACTCACACTAATGTGTGAGTGATTTTCTTTTGGAGCCACAGAACGGAATCGAACCGTCATCATATGCATGGCAAGCATAGGTACTAACCGTTGTACTACTGCGGCATAATTTTTTGTGCATTCTTATTATATCACAACAAAACATAATTGCAAGTCCTAATTTCAAATTTTTTGACCTCCTAATTTTAGTATATTAGACCTAAATTTCAAGAAATTATAAACTCTTAGAAATAAGAGTATAACCTATAGGATTAAGGGGTATATTAAATGTATAAAAAGGAGAATAATATGAAATTAGAAGATTCAAAAACTTACAAAAATTTAATGACAGCTTTTACAGGTGAGGTCCAAGCTCATGCAAAATATCTTTATTTTTCGGATAAAGCGAAAAAAGAAGGTTATGAACAGATTGCCGAAATATTTAAGTATACAGCTGAAAATGAGCTAGAGCATGCTAAGCTTTGGTTTAAACAATTAGGATTACTACAGGATACCTTAAAAAACTTAGAAACGGCAGCTAGTGGCGAAAACTTTGAATGGTCAAAAATGTATAAAGAATTTGCTGAAACTGCAAAAGAGGAAGGATTTATACAGATTGAACGCTTATTCAGAGGCGTGGCTGACATTGAGAAGCATCATGAGGAACGTTACAATAAATTAAAATCTAACATTGAAAATCAAGAGGTTTTCTCTCGCTTAGAAGAGGAAGCTTGGCAATGTAGAAATTGTGGACATATTCACTATGGAAATAAAGCTCCTGAGGTTTGTCCCGTATGTGCACACCTACAAAGCTTCTTTCAAATTTATCCAGAAAACTATTAAAAAACTAGGCATTGGCTTTTACACCAATGCCTTATTTTTTATAGGGAATAATGAAATTTAGCATTATCTTCCTTATAATTTTCATTAGGAATAAAATAGGAGGTTTTCTTTGTAAGATTATAGACTACACTATGCACTGTACAGCCATCATGTCCCTCTTTATAATACCGTTGTCCAACACTCTCTAAGATGTTCATTGCTGCTTGTTCGTCCTTTAACACTCCATTTGTAGGAAATAATCCATCATAGATGATATTGTAACGATCAAATCCAGGTTTATCCTCATCTGATTTATAATAGTTGGGTTGAACTATAAAGTTGGTAATCCATTGATAATCTGCAGCTTCTTCTCTTTCTCCTATATGAGCATCCTCATCGTTGTAGGTTACAACAAGCTTACGCGCCTTTCCGTCATTGTCAGTTTTATCGGTTCCATTTACCCATTCTAATATCGCACTTTTGCCTGTACTATCTGCCACCATATAGTGATAACTTGTCTGTGCAGAATCATGTAAATCATATCGGCTAACTAATTCTACTGCTTCTTCTACTGAAGCAGCATAATCCAATATTAATCTAAGCATGGTAGTGGAGGTTATATCTGGCTTTTCTGTATCCTGATTGGTTGCTACTGTCTTTTCATCTCCCTGATAAGACATAAATATTGCGCAAGAAACACCCTGATCGTTTACTCCATCTAATGGAACAAAGGGTGCTGCTAAAGCTGTAATTCGATTCATTAACCCCGTAACATCTTGATTGGTATCTAATCCAAGGAACTGTAAATCAATAGTAGAAATAGAGGCATATCCGTGGGAAGGATTTGTTTTAACAATACATGTATTGGTCTTGTCAAAATCGTAATTTCTACCAAAAACACGATCCCCATTTTCCAGCTTGGCTGTAAATGCAGAACAGGCAATTTCACTTTCACTAATTTTCATTGGAATTAAGCCCTTTGTAATATGATTTGTGATATAACTAATTAATTCCTTATCTGAACTGACTCCTTTTTCCTTAAATTCCTCAAAATAATAATCTCCACTGACTGTCATTTCATATAATGCCCCATCCTTATGGTCATCATTTCTATCTCTAAGTTTTTTGAAGGAAAATGCAGTGCTTATCTCATCATGCCAAATAGAGTATATAGTAATGGTTCCTACTAAAGCTATTACCAATAAAACCGAAATAGTAATTAACAAAACTCTTTTTATAATTTTCTTCATAATACTTCTCCTTTATGCTATAATTAAAACATGTAAATTATACATAACATATGTGAGACATAAAAGGTAGGTTTTGTCTATGGATAAACGACTTGAACTTAATCTAGAAGTAAAAAATGCAATAGCCAAAGCCCTATTCCTATTAATGGAAACAAAAGCTCTTTCTGATATTACTATTAAAGAACTAGTAGAAAAGGCTGGGGTTGCTAGAGCTAGCTTTTATCGCAATTTTACAACGAAGGTTTCTGTAATATCCTATTATCTTCAAAATATGCTTATTAACTATAAAGATAAATACTCCGCAGATCTTGCTCATATTGCTCGATATGAAAATGTGTTAAGAACCTTTTCCTATATTCAAGATTTTAAACAAGAATTAAATTCCCTTTTTAAAGCTAAGCTTGGGCAAATGATGCTAGATGCGATGAATGAATATATCATTACAGGAGCTAATATAAAAAATGTGAAACAGCTTTACAAATACCCTTTCTATTCCTATAGTGGCGCTTTATACAATGTTCTATATTACTGGATAACTACTGGCTGTAAGGAATCGCCAGAGGAAATGACATCTGCTTATTTTAATTCTTTACATCTCTAAAACAAAAAAAGCCGGGAAACCCAGCTTCTAAAAGGGGATACTGCTCCTTATCTGTAGTAGTAATTTCTTTGATATCAAATTTACCATATTCTATACTACACTCCAATGAAAATTGAGCATGCTCTATCTGTATATTTGATGATAAATATTTATCATCATATTTTTTTTCTAATAACTCGGCAAGAAGTGCATCCCCATTCCAAGAAAATCTTTTAGGTAAAAGAGTGTCACAGCCTAATTCTATATAAAAGTCCAACTTCTCCTCTACTTCTAAGGAAGAATCGATTAAAGATAGTGGAATACTTAGCTTCAAAGTAAAGGTAGACCGGGTAGTCTCACTCACAGCAACTGTGTATTCTTTTAATATTGTTTTCAATTCTGGAATCATATTTAAAGGATTATAATACTTTAATAAATCTGAAAAAGAGGTAATTAAACTCTTATATTCCTTCGTAAATTCTGAAATATCAATCTTTCTTTTTTCTTTTACTTTGTTGTTTCCTATTTTGAAAATTCCATCTAAATAAAGGAAGTCATCATCATTTATAACATCTGCATTCAAAGCGTATTGAGTGTCCAAAAATAAGTCATCAGCCTCAGATTTAGTATAACCCGTAATTTCAAAATCACCATTTGTAATGTATTTCTTTATGTTGGCTATTACATTCGCCTTAACATTGTACTCTAAGGATAGCTTCGTTTTTTTTTCGTTTTCAATAACTACATCTCCAGCTATTATAGAAGATAAGTTCAAGTGAAATCCAGATAATCCTTCTTGTTCTAGCTGAGCTAATTCTAAAAATCCTAAAATTCTTTCTAATTCCGCTTGATCCTCAGTACAAGAGATTAAAATGGTTTGCTCTTCTCCATCACCTGTCTTAATTTTCAGCTCTGCGGGAGCTTCTTTATTACAGGAATTAAGCAATCCAACATTAAAGAAAAGTAATACAAGTATCCATACTTTTTTCATACATCATTCCTTATTCTTAATCGCAACCTCTAACTGATTAAATGGAATTTCAATTCCATTTTCATCAAAGGCCTTCTTAATTTCTACTAATAAATAATTCGTTATCGTCCAATAATCCGCATTTTTACACCAAACACGAATATTCAAATCCACGCTAGAACTAGAGTATTCGCGAATTCCAACAAATGGTTCAGGATCATTAAAAATCAAGGCATTTTTTGCACAAACCTCATTGATTACCTGAGTTGCCTTATCTAAATCCGCATCATAGGCAATGGACATCACCACTTCCACTCTTCTCGTATCCTTAATGGAGGTATTTACAATTACATTGTTTGCTAGAGAGCCATTAGGAACATGAATAACTTTATTGTCAGGTGTAACTAAAACTGTATAAAACATATGAATATCCTCTACAGTTCCAGATTCGCCATTTGTGGTAATCTTATCTCCAATCCTAAAGGGACGCATTACAATAATGATAATTCCACCCGCAAAATTTGATAATGAGCCTTGAAGTGCTAAACCTAAAGCAACACCTGCAGAAGCAATTAATGCTGAAATGGAAGCTGTCTCAATACCAATGTAACCAACAAAGCACACTAAGGTTATTCCCTTTAACACAAGGCGTAATGCTTGAGTACCTACTCTAGATAAGGTCTCATCTGCCTGTTTCTTCTGTAATCTTTTATAAAGCTTTTTTGTTAAAATATTAACAATTTTAAAAATAACAAATAAACCAATTAAGCCAATTAAAAGCTTAACCCCTGTAGTCATACACCAATTTAGCAATGTATTCCATAAGGTATTCCAATCGATATTTATTTGATTTGAATTTTCTGCTAAAACCATAATTTACTTCTTCCTTTCTAAAATTTCCCATAATTTTCTTATTATTTTAATAGATTTTTTTTGTATACTTAAGGTGTCTTCTAAATAAGACAGAAAGGAGCTATACAAATTTACAAGATCGACGAGTACAATCTCCCCCCTATACTACGATAGTCGATATATAAATTTTTAAACTCTAGGGCTTTTACTCTAGAGTATTTTTTTATTTTAAAGGTGTAAGTATTTTGGTGCCACCCATATAAGGCTGTAATGCTGCTGGTACTGTTACACTGCCATCCTCATTGTAATTATTTTCTAATACTGCAATCAAGCCTCTTGGGGTTGCAAGAACCGTATTATTTAACGTATGAACCAAATACGTTCCATTTTCGCCCTTGGTTCGAATTCCAAGTCTTCTTGCCTGAGCATCTCCTAAGGTAGAACAAGACCCAACCTCAAAATATTTTTGCTGTCTAGGACTCCAGGCCTCAATATCACAGGATTTCACCTTTAAATCTGCTAAATCTCCTGTACAGCATTCCAAGGTTCTCACAGGAACATCTAAGCTTCTAAAAAATTCAACAGTATAACTCCACATTTTGTGATACCAATCCATACTTTCAGAAGGCTTACATAAAACAATCATTTCTTGTTTTTCAAACTGATGAACACGATAAATTCCTCTTTCCTCTATTCCATGCGCTCCAACTTCCTTTCTGAAACAAGGAGAATAAGAGGTAAGTGTGATAGGTAGCTCCTGCTCCTTTACAATTTGACCCTTAAACCGGCCAATCATAGAATGCTCAGAGGTGCCAATTAAATAAAGGTCTTCCCCTTCTATCTTATACATCATGTTTTCCATTTCAGCAAAAGACATAACTCCATTGACTACATCAGAGCGAATCATAAATGGAGGAATACAATAGGTGAATCCCTTTTGTATCATAAAATCTCTAGCATAGCTTAACATTGCAGAATGCAGTCTAGCAATATCTCCTACCAAATAGTAAAATCCATTTCCACTCGTCCGACCTGAGGCATCCTTATCTAATCCATTAAATCGGGCAATGATATCTGCATGATAAGGAATTTCATATTTGGGAACTATAGGCTCACCAAATTTTTCTACTTCAACATTTTCGCTATCATCCTTACCAACAGGAACACTTTCATCAACCATTTGAGGGATGACTAGCATCTTTTTATTTAATTCTTCGGTTAAATTAACTAATAATGGATCAATCTCAGCAATTCTCTCATTGTATTTTGTTACAGTTGCTTTGCTTTCATTTGCTTTTTCTATCTCTTTATTTTTCATTAAAATACCGATCTGCTTACTTATGTCATTTCTTAAAGCACGTAAAGATTCTCCTTCTGCCTTTAATGCCCGAATCTCCTTGTCTAGTGCAATGACCTCATCTACCAAAACAAGCTTTTGGTCTTGAAATTTCTTTTTAATATTTTCCTTTACCAATTCAGGATTTTCTCGAACAAATTTAATATCCAACATATCTTTCTCTCCTTTAATAAAAAAATAAAATCCTTAAGTCATAACCTAAGGACGATAATACCGTGGTGCCACCTTAATTCTAGTAAAAACTAGCACTTTATCTCTTTAACGCAGAGGATACGATTCCTATCCAAGGTAGATTCCTTTTATCTTTATCAACTAGTTTTCACCACACCACTAGCTCTCTAAATGATAAATAATAAAACTACTTGTCCTTTTCATTTAGGCTTCTAAACAAAATTATATCACTGTCTACTCTAGATTTCAATTGTATTTCGTAAACATTTCTTCTTTTGATTGGCCTTCTTTTTTCTTGTTTTCACTTTTAATCCAGAAAAATCCAACCACGATTCCCAAGGCAGTAAGCAAAAGTACAATGATAAAGGATACATACCATAAATGCCAAGCGTGATAAGACCAGATTCCATATACTAAACAAGCTAAGGTAGTATATACCAGTGCTATACAGATATTCACATAATTCCTTTTAATTATTTCTAACATCCTTATCACCTCGTAGAAATATTATACGACTATATTATACCATGGTTTTAAAAAAAATATAGGACATAATTAATAAAATAATCTTAATTTAAACATAATGATAATTTGTAAAGTTTTAAAAAAAAGATGCACTATTCTTCCATAGTGCACTTTAATATAAAACATATACTTTTATTTCAGCTTAATAGGATTTACACTTCCATCCTCATTTGGATGCTCATCTAAATATTTACGGATAGCCTCAGGCTTACCAGACTTTAAGCCTGGCTTACATAAGCTTAAATTTTCTGCAGTTTGAGCAACAATGGCCTCTGCAAATCCAGCACAACCAGGATATCCGCAGGCTCCACAATTAGCGTTTGGGAGAATGGCTGTAATATCTTCTACTCTGCTATCTACTTTTACATACAATACCTTAGCAGCAATTGCTAGACCAAAACCAAAGATTAGCCCTAATCCAGCTAAAATTCCAATCGCAATAAATACCTGTGTCATTTCTGTTCATCCTCACTTTCAAGCTCTTTTTTAATTTTCTCTAAATCTAGTTTTTCATGTATTTTGCATTCTGTATTTGTACAATTCAAGCAGAATTCCTCTGATATCTTCAAATGTTCACAGCCTTTTGGTACCGGTGTTCTCTTATTTAGAAGATAGGATACAAAAAACAGAACGACTAATAAAACGATGATTGTAATTGCTAATGCAAAGAATGGATCCATACTATCCAATCATCCCTGATAAGCCTAAAAAAGCTAAGCTCATTAATGCTGCTGTCGCAAGGGCAATAGGAATTCCTTTAAAAGCCTTTGGAACATTCGCTGCATCCAAACGATATCGTATACATGAAAAGACAAATATTACAAGAGCAAATCCTAAGCCTGTTCCAATAGCCTCTGCCATAGAGGCACCAAAGGATAATCCTTGTGAAGAATTTCCCTGAGCCACACCAAGAACAGCACAATTTGTTGTAATTAAAGGCAGATAAACTCCTAAGGATTTGTAAAGAGAAGGAGAAAACTTTTTAATAAACATTTCAACCAATTGCACAATGGATGCAATAACTAAGATGAAGGTAATTGTATCCATATAGGCAATTCCACAATAATCTAAAAGCTGATAAATTGGCCAACAGATTGCTGCTGCTAAGACAATAACAAATGTAACTGCAACTCCCATACCTAAAGCGGAGGAAGATTTTTTAGATACACCTAAAAAAGGACATACTCCATAAAATCTAGAAAGTGTAACGTTATTGATTAGCATTGCATTGGCAATCGCTAGAAAAAATGCAACTATTAAATTCCAAAACATTTTACTTTCCCTCCTCTATAGTAGCCTGCTTTGCTGCTAGCTCTGCAGCTTTTTTAGCCTTAAGCTCTTCAATTCTTTTCTTTTCTAGAAGTAACTTTTTTTCTTCCTTATGATTCTTAAAGAATGCCATCACAGCTAAAATACATCCTAAGGTTAAGAATCCTCCAGCTGGAAGAATAAATAGTTTAATTGCATAATCTGCAAGTGGTGTAATACTAACATAAGGAATAAACGTAAAGTAAACACCAAAGGTTAATCCACCTGTTCCTAAAAGCTCTCGAATGAGTCCCATGATACAAAGCGCCATAGTGAAACCAATCCCCATACCTAACGCATCTAGCAAAGAAAGCAGCGGACCATTCTTAGAAGCAAAGGCTTCAGCTCTTCCTAGGATAATACAGTTAACAACAATCAAGGAAATAAATACACCTAAGCTTGCGTAAAGTTCAGGAAGAAAGGCCTCAGCAAACATCTTAATTATCGTAACAAAGGTGGCTATTATAACAATATAACAAGGAATCTTTACCTCTGCAGGAATAATTTTTCTCAATAAGGAGATTAAAACATTTGAGCCAATTAAAGTTAATATAACTAAAATTCCCATACCAAAGGCTGACTCCAAAGACTTTGTTGTTGCAAGAGTAGGACACATTCCTAACAACCCAACCAATACTGGATTTTCCTTAATGATTCCTGCAAGAAAAGCTTTCAATCGTAAAGATTTTTCCTTTTTAGGTTTAACATTTGTTTGTTCCATTATTCCGTCCCTCCTTTACTTTGAAGCTTTACCTCATCAAAGGCAGCAGATACCAAATTACGGATAAGCTTTGATGCATAGGTAGCACCAGAGGTTACATCTGATTTTGATAAATCTAAATTTAAAACATCATCCTGCGTCATATTATCTTTATATTGTGTATCTAAATGATTTGCAGTTTCGCTAGAAAAGGATTGTCCATTAGTGATAAATCTAACCCCAGCAAGCTTTTCTTCTATATCAATTCCTACAATTAGCTCAATAGCTCCATAGGCATTTGATCCACCCACGGTAAATATCCAGCCTAATTGTTTTCCGCTTTGATCATAAGCCTGTATCATTTCAGATACATAGTCAGAAGAAAATCCTTCTTGAATTGACGTGGATTTATCTAAATCAAATGATTCAAAGATTTCTTGACATAGCTTCGCTTTTTTCTCTTCATTATTCTTCTCTATAATTGGAGCAGTGAATAAATTAATTGTAGCAATTAAAGCTGCACATACTCCTGCAATTAAGGTAAGAACCAAGGCTGTAATCGTATATTTTTTCATCCTACAACCCTCCTAACTGGCTAGCAACAGTAAAGCCAACAATCAAGCACATCATTACCATGACAACGCCTAACCCAACAATCTGTTTCCACGTATAAGTATTTCTTCTTCCACGCATCACATGGTCTAACGCAGGTGCAAACATATTCGCAATTAAAATGGAAAAGGCAACGCCCTCTGGATAAGCACCACAATAGCGAACTAAGGCTGTAATTACACCAGCCATTGTACCAAATACAATTCTTCCAAATTTGGTTGTCGGAGAGGTTACTGGATCCGTGATCATAAATACACAGCCAAATAATAAACCACCTGAAAGCATCTCAAATAAGAACAAATCCATCACATTCCAGGAAATGCTACCTTGTCCACTACAAATACAATATGCCGTAATACTAACTACCAATGTAATTAACGCAAAGCTCAACAGCATAGATAGACATGCTCTTAAATCCGCACTTCTTCTAACAAATAAATAAACAGCCCCCACTAAAATCAACAAGGAACAAACCTCACCCATAGAGCCTGGAATTTGACCTAAAAACAAATCCAATAGGCTATACTCGTTTAAGGCTTGGCCTATATTTGCAAGATTCCCTTTAATCTGGGCCAGTGGTGTTCCTGAAGCAGAAACATCTACCCCACCTTGGCCATAAATCAGCTTAGAACCAAAACAAACTCCAACAAATACACGACCTGTGGCAGCAGGGTTGAAGATGTTGCTTCCTAACCCTCCAAAAATCATCTTTCCAACAAGCATTCCAAAGAACGCACCAATGAAAACAACATAGCCATTACAATTGGCAGGTAAAATCATTGCATAAATGATTGCTGAAATTAAAGGTGCAGTAAAATTGTTGATGGTATATTGTTCTTTTATTTTTAATAATCCAGCCTTACTGAAGATTTCCTTTATCTTCATACCACTTGGCCATTTGATTATCATATGAGCAAATAGCTCTGTTATGAGCATCGTAGCTACAGATATTAATACAACAGAGGTTCCGCTCCATCCATTTTGAAAACAAGCAAAAAGTAAAACCGGAATTAAAGCAATTAATACATCAATCATCATTCTAGCTACAGATACAGGTTTTCTAATATAAGGAGCACTTTGTGCAACTAGTTTCATTTCTTTACCTCCTATACCATTCTTTTTGCCTTACGACAGTATTCTGTTAAATGTATCTTAGATGTACATGTATAAGAACACATTCCACATAAGATACAAGCTTTTATATTAAGCTTTACAACAGCATCCTTGTCCTTGTTTTTAACAGCCTGCATAATCTGTATTGGCTGAAGTCCTGCTGGACAAGAATATACACAGGACCCACATCTTACACAAGGTTCCTCACGGATAGGACGTTCATTTAAAACAATTGTGGAGGTACAGGTTTTTGTAATTACGGCATCATCACGTACTAGGTTAGCACCCATCATAGGTCCGCCCATGATTAACACCTTATTCTCATCCCCCTTATATCCACCACAAACATCAATCAATTCCTTAAGAGAGGTTCCAATACGTAATCGGATATTTTGAGGAATGTTAATTCCATCTCCAGAAAGAGTATAGTTTCTCTTTATGACTGGCTGATTATATTTAATGGCCCGATATAAGCCAACAATGGTAGAAACGTTAAATACCATAAGTCCTAGCTTGGCTGGAAGTACTCCTGCAGGCACCTTTACTCCTAAGGCTGATTTAATCATTTCAATTTCCCAGCCCTGTGGATAATAATTTCCTACTCTGCATACCTCTATATTCAAGTCCGGATGACGGGTAAGCTCTGCTGTTAAACAATCATATAAATCCTGATACTTCTTCTTTATACAAATTAAAACCTTTTTTGCCTTAAAGGCCTTCATCGCATAGCTGGACCCCATAATTACTCGTCTTGGATGTTCTAGCATAATTCTATGGTCGGAGGAAATATAAGGCTCACACTCTACCCCATTGATTAAAATCGTATGAATTGGATCCTTTGTCTGGAATTTAATATAAGTAGGAAAAGAGCTTCCGCCCAAACCAACCAGCGAAACCTCCTTGGTTATTCGAGCATAATCCTCTAATGTCAGCTGGTCAATCTCCTCCTCTGTTCTAGGAATTTCAGGACTAATCCATTCATCCTTTTTGTCATTTTTAATTTGAACAAATTCTGTAAGCTTTCCACTTCTGTGAAATTTCTTGACAAACCCAACAACCTCACCAGAAACGGTAGAATGAATTGGTTGTTCAAAAAATGGACCTTTTCTCAACCCGATGACTTGTCCAATCTTAACCTTGTCCCCTACCTTGACATACATTTCACTTGTCGCACATCGTGCATTCGTTACTGCCATATAAATATATTCTGGCTCCAAATATCTAAGGGTTGGCAAACTCGTTGTAGAAACGACCCCTTGAATTTGTCTAGTCTTAGCAATCACTAAAACCCCTCCTCTTCTATGATTTTTTTTGCAGCAATTTTTTTCGTTATTCTCTCATCCATAGATTTTTTTAAAATAAATTTGTAAGCCTCAGCCTCTGTATATCCTTTTTTTAGTAGCATTACCTTAGCTTTTTTTATCCACTTTTCTTCCTCAACAGCGTCCTTATATCTATCTCTTTCCGCCTCCAAAGAGGAAATAAGGTCTATATCTCTCAGCATCAGCTCTATAATTTCATTTATACAATAATATTTTAAATCATTTAATAAATAAAATCTAGGATTATTCATAATCGAATATAAAAAGCCTGTTTCATTTTTGCAGGATAAAAAAATAATTTGAA
>ULXL01020572.1_pt1 | contig 11899 bp, 8 predicted proteins | sample 1961241 | NCBI WGS metagenome assembly ULXL01 (sample SAMEA4835837, study PRJEB28245) | human gut metagenome | biome: gut microbiome; material: fecal sample | place: Denmark | collected 2008
TAAGACTCGTTTTTAGTGTAATATCCCGACGAGGCAACGGTAAACCGACTGCACAGTATCATATATACTTCATCATCTACCGAGTTTATCTCTTTAAGCTGTGACATAGATGTAAATTTCCCGTGCTTTTCACGATAGTTTATAATATCGTGTGCCGTTTTCCGTCCGACACCTTTTATCTGCATCAGAGTTTCAAGATCTGCTGAATTAAGATCCGGTTTTTGCACATACGAATACGAGCTTTCATCGTATGAGGTTTCATTCACAGAGAACACCCATGCGTTATCACGCATTACTTTGTCGTTATAGTAATATAAAACAACAGTGAGCATTACGGTAAGGATAAGCACGCCTGCGGCAATTATTATTGCGTTGCGTACCTTCCCTTTCATAATACTCACTCCAAGCCGTTATTTTATTTTGTCCCCGAAAAAAACTTGCAAAAACCGCTCAGCCTGCATTCGCTGCAATTCGGTTTTGCCGCACTGCACACAAGCCGACCGTGCCACACAAGCCTGTGACACATCATCAATCTGTCGTCCGGCTTTATTATTGCGGCAAGCTGTTTTTCAACCTTCAGCGCATCCTTTGTTCCGTCGGTAAGGCCCAGCCTTCCGCTCACTCTTATAACGTGTGTGTCGCATACAAGAGCAGGCTTACCGTAGAGGTCGCCTACTATAAGATTAGCTGTCTTTCTTCCGACCCCGGGCAACTTTACAAGCTGTTCAATTGTATCGGGAATTTCACCGCCGAAATCATCACGGAGCATTCTGCACATCATAACAATATCAACAGCTTTTGTCTTATATAGTCCGCACGAATGTATATATTCCGCAACCTCGTCAGGCTCTGCCGCCGCAAAGCTGTCAATATCGGGGAATTTTTCGAAAAGTGCGGGAGTAACCATATTTACTCGCTTATCGGTACACTGTGCCGAAAGCCTTGTCGCTATCAGAAGCTCATGCGGCTTTTTATAAACAAGAGCGCATTTCACATCCGGATAGCACTCGGCAAGCCCGTCTATAACAAGCCCTGCTCTTTCCTTTTTGGTCATACAGTTCTCTTTTCTGATAATTATAACTATATATTATACTATATCTGCCCCGATGTCAAGTTTTGTCGCAAAATTTTTTCCGATACCGCAAAAACAGCTTCAGTCAGTGCGATTCGGTACTTATCAAAACACAAATAAAAAAAGTCCCCGAATTTAATCGAAGGACTTTGGTGAGCCACCCGGGAATCGAACCCGGGACACCCTGCTTAAAAGGCAGGTGCTCTGCCGCCTGAGCTAGTGGCTCAAAAGCTATAAACTTTTGGGTTGTTTTCACAACGTGATTTATTATAACAAATCCTGACTCCTTTGTCAAGTCTTTTTTTACATTTTATTTCGATATTATGAAATTTTGATTTATAACCGATTATAACCTGCTTAAATCCGCTCTTCAGCCGCAATACTCTTGGATTCTTATTGACAGAGGCGTATTTTTGTGGTAAAATGATTTTAGTTAGTCGAGATTAACCAAAATGTATTTGTGTATTAACGGAGATATTATGGAAGACAAAAAAATCAATCCCCTGCTTACAGGCTCAGCAGAAACTATGCTACAGAGTTTTTACGCAAGAGCCAAGTATTCAAGAAAAAAGAATGCTAAATTTTACGATGCTAAGGCTATAGAGCTTGTCGATAAGATAGACTATGACTTTTCAAAAGCGGAAAAGGACTCTACGATGAGCAACGGAGTAATCGCACGAACCATCGTATTTGACGAATTGGTCAAAGACTTTATAAACAAAAATCCCGATTGCACAGTTGTAAACATAGCCTGCGGACTTGATACAAGATTTTACCGTATGGATAACGGCAGAATAATATGGTACAATGTCGATCTGCCGGAAACTATAGAGGTTCGTGACGCAATATATCACGAATCAGGCAGGGTGTCTACAATAGGCATTTCCGCAACCGATCCCGCTTGGGCTGACAAAGTAGCAAAAAGAGGAAAAATGCTATTTATAATCGAAGGTCTTTCAATGTATCTTACCTCTGATGAAAACGCTCAGATGCTGTCGATTATCAGAGATAAATTCGATAATGCGACAGTGCTTATGGAGTGCCTTGCTAAAAAATGGGTAAACAAGGAGCATACCGAAAAATCAATTCAGGACACCGGTGCAAAATTCGTGTTTGGTGCTGATACCTTTGATGATTTAGGTAAAGCGGCAGACGGCTTCAGATGTATCAAAAACGATAATATCATCCGTGGTATGACAGAAATCATGCCGATATTGAAACCGTTCAGAAACCTCCCTTTAATCAAGAAAGTAACTCAGAAAATCCTTATATTTGAAAAAATATGATTGAATATCATCAGCCGACCTTTTCCGCCAGGTCGGCTTTTTTGTACCCCAAACCGAACATCCACCTGAAAATGTTACTTTTATGACAAATCTGCCCTATCCGGAAGTTTTCTATTGCATTCTGTCGGATTTTGTGATATTATTATCCTAATAAAATATGCCAACAATACGGCAAATAAAAATTTCGCACTGCAAAAGTGCGGTAAGGATGAGAAATATGCCAAAAAGACAGGACATTAACAAAATTATGATAATAGGCTCCGGCCCTATCATCATAGGTCAGGCTTGTGAGTTTGACTATTCAGGCACACAGGCTTGTAAAGCGCTCAAGAAGCTCGGTTACGAGATAGTTCTTGTAAACTCAAACCCCGCAACTATTATGACCGACCCCGATGTAGCGGACATCACCTACATTGAACCGCTCAACCTCGACAGACTTACTCAGATTATCGAGCAGGAACGTCCCGATGCGCTTCTGCCCAACCTCGGCGGTCAGTCAGGACTTAATCTCTGCTCTGAGCTTGACAAGGCAGGTGTACTGAAAAAGTTCAACGTACAGGTAATCGGCGTTCAGGTCGACGCTATCGAACGTGGTGAAGACCGTATCGAGTTCAAGAATGCGATGAAGGATCTCGGTATCGGTATGCCGAGAAGTGAAGTTGCTTACACGATTGATGAAGCTGTCAAGATAGCCGAGGAACTCAAGTACCCTGTTGTTCTTCGTCCTGCCTATACAATGGGCGGTGCCGGCGGCGGAATGGTTTATAATGTAGACGAACTTAAGGTCGTATGTGAAAGAGGCTTGCAGGCATCTCTTGTAGGTCAGGTTCTTGTCGAGGAATGTATCTTCGGCTGGGAAGAGCTTGAGCTTGAAGTTGTCCGTGATGCCGACAACAATAAGATTACCGTTTGCTTTATCGAAAACATCGACCCCATCGGCGTGCATACGGGCGACTCGTTCTGCTCTGCTCCTATGCTGACTATTCCCGAAGATGTTCAGAAAGAGCTTCAGAAAATGTCTTACCGCATTATCGAATCCATCGAGGTTATCGGCGGCTGCAACTGTCAGTTTGCCCGTAATCCCGAAACAGGACGTATTGTTGTAATCGAAATAAACCCCAGAACATCACGTTCTTCCGCTCTTGCTTCAAAGGCTACAGGCTTCCCTATTGCCTTCGTTTCCGCCCTCCTTGCCTGCGGTCTGACACTCAAGGATATTCCCTGCGGTAAGTACGGCACACTCGACAAGTATTACCCTGACGGAGATTATATTGTAATCAAGTTCGCACGTTGGGCATTCGAAAAGTTCAAGGGCGCAGAGGATAAACTCGGAACACAGATGAGAGCTGTCGGTGAAGTAATGAGCATCGGCAAGACCTATAAAGAGGCTTTCCAGAAAGCTATACGTTCACTCGAAAAGGACAGATACGGTCTTGGCTTTGCAAAGAACTTCCACGATATGACAAAGGAAGAGCTTTTAGCACAGCTGAGATACCCCACAAGCGAAAGACAGTTTGTTATATACGAAGCACTTCGCAAGGGTGCTACTATTGAAGAAATCCATGCCCTTACAAAGATTAAGGACTGGTTCTTACAGCAGATGAAGGAGCTTGTTGACGAAGAAGAAGCACTGCTCAAGATCAAGGGTTCTGTTCCCGAAAAGGCTGTACTAAAGCAGGCAAAGCTGGACGGTTTCTCCGACCGTTATTTAAGCTCACTTCTTGAGGTTACAGAGGAAGAGATCAGAAATGCCCGTATCGGCTTCGGCATAAAGGAAACGTGGGAAGGCGTTCATGTAAGCGGTACGGATAATGCGGCTTACTACTACTCCACCTATCATCTTGACGAGGATAAAAGCCCTGTCAGCGACAAGCCCAAGATAATGATTCTCGGCGGCGGTCCCAACAGAATAGGTCAGGGTATCGAATTCGACTACTGCTGCGTTCATGCGGCACTTGCACTCAAAAAGCTCGGCTTTGAATCTATCATCGTAAACTGCAACCCCGAAACAGTTTCAACCGACTACGATACATCGGATAAGCTCTACTTTGAGCCGCTCACCCTTGAAGACGTTCTTTCGATTCACGATAAGGAAAAGCCGCTCGGCGTTATTGCTCAGTTCGGCGGTCAGACACCGCTCAACCTTGCAAGCGACCTTAAGAAATACGGCGTAAACATTCTCGGCACAACTCCCGAAACTATCGACCTTGCGGAAGACAGAGATCACTTCCGTGCTATGATGGACAAACTCGGAATCCCGATGCCCGAATCCGGAATGGCTGTAAACGTTGACGAAGCGCTTGAAATCGCAAACCGCATCGGTTATCCCGTAATGGTGCGTCCTTCATACGTTCTCGGCGGCAGAGGTATGGAGATTGTTCACGATGACGAAATGATGAAGGTCTATATGTCTGCGGCAGTAGGCGTTACCCCCGACAGACCTATACTGATAGACCGTTTCCTCCACCACGCAACAGAGTGCGAGGCTGACGCTATCTCGGACGGCAAGAACTGCTTTGTTCCCGCTGTTATGGAGCATATTGAGCTTGCAGGTGTTCACTCCGGTGACTCCGCTTGTATCCTGCCCTCTATGAACCTTACGGAAAAGCAGGTAGCAACGATCAAGGATTACACAAAGAAGATTGCCGTTGAAATGAATGTATGCGGTCTTATGAATATGCAGTACGCTATTGAAGACGATACTGTCTATGTTCTTGAAGCTAACCCCAGAGCGTCCCGTACAGTTCCGCTGGTATCAAAGGTTTGCAATATAAACATGGTACAGCTTGCTACTCAGATAATCACATCATCACTTACAGGCAAGCCCTCCCCCGTACCCGAGCTTCACGACAAGGTTATCAATCACTACGGTGTTAAGGAAGCGGTATTCCCCTTCAATATGTTCCAGGAGGTTGACCCCGTTCTCGGTCCCGAAATGCGTTCAACAGGCGAGGTTCTCGGAATCGCTCCCACATTTGGAGAAGCGTACTACAAGGCTCAGGAGGCAACACAGGTAAAGCTTCCTCTTGGTGGAACTGTTCTCCTCAGCGTATGCGACAGAGATAAGCCCGAGTTGCTTGAAATTGCAAAATCATTCAGCGAGCTTGGTTTCCGTATCCTTGCAACAGGCAAGAGCTATGATATGATAAAGGATGCAGGCATCACCGCTGAACGTATCAACAAAATGTACGAGGGCAGACCCAACATCACCGATGCAATAGCAAACGGCGATATTCAGCTTATCATCAACACACCCGCAGGTAAGACGAGTGCAAACGATGACAGCTACATCCGCAAGTCAGCAATCAGACATAAGGTGCCTTATATCACAACAATGGCGGCCGCTAAGGCAAGCATCGAGGGTATAAAGTCACTTAAAGCGAACAAGCACTTCGGCGTAAAGTCAATTCAGGCACACCACGCAGATATAAAGTAATATACTCAAAAAATACGTTAACCCCGTTGTTATAGCGATATTTACCCTCCTTACCGGACATCCGGTAAGGAGGGTAATTTTGTGAAATACGATTATGCGTACAAAAGAAAAGCTGTTGAAAAATACAGAAAAGGAGAATGGATGAAAACACCGGAAAGAGCAAATGAGACAAATTTCCGCCAGATGATAAGGAAATGGGTTCGGCTCGAATATGCTTGCAGTTCGGAGGTGTTAAAACAAAAAAATAGACACAAAGAATGGAGTGCCGAAGAACGCTACGAATTGGTGGCAAAGGTACTTGCCGGAAAATCAATCAAGTCGGTAGCGTTTTCCGTAGCGATAGATGACAGTATGCTTAGTAGTGTGCTTACAAACACAAAGCAAAGAGGTAAAAATCATCCCACGCGTGTGGGGACAAGGCGCTTAATGCAAAAGAAATAGAACCAGCTGCGACTAAACGCCGAGGACTTGGTGTTGAAACCGATAGTGCCTCTACTGATTCTAAAATTAGTATAGCAGATTTTCTAGATGATGTCAAGAGTTATTACTCTGATGTTTTATCAGACAGCGTTAGGATCATCCCCACGCGTGTGGGGACAAGATCTGTTCCCGCCAATATGCAATCGTCTCAGGAGGATCATCCCCACGCGTGTGGGGACAAGTTCTCCGTAATCTATATCCGGTTCTTTATCCCAGGATCATCCCCACACGTGTGGGGACAAGTGCCATTTTTCGCCATCGTTAAGCATATATTTAGGATCATCCCCACGCGTGTGGGGACAAGGTTCAACAAGTTTGTTTATAGTGCTTAAGACGGGGATCATCCCCACGCGTGTGGGGACAAGAGTCATATGGTAATGTTTGGTATGTCTCGACAAAGATCATCCCCACGCGTGTGGGGACAAGAGAAATTCTTTGCTCAGGCATCGAAGTAATCCGGGATCATCCCCACGCGTGTGGGGACAAGTCTTCCTGCAATTGCCAATGATTTTAAAACCGCATATCATCCCCACGCGTGTGGGGACAAGTCATCGGTGCCGAGGTCGACAGTGCCGAACACAGGATCATCCCCACGCATGTGGGGACAAGTTGACACAATATTTAGCGGTCTCGCAAATTGCAGGATCATCCCCACGCGTGTGGGGACAAGTTTATGAGGACGGGCGTTTTTTGAGCTTTGACGGGATCATCCCCACGCGTGTGGGGACAAGGCAACTGCTTGTTCTGCGCTAAATGCAGATACAGGATCATCCCCACGCGTGTGGGGACAAGTTCAATTCATGGGTCAAGATATAGTTCGACTTGGGATCATCCCCACGCGTGTGGGGACAAGCAAGAGCATTGACAAGCGCCATTGCCTCGTTTAGGATCATCCCCACGCGTGTGGGGACAAGCGAAGGGCGAGAGCCGAAGCCCTCAAGCAAAGAGGATCATCCCCACGCGTGTGGGGACAAGTCGATAGACACACCTGCTACCTTTGTTGTCAGAGGATCATCCCCACGCGTGTGGGGACAAGACCGAGTAATCGTACCGTTTTCGTGCAGTATCTTGATCATCCCCACGCGTGTGGGGACAAGTCACATCGGCAACAGTAAACATATCATACGACCTGATCATCCCCACGCGTGTGGGGACAAGACCGCACCTCGTATGGCTTACAATGCTGATGGCGAATCATCCCCACGCGTGTGGGGACAAGACACTATCCAGCAAATCTCTCAAAGACTGCTGGGGATCATCCCCACGCGTGTGGGGACAAGACAGCTTTATATCGATAGAAATGACAAGCTTTAGGATCATCCCCACGCGTGTGGGGACAAGTCTGCTTTCCTGTCAATAAACGGTGTGTCGAGCTTATCATCCCCACGCGTGTGGGGACAAGTCATCGCTAAGTTTTTTAGCAAAGGAAGAACAAGGATCATCCCCGCGCGTGTGGGGACAAGCAAATTTAGACTCGCTTTCTGCAGATAATATTGGGATCATCCCCACGCGTGTGGGGACAAGCTTTGGCAACGTCATCATCTTCGTATGGAAGAGGGATCATCCCCACGCGTGTGGGGACAAGTACACATTTAAGAGCAAAGAGCTTGAGCGCACAGGATCATCCCCACGCGTGTGGGGACAAGCAGCTTGCGACTTGCTTCACTACGCTTACGCTGGGATCATCCCCACGCGTGTGGGGACAAGTGCGGTGTGCCGCAGCTATTTTACGAGTAGAGAGGATCATCCCCACGCGTGTGGGGACAAGCTGTCTCGTCCGACGCCGTGTCGGGCGATGAGAGGATCATCCCCACGCGTGTGGGGACAAGTTGCTAAGTTGCTGTGCGATTTGGGCATTATGAGGATCATCCCCACGCGTGTGGGGACAAGGTTGTATTGCTATGTTTTGGCAGAACAACAAACGGATCATCCCCACGCGTGTGGGGACAAGTACTTGCCGCTTGGAACACATATAAAAATGACAGGATCATCCCCACGCGTGTGGGGACAAGACTCAATTCTGCGTCTATCATTCCGTCTATTCCTCATCATCCCCACGCGTGTGGGGACAAGACAACAGCGCCATAACTCACGACACCGCAGGACGGATCATCCCCACGCGTGTGGGGACAAGATTGGCGGCACGGCAAGCGGCTATTTTAATTTAGGATCATCCACACGCGTGTGGGGACAAGGGCGCATAATTTTCTTAATCCTGTTGTGACCGAGGATCATCCCCACGCGTGTGGGGACAAGAATTTGAAGTGCTTCCGACATAACCAAAACGTCAGGATCATCCCCACGCGTGTGGGGACAAGGTGCTGTCAGTATCTGTCACAAGCTTGCCCCCGGGATCATCCCCACGCGTGTGGGGACAAGAGAAAAACACTGGCTCAGCAGTACGAAGCACAGGGATCATCCCCACGCGTGTGGGGACAAGCTGCTCCCGCAAATATTATACAAAGGGGGGGTAGGATCATCCCCACGCGTGTGGGGACAAGAGTTTGTTACCTTGGGTTTGTTTGCCTTTGCCAGGATCATCCCCACGCGTATGGGGACAAGAGTTTGTTACCTTGGGTTTGTTTGCCTTTGCCAGGATCATCCCCACGCGTATGGGGACAAGCAGCTAAGTTTAACGCTAAGCGTAATGTTGAGGGGATCATCCCCACGCGTATGGGGACAAGTGCGTGCCATAAATAGCCCCCTTGATATAGAAAGGATCATCCCCACGCGTATGGGGACAAGCAAAAGACGGAGCAACAGTAGTTGTTAGCAATGGGATCATCCCCACGCGTATGGGGACAAGCAAGCAACGGTACCGTAACTGTCATAATAGACGGGATCATCCCCACGCGTATGGGGACAAGTATTGATACCTGAGTATCATAAAAAGGGCGGTAGGATCATCCCCACGCGTATGGGGACAAGCTGTCCTTGTGTCCGTGCCGGTTGTGCTCGTCGGGATCATCCCCACGCGTATGGGGACAAGCATGCAGAAGTTAATCAGAAATTCGGGAGTAAGGGATCATCCCCACGCGTATGGGGACAAGTATTCGCTTGCTTTCCCCGGCTTTCCTGAGCTTGGATCATCCCCACGCGTATGGGGACAAGCTGTCAGACAAGCGCAATCGTGCCACATGAACCGGATCATCCCCACGCGTATGGGGACAAGTAGCTTCATGGAACGCACCGTATGCAGTCAGCGAGGATCATCCCCACGCGTATGGGGACAAGTCTTTACGAACCTTGAAGACGGCTCGGTTGCGGGGATCATCCCCACGCGTATGGGGACAAGGCATCAGTGGCAATATGAACGCAGAAATAAAGCGGGATCATCCCCACGCGTATGGGGACAAGTTTTTACCGACTGTTGCAACGCTGTCTACAAAGGGATCATCCCCACGCGTATGGGGACAAGTCCTCGACAAATCCAAACATCGGAGTTTGGTGCGGATCATCCCCACGCGTATGGGGACAAGATAGCGTATATTCTCCATGCGTGTAAAGTCATGGGATCATCCCCACGCGTATGGGGACAAGCAGATACCGTTTCCGATGTTAGTCAGACGGTCGGGATCATCCCCACGCGTATGGGGACAAGGCTAAGCGAGAGATTGAGGTGTGAGGGCTTCGGGGATCATCCCCACGCGTATGGGGACAAGGTCTATCATAACTATCATCTTCACGAAGAGTAAGGATCATCCCCACGCGTATGGGGACAAGTGAATACGCAGTAATCCAAAATGTGACAGTCAAGGATCATCCCCACGCGTATGGGGACAAGCGTTAAAGAGGTCTTTCGCTGTGAGGTTTGCCGGGATCATCCCCACGCGTATGGGGACAAGTTGCCAACGTGTCATTACCTGTATGTGTATCTGGGATCATCCCCACGCGTATGGGGACAAGCGAGGAAGAAATCAAAGCGGACATAAAGCAATGGGATCATCCCCACGCGTATGGGGACAAGCTGAGTGGCACATAAAAACGGATGTATTAGACAGGATCATCCCCACGCGTATGGGGACAAGCAAGGAAGCATATCTCCGAGTAATGATTTTATAGGATCATCCCCACGCGTATGGGGACAAGCAAGGAAGCATATCTCCGAGTAATGATTTTATAGGATCATCCCCACGCGTATGGGGACAAGCAAGGAAGCATATCTCCGAGTAATGATTTTATAGGATCATCCCCACGCGTATGGGGACAAGTTTCACAAAACTATCAAATAGTTTTCATACGGGGGATCATCCCCACGCGTATGGGGACAAGGAATAATCAGATAACGTAATAGTATAAACCTTAGGATCATCCCCACGCGTATGGGGACAAGTCACTAATGCTGATGGATCTTTTCCGCTTTGGGGGATCATCCCCACGCGTATGGGGACAAGTACAGATCAATTAAATTTACAGCAGGTCAGAAAGGATCATCCCCACGCGTATGGGGACAAGATTTGAAGTGCTTCCGACACAACCAAAACGTCAGGATCATCCCCACGCGTATGGGGACAAGCTTAAGCCTTATGCAAAAATTGCCGTACCACGAGGATCATCCCCACGCGTATGGGGACAAGAAAGGTATGCGCTTGTTTTGCCTTGTGTATTTAGGATCATCCCCACGCGTATGGGGACAAGGTAGCGCAAGTCTTAAACGCTTCGTGGGATAAAGGATCATCCCCACGCGTATGGGGACAAGGCCATATCCCTCGACCGCTTCAACGGCGGTTTCGCATCATCCCCACGCGTATGGGGACAAGGCAAATTGAAGAAATCTTCCCACGTTCTTCCAAGGATCATCCCCACGCGTATGGGGACAAGCTTTCTATAACGTGGTGTTCTTTGGCTGTAATAGGATCATCCCCACGCGTATGGGGACAAGTTATTATGGAAAGTGTAAAAAAGACGTATACGGGGATCATCCCCACGCGTATGGGGACAAGTTTACCACCTTACGGCTTGTGCCGTTCCTTTCGGGATCATCCCCACGCGTATGGGGACAAGAAAACGAATACCGTTGCGTCACTGACAAAGTTAGGATCATCCCCACGCGTATGGGGACAAGTGAAACTTCCCCGAATGTTTTCGAATGCCAATAGGATCATCCCCACGCGTATGGGGACAAGTTGATAGTGCGGGTATCAACTATGACTTTAAAAGGATCATCCCCACGCGTATGGGGACAAGATCTGTCTGAATAGCTTCAACAATTTCTGCCATGTATCATCCCCACGCGTATGGGGACAAGATTCAAATCACGCTTGTTTGCCAGCGTGTTGTAAAATCATCCCCACGCGTATGGGGACAAGATATTTTGCCGTATGAAAAAGCGTGGAATATGAGGATCATCCCCACGCGTATGGGGACAAGCGATCCTATGTTCTTCTTCAATTTCCGCCTGCGGGATCATCCCCACGCGTATGGGGACAAGTTAACATTACTTTATCGCCCTTTGCAAAATTTGGGATCATCCCCACGCGTATGGGGACAAGGCGTTTGAAAACATTCGTGGAAGTTTCAAAAAAGGATCATCCCCACGCGTATGGGGACAAGCGACTGTGTAAATATACCTTTTCGCTCCCCATGGGATCATCCCCACGCGTATGGGGACAAGTATGTAAGACA
>ULXL01053861.1_pt1 | contig 11894 bp, 11 predicted proteins | sample 1961241 | NCBI WGS metagenome assembly ULXL01 (sample SAMEA4835837, study PRJEB28245) | human gut metagenome | biome: gut microbiome; material: fecal sample | place: Denmark | collected 2008
CTCTTTGCGAGATAAATCTCGCTCGACACGCACGCGGGCATCTCAACAGTCCACCGGACTGTTGCTATTGCTTCGCAATTGCCCTGTTCGAATCTCTTTTATTAATAAAAAAAGCAAACCGCAAGGGTTTGCTCTTTTTATTGGCGCAGAAGGAGAGATTCGAACTCTCGCGGCGGTTTCCCACCCTACGCCCTTAGCAGGGGCGCCTCGTCACCAGCTTGAGTACTTCTGCAAAACTGATTACTTAACACACGCTGTCAAGTTTAGCACCGTTTGGTTATCTACCGTTTGGTGCTTTAATAATATAACAAAATTATTCTTAAAAGTCAATAAGAAATGTTATATTATTTTGATTTTATTTTCATAATATAATTGTAACAAAACTTATAGAAGGGCGTTGAAAATTATGGATAAAAAGCTTTTCAGATATGAGCTTCTGGGCTTTGTTTTTGTTTGCCTGCTGGGAACAGCTTCGCATTTTTTCTTTGAATGGAGCAACAATTCCTTTTTTGTGGGACTGCTTTGCCCTGTTAACGAAAGCGTTTGGGAGCACCTTAAGCTGCTCTATATGCCGTTTATTATTTGGAGCATTATAGAATTTTTTGTTTTTAAAAGCAAAAAATGCTTTTTCTTTTCAAGAGCCGCAGGAATATTGAGCGGCATGCTTGCAACCGTTTTTATATACTACACCTTCACGGGCGCAAGCGGAAAGGAGAGCATTGTTGTTGACATTGCTTCATTTATTATCGGTGTTGGTGTTTCCTTCCTTATAGGTTATATTATTTTAAAAAACAGACGGCTTCATTCACTTTATGCAGAGATTTGCTCTGCTCTGTTTTTAATTGTTCTTTTCTGCCTATTTATTTTGTTTACCCTTGCTCCGCCGTTTATTCCGCTTTTTGAGAGTTAATTCTTTTATATATTTCTTTAATTCCTTTTCCCGTATCCTGCGGAGAATGGGCGTCTGATCCTACCGTAAAGGCAACCCCCTCACTGACGGCAATATTAAAAAATTTCTCGTTAATTCCAAGGCTTTTTCCCCTTGCCGAATTAAGCTCAAGCGCAACAGAATTTTCCTTTGCTTTTCTGCAAAGGCTTCGATACGCCTCTGCTAAATCAAAATCGGGATAAAGCGAATGGCACATAATCAAATCGGGATGAGCGCAAGCATAAAAAATTCCGCTTTCAACAAGGCTTTCCTGCAACTCAAAATATCTTTTATATATTTGATTAATATTTCTGCCCTTCCACTGATATTTACGCTGATTAAAGGTCCAATTATCTATCCAATGGACAGAGCCTAAAATATAATCAAAGGGATATGATTTTGCCAACTGAGCTATATCCTCTTTGTACTGCTCAAACCAACAGATTTCAAGCCCAAAGCTTACTTTTACCGGGTATTCCCTGCTTTTTACCTTTTCAATCAGCCCGATATATTCATCAAGGCTTTTGGCGGATTTCCTTTTTTCAGCCATCCATTGACGCTGATAAGAATTATACCCTTCGGCATCTGCAAAGGTTTTGTGAAATTCTTTAATTCTGACGCTGTGCTCAAGCAGATTAATCTCGCTCAAATTCATTTTAACCGCCTGACTGACAAACCTATCTATCCATTCAAGAGAGTACTCCCCTCCTTCAATATGAATATGTAAATCTCGTAAGTTGTTCATAATACACCGCCGAAAAAGCTAAATTCTGATTTTAATTATATTATAACGGCTTTTTCTTTTCAACAAAAATGAACAAACATTATCCAAAATGTGAACTGCTGCTCACAAATATTCTGCGATTTTTTATCTATTTTGTATATAAATTTTAAAAAAACGAATATTAATTTTTAAAAAGTTGTTAATTGTCAACAAACTGCAGTAGTGATAAAATATTGAATAGATTTTTAAAAATCTATTATAGGAGGGCTTACTTATGAGTATTAAAAACGAATATCTTCAAGGGCTTATGAAGAGGGTAATAGACAGAAACCCGAACGAGCCCGAATTTCATCAGGCGGTTGAAGAGGTTCTTGAATCACTTGACCCCGTTGCAGACAGACACCCGGAATATATTAAAAGAGGTGTTTTTGAAAGCATTGTTGAGCCTGAAAGAATTATCAAATTCAGAGTTCCGTGGATTGACGACAACGGCGTTGTCAGAGTAAACAGAGGATACAGAATTCAGTTTAACAGCGCTATCGGACCCTACAAGGGCGGCTTACGCTTTCATCCGTCTGTTTACGAAGGAATAATTAAATTCCTCGGCTTTGAGCAGATTTTCAAAAACAGCCTTACCGGACTTCCTATCGGCGGTGCGAAGGGCGGCTCTGACTTTGATCCCAAGGGCAAGAGCGACATTGAGGTTATGCGCTTCTGCCAGAGCTTTATGACAGAGCTTTCAAAGCATATCGGTGCTGACACAGATGTTCCCGCCGGAGATATCGGCGTTGGCAGCAGAGAAATCGGCTTCCTTTTCGGACAGTACAAGAGACTGCGCACAGAATATGTTGGCGTTCTTACAGGTAAAGGACTCAACTACGGCGGCTCTCTCGTTAGAACAGAGGCAACAGGCTACGGCCTTTGCTACTACACAGAGGCAATGCTTCAAGACCACGGCTCATCGTTTAACGGAAAAACCGTTGCTATTTCCGGCTCGGGAAATGTTGCTATTTACGCTTGCCAGAAAGCAACCCAGCTTGGCGCAAGGGTTATCACGATGAGCGATTCAAACGGATATATTGTTGACAAAAACGGCATAGACTTACCTCTTATCAAGAAACTTAAAGAGGTTGAAAGAAAGAGAATTAAGGAATATGTTACTGTTCATCCCGAGGCTGAATACCACGAGGGCTGCAAAGGTGTTTGGACTGTTAAATGCGACATTGCACTTCCCTGCGCAACACAGAATGAGCTTGATCTTGAATCGGCAAAGGCACTTATTGCAAACGGCGTAAAGGCAGTTTGCGAGGGAGCAAATATGCCGTCAACCCCCGATGCAATTATCGAATTCCAATCAAAAGGAGTTCTTTTCGGACCGGCAAAGGCTACTAACGCAGGCGGCGTTGCAACCTCTGCTCTTGAAATGAGCCAAAACAGCGGCAGACAGGCTTGGACCTTTGAGGATGTTGACAGAGAGCTTAAATCAATTATGGAAAACATTTATAAAAACAGCTGCGAGGCTGCGAAGGAATACGGCGTTGAGGGCAACCTTGTTGCCGGAGCAAACATTGCCGGCTTCCTCAAGGTTGCAGACGCAATGATGGCACAGGGCGTTGTTTGATATAAATCATATTGCACAAAAAAGCTTCGGAGACGACCTCCGAAGCTTTTTTTTATAGTCTTAAAAAATATAAATTTGGAGGTCGTTTCAAGTCCGCTTACATAACAATATAACAAAAAGAGATACCCGAATAGGTATCTCTTTTTGTTGGAGCTGATAGGCGGACTTGAACCGCCGACCTCATCCTTACCAAGGATGCGCTCTACCGCCTGAGCCATATCAGCATATTACTGGCGACCCGGAACGGACTCGAACCGTCGACCTCCTGCGTGACAGGCAGGCGTTCTAACCAGCTGAACTACCGGGCCGTGTTGCTGCAAGTGGTATTATATGAAATTTTCGGCTAATTGTCAAGAATCATTTAAGAAAAAATATAAAATTGACGGATAAAGCGTTAAAAAGGCAAAGCCGCCCCTTTACCTTTTTAGGTTTACGCCTTATCCGTTTTTTTGTTTAGATTACTTTTTTATTCTCTTATCAATCCCTTATGCCGCCCGAATACTCAACGAAGCCGCATTTTTGAACATTTGAGCCCGTTACATAATAAAGCACGAGATACATACCGTTGATTTTTCCGAGGCAATAGCATTTCTCATATTTATCAAGCGTTCCAACCCTTGTTCGCTTTGCCGTGTCTGCATAAACAGTTTCCTGTGTTGAGCCGTTTTGATAGGCTTTACTTTCGGGAGGAGCATAGGAAACACCGCCCGAATACTTAACAAAGCCTGCCTTATAATCGGAGGTTCCGTCTATTTTATAAACAACAAGATAGCTGTTTCCCGCCTTACTGTAACAATCAGCTGCTTCCCCTGCCGAGAGAAAGCCTATTTCATTTTTAAGACTGTTTTCCTTATAAACCTTTTCCTTTGTTTTGCCGTTTTTCCACGGAGCAGGCTGAGGATAGCTTTGCGAATTACCCGGCTTAACAACCCTTGAATAATCTTTTGGCCGAAGAACACCTTTAACCTTATAATAGGTATGATTAACATAACCGCAAGGAGATCCCGACGGATAGTTTTGATCAAAGCTTTCAAAGCCGGAGGCGGAATTTCTTCCCGTTGCAACCGCAACATGACCTGCGCCCGATTTGTTAATGCTTTTATCCCAGCAAACAATATCTCCTGCCTGAATTTTCATCCCCGAGGAATAAGCAATTTTATTAAAATACGGTGTTATTGCGGTTTTTTCGGAAAATCTGTCATAATACTCCCAAGCGTCTCCGTAGCCACTCATTTTAGAAACGGGAACACCGAAAACCTTATTGCAATATGCCTTTACAACATCAACGCACTGATACTTATTTGTTGCGCTTCCCGCATTATCAACATCGAGCTTTTTACCGTTATAAAGGCTGAAAAATTCATTTAAATACATATTTCACCGCCTAAAAGCTGCTTTTATCACAGGGATTATTCAAAATCCCAAAAAGCGTTAAAATTTCAATAATACAAACAGCTATTGACTTTACCGTTTCGCTCTGCGAGGGAGCAAAAATTGAAACAATGGCGCATATCTGAGCGATAACCGCAGCCCAAACAACAGGGCTTTTTAATCTTTCTTTAATTGTTTCCTTCATAAAAAATCCTCCTTTAAATATTAAAAAGATCTCTCTATATCTTCTATTCTATGATTGATGACCTTAATTTGCTCATTAATAACAGGTATTCGTTCTGCAAAGCTATTATGCTTATCAACCTTTTCTTCAAGCTTTTTCAAGCGATAGCTTGTTAGCTTTGACGAAGCAACAATACCTGCGAATGAGCCGGCACAGGTGCCGATAAGTGATATAACGGCAACCAAAATATTTTCCGAAATAATATCAACTCCTTATACTTTTTCTGAGGCATTTTCAAAGATTAGAGAAGAAAAAGCAATTTGTCAACGCTTTGAAGCAATGAGTACATAAAAACAGACGGAAAAGAATTTTTCGGATAATATGGTGCGTTTGGACTATAATGTATATTTATACAGTTTTATGTATTTTTATAACTTTTTCCTATTTTCTATTGACATTTATAAATGCAAGTATATAATAGAAAAGAATTATAATTTAACATTATGGAGAAATGTATAAAATGATAAAAGTATTCATAGACGGCCATGCAGGAACAACGGGACTGAGAATTCACGAAAGGCTTGCCGAAAGAGACGATATTGAGCTTCTTCAAATTGAGGACAGCAAGAGAAAGGACACGGCTGAAATAAAAAAATTCATCAACGAAAGCGACGTTACATTTCTTTGCCTTCCTGACGACGCAGCAAGAGAGGCAGTTGCATTACTTGATAAGGACAACAAAAAAACGAAGATTATTGACGCTTCAACGGCTCACAGAACGCTTGCCGAATGGGCTTACGGATTTCCCGAGCTTTCCGAAGCGCTTTATAAAAAAATCGAGAGCAATCAGCTTATAGCAAACCCCGGCTGCTATGCAAGCGGGTTTAATTCAATAGCCGCACCGCTTGTTATGCACGGTGTTTTAAGCCCATCGACTCCCCTAAACTGCTTTGCGGTTTCAGGCTACAGCGGTGCAGGAAACAAGGCCATCGCTCAATATGAGGACGCAGAGAGAGACACGGAGCTTGATTCTCCGAGGCTTTATGCGCTGACTCAAAACCACAAGCACCTTAAAGAAATGAAAGCGATAAGTGCTCTTAATAAGGAGCCTGTTTTTTCGCCTATGATATGCGACTACAAATGCGGTATGGTTGTCAGCATTCCGCTTTTTTCCGAGATGCTTGAAAAGAATTTCACAATTAATGATGTGAGAGAAATACTTGCAGAGCATTATTCGGAAAACAAATTTGTTAAGATGCGCCCTGAGGGCTACACAGAAAATATGATTGGCGCAAACAATTTTGAAGGCAGAGACGATATGGAAATTGAGGTTAACGGCAACAGCGACAGATTTGTTATAACCTCAAGATTTGATAATTTGGGAAAGGGCGCATCGGGTGCGGCAATAGAATGTATGAACATTGCATTCGGACTGCCGAGTGAGTGCTCGCTCGTTTTGGGAGAATAAGAAAGGATAGGAAATATGAAGATTATAGATAAAGGCGTTTGTGCGCCGAAGGGCTTTAAGGCAAACGGAATTTACTGCGGCATAAAAAAATCAGCTGACGGCGGTGCAACGCACAAAAACGATTTGGGAATAATTGTTTCAGACGGAATATGCAATGCAGCGGCGGTTTACACCACAAACAAGGTTAAGGGTGCGCCTATAATTATTACGAAGAAAAACCTAAAAAAAACAAACGGCAAGGCAAGAGCTGTTATTGTTAATTCAAAAAACGCAAACACCTGCAACGCAGACGGCGAGGAAAAGGCGCAGAAAATGTGCGACCTAACGGCACAAGCGCTCGGAATAAGCAGCGATGAGGTTATAGTTGCTTCAACCGGGGTTATCGGTCAGGTTTTACCGATAGAGCCTATTGAATGCGGAATGGAAAGCCTTGTCAGCGGCATTTCATATAACGGAAACGAGGAAGCCGCAAAGGCTATTATGACTACCGATACGGTAAAAAAGGAATACGCAGTTGAATTTGAAATTGACGGCATTACCTGTCATTTAGGCGGTATGGCTAAGGGCTCGGGTATGATTCATCCTAATATGGCTACTACCTTGAATTTTATAACAACGGACTGTGCAGTTTCATCTGAAATGCTTCAAAGGGCTCTTAATGAAATTGTTAAGGTTACATACAACTGCCTTTCAATCGACGGCGACACATCAACAAACGATATGGTCAGCCTGATGGCAAACGGTTTAGCAGGCAACAAGGAAATAACAGATGAATGCGAAGGCTTTGAAGCATTCAAATCTGCACTTTACGAGGTTATGATGAACCTTACGAAAATGCTTGCAAAGGACGGCGAGGGCGCATCAAAGCTTATTGAATGTAAATGCTTCGGCGCACCCGATATTGATACGGCAATAACGGTTGCAAAATCGGTTATCGGCTCTACTCTTTTCAAGTGTGCGGTTTTCGGCGAGGACGCAAACTGGGGCAGAATTCTTTGTGCAGTTGGATATGCAGACGCTGAATTTGACATCAGCAGGGTTGATGTTGACATTAAAAGCAAATTCGGAAAAATTGCCGTTTGCAGAAGCGGTGCAGGAGTTGACTTTTCCGAGGAAAAGGCGGCTGAAATTCTTAAAAGCGATGAAATAGGAATTGATATTAATCTGAACGCAGGAAGCGAAAGCGCTTGTGCGTGGGGCTGTGATTTAACTTATGATTATGTAAAAATCAACGGCGACTACCGCACCTGATAAAACGAAAGGCAGGATATGAATATGGATATTTCAAATGCTAAAAAGGCGGAAATACTTGCAAGGGCGCTTCCGAACATTCAGCTTTACAGAAAGAAAACGATAGTTGTTAAATACGGCGGAAACGCTATGGTTAACGAGCAGTTAAAGGAAATGGTTATGAACGACCTTGTTCTGCTTTCAACAATCGGCATTAAAATCGTTCTTGTGCACGGAGGCGGTCCCGAAATTAACAAAACGCTTGACGCTATGGATATTAAAAGCGAATTCGTTGACGGGCTTCGCGTTACAACGAAGGAGACGGCAAATGTTGTTCAAATGGTGCTTGCAGGAAAGGTTAACAAAGACCTTGTTTGCCAGATAGGAAACCTCGGAGGGCACGCGATAGGTCTTTCGGGAATGGACGGAAATATGATAAAGTGCAAGCCGCTTGACGATAAGCACGGCTTTGTGGGCGACATTACAGGGCTGAACACAGAGGTTATTGAAGAGGTGCTTGCAAATAGCTTTATTCCCGTTATTTCAACGATAGGCTATGACGAGAACGGCAACTGCTACAACATTAATGCAGACACGGTTGCGGCGGCTATTGCAGGTCATTTAAAGGCAGAGGCTCTTATTTCAATGACAGATGTTGTCGGCCTTTTAAGAGACAGGAACGATGAAGGCTCATTAATTCACAGAATTTATATTTCCGATGTTCCTGCGCTTATAGCAGACGGAGTTATCAGCGGAGGTATGATACCGAAGATTGATTCAATGACACAGGCAATACGCCAAGGCGTTAAAAAGGCATTTATAATTGACGGACGCGTTCCCCACTCTATTCTTATGGAGCTTTTAACCGACGAGGGCTTGGGAACTATGTTCAGAAGCAGGTGAACAGATGGATATTAAAGAAACAGACAAAAAATTTACTGCGCACGCCTACGGCAGATTTGACGCCGCGCTTATTCACGGCAAGGGCTCAACCGTTTTTGACGAAAACGAAAAGAAATATATTGATTTCGGCTCAGGCATAGGCGTTAACGCCTTCGGCTACTCCGACGATATATGGAAAGAGGCGGTTGAAAATCAGCTTGGCAAAATTCAGCACACCTCTAATCTTTATTACAACGAGCCTTGCGCAGAGCTTGCAAGGCTCCTTTGCGAAAAGACGGGAATGAAAAAGGTTTTCTTTTCAAACAGCGGAGCGGAGGCGAATGAATGTGCAATTAAATTTGCCAGAAAATACAGCTTTGACAAATACGGCGACGGCAGAAGCACAATTATAACTTTAATTAATTCATTTCACGGCAGAACGGTTACAACGCTTTCCGCCACGGGACAGGAGAGCTTTCACACGATTTTCGGCCCCTTTACAAGCGGCTTTAAATACTGCCCTGCAAACGACATAAAGGCACTTAAAGAAATGATAACAGACGATGTTTGCGCTGTTATGTTTGAATGTGTTCAAGGCGAGGGAGGAGTTTTAAATCTTGATAAGGAATTTATTGAGGCGATAGACTGCATTGCAAAGGAAAAGGACATACTTGTAATTGTTGACGAGGTACAAACCGGCAACGGCAGAACGGGTAAATATTTTGCTTATATGAATTACGGAATTATGCCTGACATTGCTTCAACCGCAAAGGGACTTGCGGGTGGCTTGCCGATGGGAGCAACTCTTTTCGGAGATAAGCTAAAAGACACGGTAACGCCCGGCTCGCACGGCTCAACATTTGGCGGAAACCCGATTTCAGCCGCAGGAGCAATAAGCATTGTTAAGCGCATTGACAGTGATTTTCTTAAAGAGGTTGAGAAAAAAAGCGAATACATAATTAATTTTCTTAAATCGGTTAAGGGAGTTAAGGGAATTTCGGGAATGGGACTTATGCTCGGAATAGAGACAGATAAGGACTCAAAGGAAATTGCAAACGAATGCCTTGAAAAAGGACTTCTTGTTTTAACAGCAAAAAGCAAGGTTAGGCTCTTACCTGCACTGAATATCAGCTACGGAGAGCTTGACGAGGGATTAAAGATTTTGAAAGAGGTTATTGAAAAATGAAGCATTTACTTAAATTAGCAGACTTATCAAAGGAAGATATACTTGATATTTTAAATCTTGCCGATCAGCTCAAATATGAAACGCACCACGGCATTGAGCATCATCATCTTAAAGGAAAAACGCTTGGTATGATTTTCCAAAAAAGCTCAACAAGAACAAGGGTTTCATTTGAAACGGGAATGTATCAGCTCGGCGGACAGGCGCTTTTTCTTTCAAACAGGGATTTGCAGATAGGCAGAGGCGAGCCTGTTGAGGACACGGCACGAGTTTTATCCCGTTATCTTGACGGAATTATGATTAGAACATTTGAGCAAAAAGAGGTTGAGGACCTTGCAAAATACGGCTCTATTCCGATTATTAACGGCTTAACGGATTACTGCCATCCCTGCCAGGTGCTTGCAGATTTAATGACAATAAGAGAATATAAAAAGACCTTTGACGGACTTAAATTCTGTTTTATCGGCGACGGAAACAATATGGCAAACAGTCTTATAGTGGGTGCAATAACAATGGGTATGGAATGTTCAATTGCCTGCCCTGACGGCTACACGCCTGACGCAGAAATAATGAAATGGGCAAGCGAAAACGGAAAATTCACCTGCTCTGACAACATACTTGATTGCGCAAAGGACGCAGATATTTTATATACGGATGTTTGGGCCTCTATGGGTCAGGAGGAAGAAAAGGCAGAGAGAGAAAAGATTTTTAACGGCTTTCAAATTAACGATTCTGTTATGGCTGCTGCGAAGAAGGACGCTATGGTGCTTCACTGCCTTCCCGCTCACAGGGAAGAGGAAATTACCGCAAAGGTATTTGAGGAGCACGCAAACGAAATTTTTGACGAGGCTGAAAACAGACTTCACGCACAAAAGGCAGTTTTAGTTAAACTTTTAGGATAAAAAGGCATTAAGCCTTATCGGTTACGGTGATTTATATGAATGAAGAAAAGGCTTATATTTGCCTTGCAAACGGAAAAATTTTTGAGGGAACACGCTTTGGCGCAGGCGGAGATATTACGGGCGAGCTTGTTTTCACAACAGGTATGGGCGGCTACATTGAAACGCTTACTGACCCGAGCTATTACGGCCAAATAGTTATGCAAACCTTTCCGCTTATCGGAAACTACGGCTTTATTGACGAGGATTGCGAAAGCGCAAAAAGCTATGTCAGCGCATATATTGTTCATGAAAAATGCGACTGCCCCTCAAATTTCAGGTGCAACAGTACGCTTGAAGAATATATGAAAAGAAACGCTATTATCGGTGTTTACGGAGTTGACACAAGAGAAATAACAAAAATCATTCGGGAAAGCGGAGTTATGAACGCAACAATTTGCTCTAACCCAAAGGATTTCAGCATTGAGAAGACTCGGGAATATAAAATCGAGGGAGCGGTTGAAGCCGTTTCCGTTGACCGCCCCTACCCTGTTGCGTGCGAAAACCCGAAATATAATGTTGTTCTTATTGACTACGGCAAAAAGGAAAACATTGTGAGGGAGCTTACTAAAAGAAGCTGCAATGTTGCAGTTATGCCGAGCTCAACAAAGGCAGAGGATATTTTAAAGCTTAACCCGGACGGTATTATGCTTTCAAACGGACCCGGGGATCCTGACGACAACAAGGAATGCATTGAGGAGCTTAAAAAGATTATCGGCAAAAAGCCTATTTTCGGAATTTGCCTTGGGCATCAGCTTCTTGCGCTTGCAATGGGTGCGAAAACGGAAAAGCTGAAATACGGACACAGAGGCGTTAATCAGCCGGTTAAAAATCTTGAAACGGGAAGAACATACATTTCCTCTCATAATCACGGCTATGCAGTTATAAACGAATCTGTTGAGGAAATCGGTGGAGCTATCAGCTATATCAACGCTAACGACGGCACAAACGAGGGAATAAATTATCCCGATAAAAAAGCGTTTTCCGTTCAGTTTCATCCTGAGGCTTGCAGCGGTCCTCACGACACGAGGTTTTTGTTTGACAAATTTATAAATATGATGGGAGGTAACGAATAATGCCTCTTAACAAGGATATAAAAAAGGTGCTCGTTATCGGCTCCGGGCCTATTGTTATAGGACAGGCGGCCGAGTTTGACTATGCAGGCGCGCAGGCGTGCAGAGTTTTAAAGGAGGAAGGGATTGAGGTTGTTCTTGTTAACTCAAACCCTGCCACCATTATGACAGACAGAGCACTTGCAGACAGAATTTATCTTGAACCGCTAACAGTTCAAACAGTTAAAAGAATTATCGAAAAGGAAAAGCCCGACAGTATTTTGGGCGGTCTCGGAGGACAGACGGGGCTTAC
>ULXL01013915.1_pt1 | contig 11876 bp, 18 predicted proteins | sample 1961241 | NCBI WGS metagenome assembly ULXL01 (sample SAMEA4835837, study PRJEB28245) | human gut metagenome | biome: gut microbiome; material: fecal sample | place: Denmark | collected 2008
ACCGTCGACCTCTTGCGTGTGAAGCAAGCGCTCTAACCAGCGGTGCTCGCCGCACGGGCAGAAAGCCTTGCACCGCAAGGCTTTCTTTCGCTTTTTCTACAGCCTGTAGTTTGCTTTTATCCAATCCAGAACGCTTGCGTCCTTTGTTATTATCATATCGCCTGATAATGCTTTTGTCAATTTTATTGGACAATACTGAACAACTACAATTATTTTCAATCATCTTCCATCATCCAACAGCAACTTGAAAGAACACTCCCCATCTTTGTATCATCTTAAAATCAAGTCCTAAAAAGTTCAAGCACTCTGCCGTTATATGGGAGAGTGCTTCTGCTACAATAAGACCATAAAGTTGAAGGGAGGAACGCGATGAAATAATGCAAAAACATACGGGTGGCACCCAACGCCGAAAGGAGTGTTCTTCTATGAATACACATTCTTTGTTTTCCTATGATTTTCCCAAGCGTTCTATCATCGCAAGTGCAACCACACTGAAAAAAGCCCGCAATCCGCAGAGTGCAGAATGTAAAATGCTTCTGCGAATGATGTCCGAACACCCGGATTTTGAGGTTGCCGAAAAAACCATCCAGAAGAAACCCAGCAAGCAGACCTATAAGGGGCTGACGTTCGGCACAATGGAGGACTATATCCAGACGCAGGACAACAGCAAAAAGCAACTGGCGGTCTATCAGGCTGTCCGCCGTATGGCGAAGATCAAGGGCAAGGAATATGCCCTGACCAAGCACTGGTTTTTACAATCCTATCCCGACTACAAAGAAAAGGCAATCGCCCAGCAGGAGCTTCACGCACTTCTTCCAAAAGAAGAAACAAGTGTGGTATCGCTTGCGAACGCCGCAAATCTTTGATGGCGGGAGGGCAAAGCAATGCGTAAGTCGTATGTAGTAGATTTTGCTTCCAAGACCATCACCCTGACCGCAGAGTTTGAAAAGGCTATGAGCGACCCCAACAGCAGCGCATATCAGACAATCCAGAAACTGTGCGCGGATTTCCCGGATATGCGAATTGTCCGGCGCACACACCGCACCCCAACCCGCTATGTCAGCAAGCAGGGCGATGTATCTGCCTGCAATCCCTACAAGAACCTGACCTATGAAAAGATGGAGCAGTTCATTTCCGCGCTGCCCAACAGCACAGAGTATCGCAGGCAGTATGACTTCCTGAAAACCTACGCTTCCGGTATTCAGACCAACGGATACAGTATTGTGCGCAGTTGGTTTATCGCCCAGTTCCCGCTTTACCGCAAAGAACCGCTGTTTTATCTGACCGGTGAGCATATGGTTCTTTCTGCCTCTGACTTCCTGAAAAAGCAGGAAGCAATGAAGCAGAGCGCGTAATAGGGAGGGAAATGTTATGCGAGAAGTTGAAAAGATGACGTATGCCGGAAAGCATCCGGAGAAGCTGCGTGAGCTGACGGCGCGTTGGAGCCTGTCTGAATTTGAGACAGCCCAAAAGGTAGTCGAAACCTATTACAGCAACCTTGGATATTCGTTAGACCAAATCCATCGTTTTGGCAGTTATCAAGACAATGATGTTTTTCGTGTCTTTGACTGTATCCAAGATGGCATCGCCGCAATCCGGAAAGGCATAACCTACCGCAAGGTAGACCTATCCTCCGGAGTGTATGATGGTATTGAGGTTGCCTCAACACTGGATGTTTATGAGGGCTGCTATTAAGCCCTGATTGAAAAGAACGCAAATTTTTTTGGAGCCTTTTATGAGGAAGCAATCCAAAAAAGTTTGCGTTCTTTTTTATCCGAGCGAAAATTTTTTTGCCGTATCGGGCAAAAATGGTTCAGCGTTCTATTCCAAAAGTGAAGTATAGTATGAAAAAGTTAAAAAGGAGGAGTATCGTATGAACGAGCTCATTGTGGGCAAAATCTACACAACAAATGAAATGTAGAAATTCTTTTCCGTCAGCGCAAGCACTTGGAGCCACAAGCGCAACGAATACCTTGACAACCTAAGCCTTTACTATGAATATGAGGTAAGGTATCGCGGACGCAACACCGACTATCTCATTGTAAAGGAATTGGGAGACTACCAGAAGCCACCGCGCAAAAAGGACAAGGCCGCGCGGGATGCGGTCTATGAGGCGCAGATCGTGGATGTTATAGAACAGGACGATTACCAGACTGCGGCAAATGTGGCGCGTATTATCACAACGCGCGAACCAATTAAGAATTTACATCATTCCAACGGCACGGTTCAGGAATATACGCGGCTGCGGATGCGTGAAATGTTCGGCAAAAAACCGCTGGAGGGAGGAACACGCGGAATGATTATGGAAAAGGTATGGTGTCGGCTGGACAACATACGCAACCGCTACATCCCTATGTCAGATGAAGAAATCGGAGCCCTTTATGACCTGTTTTCCAATATCCGCAGTGAAAACCAGCAGGCAGAATTAGAGGTGCTGAACGATTATCACATCCATTTAATCAGTAAAGAAGAAATGGCAGCGCGCATCAGCGATATCAGCCTGAATGGGTATCTATCCGCGCGCAAGGAATTTTGCAGAAGATATGGCTATTTCCCCATCAAGGTTCCGGTCTATGGGCTGGACGGATTTGACATTATTCGCTTTGACCGAAAGGAGGAACAGCTATGACCACAGCAGAATACTGGAACCAGCATATCCCGGAATACTATCCAACAATGTATCAGGATGGCTATACGCCCTCTGAAATCCTGACCGCTGCCCGCAAAAGGCTATTACAGATGCGGCAGGCACAGGCCGAGTATCCGCAAAACATCCATATTACCGTAGAAACGAGGGTAAAGAAATGAGAATTGACAACACAGCGCAGGAAAAGCGCAAGAAAAAGAAACAGCAGACCCAGCTTGAATAGATGATTTTCTCTGTCATTCAGTCCTGCATCAAGGCGACCGTCGATGAAGCAATGAAAGAGATATTCAAAGAGCTGAAATAACGCAAAATTTTTTGGAACGCTTCTATTTATACAAGTCCAAAAAATTTTGCGTAATAAAAATGGCGATAGACTGACGAACGTGCAGCCTATCGCTTTTTCTTTTTCCGCAGCCGTGTTTTCAATTTCAAGTGCTGTTTCAAAATTGCCCAGCCACGCCCAAGAAGGACAGGGCAACTAAAAAAGATTTCTCCTGAAATACACCCCCCTGTCCTCAAAAGGGTGCTGCGCGTTTGCTGAACAGAATTTGCCGTGTATCCGGCTGATTTTGGGCTATTGGAGCAGTCAGAAAAGTGTATAGGAAATCAGTTGTTTTCTTGGACACCCTTAGTCAAGAGAGTATTGTGATTATAAGCGTAATAAATGCCGCTGCTGCACTTGCTATCGCCGTCCACATAGCAACTCGTGATACCTTTAAGGATATCTTTGTAATTTCACGGCTTTCTTCTCGCAGTTCGTAATCTTCAATTTCACCAATTCCATTTTCAGTCAATGAGATGTTCGATTCTTCAATAGGTGAAAAGGCATAAATATAGTTGTACGCTGGGGACATTGCTTCAACAATTAGATGCTCAAATGTATTTGTGTCTAAGTCTTGGCATAAAGATCGAAGATTTTCATATGCAATAGCATCTGTGGGACGTGGGACTTTCGATAAAAGAGAGTACATTCTATTACTTAGCATCGTTGTTCTCCTTTACATACTCCATCAAATCCCCCGGCTGACAGTCTAACACTTCACATAGCCTTGCTATGGTCTTTGCATCAAGTCCTCCTGTTCCGTTCTTTAATGCGGTTAGTGTTCCTTGACCAATCAATTTCTCTTGACGGATTTTGTATGTTGTATAACCTTTTTCTTTCAGCAGTTCAAACAGTTTTGCATATGAGATGGGCATTTGCCAAAATCGCCTCCTTTTCCATTGTCCCTATTATAGCATCGAATATGCACAAAATCAAGTGTATAATTCCGATAAAAATAAGCACCTATCTTTGTGCATATTGCGAATTGAATAAGCACTTAACTTTGTGTATAATGTAGACAGTTGATAGAGATACCCACCAAACAAATTACCATCCAAAAGGAGAACAAGACAATGAGCAAGAATGAAATCGTGAGCCTGATTGAAACCATGAACAATTACGACGAGCTGGCAAGCAAGGCCAAAGCCAAGGCAGACGCCATCCGCGACGCGCTGAAAGAAGAAATGCTGCGGCTGGATACCGAGGAACTGAACGCGGGCGCTTACATTCTCCGCTACACCAGCATCATCAGCAATCGGTTCGACACCACCACCTTCAAGCGCCTGTATGCCGACCTCTATAAAGACTTCACCAAGGCCGTCAGCAGCCGCCGCTTCACAGTCAGCTGCTAACAGAAAAAACAAGCTCCGCGGGCAGGAAATGCCCGTGGAGCAGAAAGGACAGAGATATATGTTGATCTTCGATGAATTGTGGAACGGGGCGTTCAGCCCGTGTGAGCATCGCTATGAGCGAAACAGCGACTATGACGTTGTAAGCCGCCGCATCAGCGCCCAGATGGATGTGCTGCGGCAGAACGCCTCCAAGAGGCAGAAAAAGGTGTGGGAAGCCTATGACCGCGACCTTGCCGAGCGCGAAAATCTGGAACAGCAGGACGCCTATTATCAGGGCATTCGGTTCGGCGCACGGTTTATGCTGGACGTGCTTCTGGAACAGCCCGGCAGCTATGAGGCGCGGCGATGAAAGCGGGCTATGCCAGATGCTCCACCAATGAGAGCAAACAGGACATTGAACGGCAGGTGCGGGAGTTGAAACAGGCGGGTGCGGAAACTGTGTATCTGGAATATGAACATGGGGACGCGGTCATTAAAGAGCAGTTGTCCTTGCTTCTGGAACAGGCGCAGGCGGGCGATACCATCATCACGCTGGAGGTTTCCCGCCTTGCCAGAAGCACAAAGCAATTATGTGAAATCATTGAAGCCATCAGCCGGAAGCAGCTGTGTCTTGTCATTGTCGGCAGTATCACAATGGACTGCCGAAGCGGGCACGCAGACCCAATGACAGAGGCATTTCTACAAATGGCAGGCGTATTCAGTCAGTTGGAGCTTGCTATGATACGGGCAAGGGTGCGCTCCGGAATGGCGAACGCCAGAGCCAAGGGCAAGCAAATTGGCCGACCGCACCTGACCAGCGACGATATTCCTGCATCGTTCCTGCGGCATTATCCGGCGTATAAGGAAAGACAGCTGAATATCAGCGAGTTCGCAAGAGTGTGCAATCTCAGCCGGACAACCGTTTATAAGTATATTGACCTTTTGGAGCAGAAATAAAACAAGTCATACATTTAACAGATATTAGAAAAACTATTTTCTTTCTGTCAAATGTATGACTTGAATTTGTTTATGGGACTATGCCCAGCCTTGTTCGTCCAAAATCTGGACTACTTCATCATATTTTTTATCAAACTGTTTTTCCGTGAAGCATATGTCTGATTTGGACGTATCATTCAGTACCGTTAAGTAATGTCTCATATCAGCTATATTTTGTGCGATGGCTGTATCAGCTTCTGAAAGTACAGCAGGGTTCCTTCGCGCCGTGTTTTCAGGAAGCTCCATTCGTTCTACCAGCTCATCAAATTTCTCCTGCCTGTTCATGTTTATACCCCCAAAATCTGCTTTTTCTTCGCGTCAAATTCTTCCTGCGTAATTACCCCGGTGTCCAACAGGTCTTTCAATTTTGTGAGTTCTTCAATGCGGTTATCGCTTTTCGCTGTTTTAGGCGGTTGCTTTACCGTTTTTGTAGTCTGCGCTTGTGGCACATTCTCCAAAACAATACACGCCAAAAGAATAGGACTGGCTATAAGGACAAAATCCTCCAGTGCAAAAGCAATATTATCGCCGCTTACCTTCCCATGAAGTGCAATTTGACTTGCGATGCACCCAATCAAGAATAATGCAATACTCAAAATTTCATATATGGTTTTATTCTTCTTTTCCTGAATTGCAAGTGCTATAAAAACGTAACCAGCTAATAAAAGGACGCAGGAAATAATGTTCACAGTGTCCTGCGCAGGAGTGCCAATCCGCGAGAACAGGAGTTTTACCAAACAAGAAACCGCTTGAAAGCCTGCGCCAACCATAAATACTTGACGCATTCCAAGAAGCATTGATACAGCCATCATTACTGCTCCAATAGCAGAAACAATATCCCTAATTACAGAAGTAGAACTGTAGGCTGTATATGCGGAAGATGCAGAAGCAAAGAGAAATGGATATATATAGAGAAAAGATGATAGCGCCAAAGCCAAAAATATTGCTCCGGCAAGATACCTGATAATTTTCAAATCTTTCTCGTTCATAGTCTCCTCCTTTACAGCTTCGCCAGACAGTCAGCCTTCATTTTTGCATATTCTTCCTCGTTGATAATACCTTGTTCTTTTAACTGCGCAATTTTCTTGAGTTCGTCGTATGGGTCAGTTGCGTTTGCTTGTGTCTTTGCACCGGGCGCATCACTATAACCGCTTCCGTCCGCAGGCTGTAATTTGCCGGATGCAATATTGATGATGTCCAAAATCCAGAGAATGCCGAAGCACCCGCCTGTCAGCAGTTTCAGCACACCCATTCCCGTGTAGCCCAGATAGAAGCGGTCTACGCCAAGACCACCTAAAAGGGCAGATAGAATAATCGCAGTTGTTTTGTCTTTCATTGGAATTTCCCTCTTTCTTTGTTGATGGTAAGTTTAGTATATAACATTTTGTTTTATATTTCAATATAACAAACTGTTTTCTCTATACTTTTCTGTGAAACTTCCATAAAGGAGCACGGAAAAATGTATAGACGCATCCGGGATTTGCGAGAGGACAGCGACCTGTTGCAACGGGATTTGGCCGAGTATCTGCAATGCTCGCAAGTCTGCTATTCGCACTACGAAATGGGCAAGCGCGACATTCCAACAGACGTTTTGATCAAGCTGGCTGATTACTACCACACCAGCACCGACTATCTTTTGGGGCGCACAGATGAGAAGCAGGCTTATCCCGCGTCCAAGAGCCGGAGCGAGGAATAGGCTATGCCCGGACAACCGTTTGACCGCATCGCCGTGTTATACAACTACCTGTTCCACAACACCTGTAATGGGCATACTGTGGCCGTGGCGGACATTTTCACCAACTACCGCAACCACGGCTATGAAATTGAAATCAAGTCCTTCTACCGCGATAAGGACGTTCTGAATGCGATGGATGGCATAGAGATTTCCTATGACCACCGCTCGTGTGGCTACTGGATGAAAACAGAGGGATTTGAGCCGTATGAATTGCGCTTGATCGTGGACAGCATCCAGTCCTCGAAATTCATCACCCAGAAGGAAGCGGACAAAATCACAGGCAAGGTGTTTGGCCTGACAGACCGCCATACCAGCGCAACCCTGAACCGCCGTTCCTTCGTCGCGGGCCGTATTCGCAGTATGAATGACAGTGTGGTCAAGGACGCGGACAACATTCATATTGCCATTCAAAAGAACCAGAAAGTCCGTTTTTATTACTTCCATTACAACGCCCAAAAGCAGAAGTGGTATTCTCATAACGATGAGGCGTATGTGGTCAGTCCGTTTGGCCTGCTCTGGAATGATGGCAATTATTATCTCTATGCCTACGACGGCGAGAAGTTTCGCCATTTCCGCGTTGACCGTATGGAGCACATCACTGTCTATCCAGAGCCAAGAGAGGGCGCAGAAGCGTTCAAGCACATTGACCTGAACGCCCATCAAGCCGAGGTATTTAATATGTTCACCGGAACGGAAACGACAGTAAAGCTCCGCTGTGCCAACCACTTGGCAGATGTGATTTTGGAGCAGTTCGGCAAGGACACGATGCTGATTCCAGATGGAGCAGATGATTTCACCGTTTCTGTTCCAGTCCAAATCAGCAAGCCGTTCTATGCGTGGGCAGCAGGCTTTGGAGCAGATATGAAAATCCTGTTTCCGCAGGCCATAGTCCATGAAATGCGGACATTCATTCAGGAATTATCCGAGATGTATAAAGATGATGGGAAGATGTGAAAACATCTTCCCATTTGTTCATTGTTGCTATTGGATGTGTGAAGATGATAGAAGATGATGGGTTATCTTCTGGCAGACAGCTTTGCAATCCGTTCCGCATTTGCGTTCATCTGTGCCAGCGGAGAAAACCTGTCAAAGCTCTTGGCAATATCCGCATCATAGATGTTGCAATAGTGCTTTGTCATTTTCAGCGTCGCGTGTCCCAACAGCTTTTGGAGCGTGAACGCATTTCCTCCGCAGTCCACCAAGTATTTCCGGGCAAAGGTATGACGGAACAGATGAATCGACGTTTTTTCGACCCCTCTGCTGTGATTGTAGTGCGTAATCGCAAGACGCAGAGCATTTTCCGTCAGCATTCTTCCGTATTCATCACAGAATAAATAGTCCGTCTGCTTGCCTCCGCGAATTTTCATATACGCCTGCAGAATATTTACCATCTGACTGCATAGAGGAACGGCCTGAACCTTATGCGTCTTGGTGTGCCGGAATATAATCTGACTGTCCGCAAGAAAAACATCTTCAATCAGAATGTTCCGGACAGTTGCGGCGCGGCAACCACAGTTCAGCAGGAAATTGACAATGACCCAGTTGCGATATTCGCAGAAATTACAGCTTGCCGCAGGGTTTTTCAGCAGCCGCAGCAGTTCTTCGTCCGTATAGGTTTCCTTGACTGTTTCGACCTGTTTATAGTTTGGAACATTCAGTGCCGTATAGCCCTGCCCGGCACACCAATTCAGGAAGGTGCGGAACACCCGCAGATAACTGCTGATGGAGTTGTGCGCCAGCCTACTCTGCCGCATTGAGACAACCATTCTGTCAAGGTCTGTTTGCTTTAGCACATCGAACGTCAGGCTTGTATCCAGATGCTTTCCAATCGACCGGAAATGTGCGTGGTAGGTTTCGACTGTTTTGTCCGAAACGCCCTTTGCAGTTTGGGCGACCACGAAATCTTTGAATGCCTCTTTTATGGACAGATTTGCTCCTGCCTGTTTCATCGTAATTTTCATAAAAAATCAGACCGCCTGCTTTCTTCAAAAATCGCAAAGAACGTAAGCGGTCTGACTTTTTTCAGGGGAAAAGGAAAATCCCTTGAAAACACAGCGTTTTCAAGGGATTGGTGGAGACTGGCGGACTCGAACCGTCGACCTCTTGCGTGTGAAGCAAGCGCTCTAACCAGCTGAGCTAAGCCTCCATTGCTGGACTATTATAGCAGATGGACGGGGGAAAAGTCAACCTTGGATTTTGTTTTCTTCCTGCCAAAGTGACGGAGCGGCGGCAAGGAGCTGCGTTTTGGTGTTCTGATCGGGGTGCTCCAGCGCATATACTAGCAGCAGGTGCAGCATTCGGCCCACGTCTTTGCCGCAAAGCGTGGGAAAATCCGCGCCGGTGACGGCGAGCTGGCGCAGCGTGACGCAGTCGCCGCGCAGCCCGATCTGCCGGACGGCGTCCGTGCGCTGCAGGTCCGCCTGCAGATGCGCCGTTTCCCAGCCGTGCTCCGCGATCAGGCGCTTCCAGTCCGCTTCCGTCCGGCCCTCGCGCCATGTCTGCGCCGTCAGATCGATCAGGCGGCAGAGCTTCGCGGGCAGGCGGAACGCCGCCGGGTCGAACGCCGGACAGCGCAGCTTTGCGGCTGTCCATCTGGCCTCCGGCGTTTTTGGCAGGGCGGAAAGCCCGGAAAAATCGGCATTTTCCGCCCGTATGCAGGCGCCCAGAAGTCCTTCGGCCAGCATACGGCCAAAATATTCGGGCCGGTCGGACAGAAGCGTCTTCTCCGCCTCCTCCCGCACCCGCTCGCGGGAGAGCGACGCGCAGAGCGGCGCGCAGCGTCGGATCGCCGCCTGCGTCTGCGCGTCCAGTGAAAAGCCGAGCTGCGCGGCAAAGCGGTACGCGCGCAGCATCCGAAGCGCATCCTCCCGGAAGCGCGTTTCCGGCTCGCCGACGCAGCGGATGACGCGGCGGGAAAGATCCTCCCGGCCCCCAAAGAGGTCGGTGACCGCGCCGCTCTCGTCCATCGCCATGGCGTTGATCGTAAAATCGCGGCGGGCCAGATCGTCCGCGAGACTGCGCACAAAGCGCACCCCATCGGGGTGGCGGCCATCGTGATATGCGCCGTCAAGCCGGTAGGTCGTGACCTCGGCGCTGACGCCGTCCAGAAGGACGGTCACGGTGCCGTGCCGGATGCCGGTGGGGACGCAGTGCGGAAACAGGCGCAGCACGTCCTCCGGCAGCGCCTGCGAGGCGATGTCCCAGTCGTGGATGGGCCGGTCCAGCAGCGTGTCGCGCACGCAGCCGCCGACGTACCGGGCCTCAAACCCGGCGTCCTCCAGTGTTTTGATGATCGCATCCGGCCTCATAGCGTGTCCTCCCGGCAAAAATCCGAAATTCTTCTTGTTTTATTGCCGTCTTCCGTATATAATATAATGCTGTCAGTTTTCATTATACGCGCCCTCCCGCGCGTGCGCAATCCAAATTTTTCGGAGGAACCTTGCATGGAATATCCTTCCTGCCAACATATCGAGCAATATCTGGTCCCCGGCAAGCGCTGCCATCTGGTGGGCATCGGCGGCGTGTCGATGCGGCCGCTGGGGCTTGTCCTGCGGCGCATGGGGATGGAGATCTCCGGCTCCGACATGAACGCGTCCGTTTCGACGGACGAGCTGATCGCCAAGGGCATTCAGGTCTCCATTGGTCACCGGGCCGAGAATATCGAGGGGGCCGACTGCCTCATCCGCACGGCTGCCGCGCACAACGACAACCCCGAGATCGCCGCTGCCCGCGCCAGGGGCGTCCCCATTTTCGAGCGGGCGCAGGCCTGGGGCTATATCATGCGGGCCTACAAAAACGCCATCTGCGTTTCCGGCACGCACGGCAAGACCACGACGACCTCCATGCTGACGCACATTTTCATGCAGGCCAACCGCGATCCCACGATCATGATCGGCGGCTTCCTGCCGCTGCTCGGCGCGGGGCACCGCGTCGGCAAGGGCGACACGATCATTCTCGAAAGCTGCGAATACTGCAATTCGTTCCTGAACTTCTTCCCGACCGCTGCGGTCATTCTCGACGTGGACGCCGATCATCTGGACTTTTTCAAGGATCTTCAGGACGTGGAGCGGTCGTTCCGGAAATTTGCTTCCCTCGTCCCGGCAGACGGTCTGATCGTCGCCAACGGCGACGACAAAAACACCCGCGACACGCTGGCCGGGATGCCGTATCTGTCATTCGGCTTCGATGCGAAAAACGACGTGTACGGGAAGAACTTCTCTGAAGATTTCAGCGAATTTGACGTTTTCTGCGGCGGGCAGCCGTATGCGCACCTGCATCTGGGCGTCATTGGCCGTCACAACGCGCTGAACGCGCTGGCCGCCTGCGCGGTGGCATGGAAATTCGGTATTTCCGGCGAAACCGCAGCCGCGGCGCTCGCAGAGTTCCACGGCGCGGGCCGCAGGCTCGAATACAAGGGCAGCTTCCACGGCGCAGACGTCTACGACGACTATGCCCACCATCCCAACGAGCTCCACGCGCTTTTGCAGGCTGTCCGGCTGATGCATTACCGGCGTGTGATCTGCGCGTTCCAGCCGCACACGTATTCGCGTACGAAGGCGCTGTTCCAGAGCTTTGTCGACGAGCTGCGCACGGCCGATCATGTCGTTCTGGCCGATATTTACGCCGCGCGTGAACAGAACACCGTCGGTGTCAGCTCGCAGGAGCTGGCCGCGGAGATCCCCGGCGCGGTCTACTGTCCGAGCCTACAGGGCGTGACGGCCTATCTGCGCGAGAATGCGCAGCCGGGCGATATCATCCTGACCGTCGGCGCAGGCGATATCTACAAGGCCGGAGAGGCGCTTTTTACAGAATAACGGAACTTTTCTCAAAAACCGGCGTCTGAAC
>ULXL01045652.1_pt1 | contig 11833 bp, 8 predicted proteins | sample 1961241 | NCBI WGS metagenome assembly ULXL01 (sample SAMEA4835837, study PRJEB28245) | human gut metagenome | biome: gut microbiome; material: fecal sample | place: Denmark | collected 2008
CAAATGACGTCAAGGTGTGCAAAAATTTTTGTCTTTATTTCACAAACCGGAAATAAGTGTGAAAAATAAATGGATGGTTTCTATGCCCTGGAATATCGATAAGCGACTTTTCAAACTTGAGCTGTCTTTTGAAAAAAGAAAGATTGGCGGAACTTCATTTCCTGATCCCTGTTATCGATCAGAAACGAAGCTCCGCCAATCGGCAGAATGACCCTCAAAAGGAGGTTAACTACAACAAACCGTTGGATAGTTTCTTGTTATCAATGAGCCCACTCAGCGAAAAAATCGTTGCCTTTGTCATCGACGATGATGAAGGCCGGGAAGTTTTCTACGCGGATTTTGCGGACAGCTTCCATACCGAGTTCTTCGAAATCGACCACTTCGACCGATTTTATGCTGTTCTTAGCCAGAATGGCTGCCGGTCCACCGATCGATCCCAGATAGAATCCGCCATGCTTTTTGCAGGCATTAGTGACGTCGATCGAACGGTTGCCTTTGGCTACCATGATCATAGAACCACCTAAAGACTGGAACAGATCGACATAAGGGTCCATACGCCCGGCTGTCGTCGGTCCGAAACTACCTGATGCCATGCCTTTCGGAGTTTTGGCAGGACCGGCATAATAGACCGGATGTTTTTTGAAATATTCGGGCATCGGTTTGCCTTCGTCGATCATTTGTTTGATCCGGGCATGGGCGATGTCCCGGGCAACGATCAGGGTCCCTGATAGGTTCAAACGGGTTTTCACCGGATATTTGCTCAGTTCTTTCAATACGTTTTCCATCGGTTGATCGAGGTCGATATTGACCGCCGGAGTTAAAGCAGGACTTTCTGCCGGCAGAAAACGTGCCGGATTCTTCTCGAGTTGTTCGAGGAAAATCCCTTCTTCCGTGATTTTACCTTTGATATTCCGGTCGGCACTACAGCTGACTCCGATGCCGACAGGACAAGAAGCTGCATGACGCGGAAGACGGATCACACGTACATCGTGTACCCAATATTTACCTCCGAACTGGGCTCCGATACCTTTGTCCCGGCAAATCTTCAAGATCTTTTCTTCCCATTCCAGATCCCGGAAAGCACGGCCACCTTCATTACCCGAAGTGGGGAGATGATCGTAGTAGCCTGCCGAGGCTTTCTTGACTGTGGTCAGACAAGCTTCGGCCGAAGTGCCGCCGATGACTACCGCTAAATGGTAGGGAGGACAGGCCGAAGTACCCAGATCCAATACTTTTTGCTGGATAAATTTAGTCAGGGTTTCTTCGTTCAATAAAGCTTTTGTCTGCTGGTAAAGGAAAGTCTTATTGGCAGAGCCCCCTCCCTTGGTGATGAACAAAAATTCGTATTTATTGCCCTGTGTGGCATAAAGGTCGATCTGTGCCGGCAGATTGGTCCCGGTGTTTTTTTCTTCTGTCATGGTAAAAGGCACTACCTGGGAATAACGCAGATTGCGGTCCCGGTAAGTTTCGAATACCCCTTTGCTGATCGCTTCGGCATCATTGATCCCGGTCCATACGTTTTCTCCCTTTTTACCGATACAAATGGCCGTACCGGTATCCTGACAGGTCGGTAGTTCCCCTTCTGCCGAAACCACTTGGTTCATCAACATGGTGTGGGCAACGAATTTATCGTTGTCACTGGCCTCCGGATCTTTCAGGATGTCGGCTAATTTTTGCAAATGAGCGGCGCGCAGGTAAAAAGAGACGTCTGCATAAGCTTCGCGAGCCAATAACTCTAACCCTTCACGCTCTATTTTTAAAATCTTACGTCCTTCACATTCGATCGTTTTTACATAATCTTTTGTCAAAAGGCGATACACTGTGGTATCATTTTCAATAGGAAACGGTTCCTGATACTTAAATTCTGCCATACTTATCTGGATTGATTTATGAATTCATTATTTGCGCAACGAAATTAAAATTAATAAATGAAAATCCCGAGAGTTTTAAAGAAAAATTTCTGTAATTAGAAATGATCTGAATAAATCACGGAGGAATATATGGATTTTACTATTTTTGTAAAAATTAACGGCAGAATAGTTTTATCCGTTTATACTTTTTTATTTTGAATATGAATACTGAGGTTGTTTTTATTATTATCGTTGTTTTTTTAGTTGCTGATTTTATTGTAGAACGGATTTTGGAATGGGTGAATATGCGGGCTATGGCGCCTGTATTACCTGAAAATCTTAAGGGAATTTACGATGAAAAAGAATATGCACGTTTTCAGAATTATAAGCGCGAAACGAATCGTTTCGATCTGATCAGTTCCACTTTTTCTTTTATCGTGATGATGGTGTTTTTGTGTACAGGAGGTTTCGGTTGGTGGAATGCCTGGGTGGTGACCTGGACAGATCAGGCGGTTTTACAGACCTTACTTTTTATGTTGGGCTTGTCGCTGGTTTCCGGGCTACTCGGTTTGCCTTTCGATTGGTATGCTACTTTTCATATTGAAGAAAAATATGGTTTCAACAAAACGACAATGAAGACCTATGGATTGGATTTACTCAAAGGAATGTTGGTTTCCGGGGTGATCGGCGGACTGTTGCTGTCGGCTGTCGTCTGGTTTTATGAATGGGCTGGTTCTTTCTTTTGGTTGTATGCCTGGGGAATAGTTTCTGTATTCTCGGTTTTTATGGCTATGTTTTATTCCCAGTTGATTGTGCCTTTGTTCAATAAGCAGACTCCTTTGGAGGCCGGGGCTTTACGGGATAAAATCAATGCTTTTGCAGAGAAAGTGGGCTTTAAACTGGACAATATTTTTGTAATCGACGGATCGAAGCGTTCTACGAAGGCAAATGCTTATTTTACCGGTTTCGGTCCCCGCAAACGGATTGTCTTGTATGATACCCTGATAAAGGATTTGACCGAGGAAGAAATTGTTGCTGTCCTGGCCCATGAAGTCGGACACAATAAAAAACGGCATACCGTTCAATTTATGCTGGCATCTGTGATTCAGACCGGTGTGATCCTTTGGTTGTTTTCGCTTTTTGTCAACCAGCCGGCTTTGTCAATGGCTCTGGGAGGTGACCGGGCCTGTTTCCAATTGGGATTGATCGCTTTTACAATCCTCTATTCGCCGTTGAGTATGATATTGGGATTGGTGATGAATGCCTGGTCGCGGAAAAATGAATATCAGGCAGATGCTTTTGCTGCCCGGTATTACGATGGTGAATCGCTCATTTCCGGCTTGAAGAAGATCTCTGTGAAGTCTTTAAGCAATCTCACCCCCCATCCACTGTACGAATGGGTATACTATTCGCATCCCTCTTTGTTGAAAAGAATCAGGGCGATCGGACAGGTAGAAGCTGTGGATGCCGAGTAAATCCGGTTTACCTGAAATATAGGTATGTTTTTTCTTTCTATTCCGATTCCGGATTTTATACCGTCAGACCGGTCCGTTAAGACTTTCGTTGATTTTATCGGTTTTTCTCCTGTTCGGAAAAACAAAATCTTTTGTTTTTCTTTCGCTTATTCGAAGAACTCACTGAACGGCGGAACCCCTTACTGCGCAAAAAACTTTACGTTACGTTTCTGTCAGACACCATCGGTCGTTCGAAAAACCGAACCGGATACTCGTTCCCGCTCCAATGGTCTTCCGGCATTTTATAAACTCCAATTCATACTTCCCTCTCGAACTCAAGCGTATAAACGAAGCTATCGGCCCGGTAATAGCCGATATTCCATTCCAGAGGGCGTCCCCCCGGGTCATATACAAATCGTTTTCGGATGAGTATAGCGTCCCCGGGCTTGATTTCAAGCTTCTGAGCCAGAAATTTGTCGGCAAGCTGGGCACTGATTTCTTCTTTCGAAATTTTTGCAACAGAACTATAATCTTGTTCTAATATTTCGTATAGGGGACGGGAAAAATCTTCATTACCGGTCAGCCCTATCCGGGGATTGAAATAAGAGATGAAATAAACGAACGGAAATTCCGGATTACCCCGTAAACGCTCCAGTTTTAATATTTTCTTTTCATCGGTGATGGAGAAAAAACGACAGATCTCTTCTGAAGGAAGCGCCCAGCTGGTATGTAATTCATAGTTGGTCGGTTCGATTCCCTGCGCTTTCATTTCCTGGGTGAAACTCAACCAGTTTTTGGCTTTCGAGCTGACCGATTGGTTGACTACTATAGTACCGATCCCTTTTTTTCGGACTAATAACCCTTCAGTGACCAGGTTGTTGATCGCCTGGCGCAGCGTATTCCGGGAAATTCCCAATTGTTTCGACAAATCTACTTCGTTGGGTAACATCTTCCCTTTTTTATACTCCGGTTCCCGGATGATGTTCCTCAATTGATTTTCTATTTGTAGATATAAAGGTATCGCACTATTGTGATCGATCGATATTTTCATGATTGAAAAATTTAAGCAAAAGTAGGAAAATTGTACTTGCGAAAGTAAAATTTCATTCTTATAAATCAAAAAAAGTAATTGTTTTTTAGTAGTATGTTTGGATAATATGCTGATCGTTAGTTTGTTATTTGTTCGGCTTGTGTCGGTAAAACAATAAAAAGAGATAAACTTTGTAACAATAAAAAGAATGCACTATATTTGTCAATGTATAAATGTCTATACATATTAATGTGGTGAAATAATGGAATATTTATTAGGAATCGATATCGGGGGAACTCATGTAAAAGGTGGGATTGTCACAGGGACTACCGGGAAGATGGATCAGAGGACTATAGTTTATGAGAAAATAGATGCCGGAGGCTCTGCAACTTCGATTATAAAGGGGATACTTCGGGTGATTACAGCATTGAAGAAAGGGCGTTCTGAAAACGAATGGCGGGGTATAGGAATTGCTATACCCGGCCCTTTCGATTATACCCGGGGAATAGCTGCTATTCATGGGGTACGAAAATTCGATGCCTTATTCGGTTTGGATTTGAAAGAGGAAATAAAAAGGGTATGCAGTTTACCGGTTGTCTTCCTGAACGATGCTTCTGCTTATGCTTTGGGAGAATATTATGGGGGAGCGGCTCAGGGGAGTGAGAGGAGTATGGTCGTTACGGTCGGGACCGGACTGGGAAGTACGTTTATGGCCCGGGAAGAAATATTGGACGAAACGACGCCCGCCGTTCCGGAACACGGATATTTGTATAATATTCCTTTTCGGGATAGTATTGCGGACGACTATTTTTCTACCCGCTGGTTTGTAACGAACTGGAATCACCGCTTTCCCGATAAAGCGGTGATGGATGTGAAGACATTGGCGGAATATGCTTATCGGGGAGAACAGGCTGCTAAAGTCCTGTTTGAAGAGTTTGCCGATCATTTTACCGGATTTATAGCTCCTTTTCTGAGACATTTCTGTCCGGACTGTTTGGTGCTCGGGGGAAATATCATGCGGGGTGCCGATTTATTTCTGGAACGGATAAAGTCTGAGTTGGAAACCCAGGGGATCGGAGTGAGAATAGATACTTGCCGTTTATGGGAAGATGCTCCGCTGATCGGGGCGGCGATGTATGCGAATCAGGTCTTGGGCCGGAGTGGGATGGAAGAAGAGGCGGTAAAGAGAAATACAAAACAGTATCTGGCTCCTATGAAAGCACAGGCAACTCCCCGGGGAGTTTATGATTTGTATCCGGCTTTTCCGGTCGGGGAGAATAAGATCCGTTCGGGGATAGGGTGTTTGGCCGATTGGATAGAGCGACACGGGCAGGTGGTTATCGATGGTTATGGAGGAGTGTTTTGGGACGAACTGGTGAGCGAACTGGGAGATGAATTTCGTCGGAGAGGGAAGTGTGTACGTTGGTTCCGTACCGATGTCGCGATGCGGGATGCTCGGACGTTGGAGGAAATGCTCGCTCCCGATCTGGGAGGAGAAGATCCGTTGTTCGGCCGGATGACGGAGAGACAATTGAGGGATTGGTTTGATCCCGGGAAGTTGAACGCTTTTAGGCCGGACCAGGAGGCCGATATCAATGTGCTGATCGGTATAGGAGCTGCTTTGGCCGGATGGAAAGCACCTTTGATCTATGTCGATGTACCTAAAAATGAAATACAGTTTCGCATGCGGGCCGGGTGGGTGAAAAATCTGGGTATGAATAAACCGAAGAATAATCAGCAAACCTATAAACATTTTTTCTTTGTGGATTGGGTTGTGCTGAACCGGCATAAAGCGGAGTGTCTGCCACAGATAGAGCTGATTGTGGATGAACAACGCAGGGGACAGCAATTGCTGATGATGAGCGGGGAGGATTTGAGAGAGGGATTACACCGGATGGGAAGAAATTTCTTCCGGGTTCGCCCTTGGTTCGAACCCGGCGCATGGGGAGGGCAATGGATGAAACAACACATCCCGGGATTGAATGAAGAAGTGCCTAATTTAGCCTGGTCTTTCGAATTGATGGTTTTGGAAAATGGACTGATGTTCGAAAGTAACGGATATCGTTTGGAAGTTTCTTTCGATTTTCTGATGTATAACGATTACCGTCAAGTTCTGGGAGAATCGGCCGATGTGTTTAAAACCGATTTCCCGATTCGTTTTGATTTTCTGGATACTTTCGATGGAGGTAACCTGTCGGTACAGTGTCACCCCCGGACTACGTACATCCGGGAACAGTTTAATATGCCTTTTACACAGGATGAGACGTATTATATCCTGGATAGCCGGCAGAATCCCCAGGTTTATCTGGGATTTCAGGAAAATATCCGGCCTGAAGAGTTCGGCGAGGTATTGAAACAGAGCCAGGCAGAAGGTAAGACGATAGACATTGAAAAATATGTACAGAAATTTCCGGCACACAAACACGACCTTTTTCTGATACCCAACGGAACGGTTCATGCTTCCGGAAAGAATTGTATGGTGCTGGAAATCAGTAGTGCTCCGTATATTTTTACTTTTAAAATGTACGATTGGCTGCGATTGGATTTGAATGGGAAACCCCGTCCGTTGAATGTACAGCGGGGAATGGATAACCTCTATTTCGAACGGAAGGGAGAACGGGTGGCAAAAGAATTGGTTTGTCATCCCGAGGTATTGGAAAAAAACGAACATTATACACTCGAACATCTGCCGACCCATGAAAAGCATTTTTACGATGTCCATCGGTATACCGTCGAAGATGCGGTGGAAGTAGAAACCGAAGGGAGTTGCCAGGTTTGGATGGTGGTGGAAGGGAAAGCAGTAAGGGTGGAGACTCGCGAAGGAATGAGGCAACGCTTTAATTATGCCGAAACGTTTGTAATTCCTGCTGCTGCCGCTACTTACCGGATTATAAATGAAACACCGGGAGAAAAGGTGATACTGGTAAAAGCTTTTATCAAAAAAGGATATGGGTTTGAATAAAGTCGGAAAGAAGTAGGATACCGGCAAATTCAGAAAGGGATTTTGCGTACATCGGTTTTGCATCCTTGTAGAGGGAAAATATACTTGTAAATTTAATATATACAAACTTAAGAAAAATTCTTAAGTTTGTAAAAAATATTCTATAGACGGATGGTATGAAGAATAAGATGCAAATACTGGGACGTATATCGTTGGGATTACTGATCTGTATAATACTGGGACAGGGAATTTGGTTGTATCGGGTACGTGAAATGGAAAATCATGGATTCGAGCAGACGGTCGGCCGGGGACTGAACGATATCTTGTGGGTGGAGGTGATTTTCCTGATCGGGTTTATCGTTTGTTTAGTTTGGCAAAGGGTTGTGGCGAAAAGGATTGAACGAAGGGCACTGGTACAGATGATGGGGAAGACACCTTCGGAAGAGATACCTTTAACGGAGTGGATGGCAGTGATCGACGGTAAGCTGCAATGCGAGGGGATTGCTTTGTCTGTGGAGGAGGAATTGAAATTGAATACGATAAAAACGCACTTGGTGGAAATGGCTGAAACCATCGATATGCAGCAGAGTGCTTTAAAGACCTCGGTATGGAAAATCGACCGGGAAAATATCGATCTGAAATCGGAGATGGAAATGATCGTTGAGTTGTTTTCTCTGATCCGGCCACAGGCACTGGTGGGTTACCAAATCGACGAAGGAGCGGAATATCCTTGTTTGGATAAGGTATATTTTTATTATCTGATCCTTTGTTTGGTAGATAAAGCTATTGTATCTGCCGGAGTTCACCCCGTAGTGAGGATCGAATTTTATACCGACAAGAAACATTATATGTTGACAGTCGAAGATAATGGCAGGAAAATAGATCCGGGAGACAGGCAGCCGGAACAATCCACCGGGGCGGGACTGGCCTTTGTCGTACAGCAAGTGGTCGGTGGTTATGGAGGAAAAATCCGCTTTATAAGTAAACCGAACGGAAACAAGTGTGTGATCACTTTACCACAGAAACGGAATTAATTGAAGTACGAAACGGCGATTACCGCTCGCTCCTCTTTTCTTGAAGGAAGGGCATAAAAAATAGAGAGGAACTTGAGAAGAGAGTCTGGCAGACAATCTTACTTCAAGTTCGCTCTCCTCTATAGTATAGCAACAACACTAGAGATGGAGTGTTATAATCTCGGAATGATTGTTTTCCTGAGATAAGGCATAAATGGTATTTTCTTCGGCACTATAGCTGATCGAAGAACAAGCATTTTCCAGGCGGTAAGTACGCACGTGCGAACCGTTCCAGTCGAATACCAGTATGGTTTTGCCTTTGTCGACGTCCAGATTATGTTGTTTTAGCGTCCGTCCTGAATACAGGGCATAGATGTAATCATCCGATACAGCCAGATCACAGAACCCGAAAATATGATATTTGGAATAATTGACCGGATGGACTAAACCACGGCCTTTGGGACGGTGACGGTTGAATTTTACCTTGGCAGGGGTCAGATGCACTTCATTGACACGGATCAGTTCGTTACCGTTGATTTCACAAATGTCCAGGCAACCGGTTTGCATATTGGCGCAGGCCAAGCGTTCGAGCGTCGGTTTTACTGCTAAGGTATTGCTGGCATAAAATGCACTTTTGAGCGTATCCGTCAGAGTGGGGTCGGCACAGGCCGGATAACTTACACTATAGGTGTCGGCTCCGGATGCTTGACTGATGCAATAACGGCCTTGGGTATAAACTCCGGTCGACAGCAGGCGGTCACCGATCCGGATGGCTCCGATAGGGGTCTTGTTGTTGTCGGTGAGGGAAGTGAACGTAGGCTGGTAACCCGGAGTCGCATATTCGTTCAAGTTAATTTCCACGAACTTTTTAGTTCCGAAATCGAATGCCGAAACGATGTCTCCGTTTAGGTTCATACTGATAAAATACATGCCTTCTCTTTCGTTTCTGCCTGCCGGTACTAAACGGGTAACGGTTCCGTTTTCGCTGTTATAAATGGCGAAACGGTAAGCGCTACTGGGAGTAAGAAAAGCATATAAGTTTCCTTTTTTTACAAATTTATAAGGAGAGATAATGTTCAATGCCTCCACATCGATTTTGTCTGTTTGGGCATATTGAAGCTCTGTCACCTTCGTCCGTACTAACGGAGAAGATTCGGTCTCTAAGGTCGGATCGGATTGACAACTGCCGAGCAGAAGAGCAGGGATGATGAAGTAATATAGTTTTTTCATATCAATTGTTCTTCTAATTAATGTTATTCTTGTATGGCACTTAATCCAAAATGATCACCTACAATACCATCTGAGTCAATACCAAAACAAAAAGCCCCTACATATATACATGTAGCATCTGGATCAATGGATTCTTTTTCGGCTAAAGCTTCTATGTTATCAAAAGTAATATTGGTGATGGTAGATTCTCTAGAAAACATAAAATTAATAGACAGTGTGGTCAGAATAATAATTCCTCCCATAAAAATTCTGGCTTTTTTTCTCATTTTTATAAATATTGATTGTGACAGTACAAAGTTAGGAAAGATTCTTAATTTTGTAAAATTTTTTTTTGTTCTATAATATACTCTAAGCTAAAGTATGAAGAATAATAGTATAAAAACGATGGGACAAATGTCCGTTGTCTTATTAATATGTGTTTTATTAGGACAAGGAATCTGGTTATACCATGTACGTGAAATAAAACTTAGGGAGTTTCGTGAAAGTGCAAATGAAGTTTTATTAAATACCACTTATAAATATTTATATGATGAAGGTCTGAATTATGCTAAAAATTATAGATTAACATATGGTTTAACAAAAGATCATCATTTTTTCTATTGGTATTATGATAATAGAAAGAACATGATCTCGATTAAATCTCCTGATATGGTAGCTGAATTAGGAAAATTGGTAATTTATGATTGTTTGAGTGAACATGGATTATTTGATGTTTTTAGATTGAATGAATTGTATATAAATTATTTAAAGGAAAAAGGTATTATTGAAAATCCAACATTGAAGGTACTGAATATAGAGGGAAAAGAATTATTGTCTACTGAAAATTTTGGAAAATCCTCTAATTCTATTATGACCCTTCCTATCGAGTTAGGGTATGAGAATGAACATCAATTATTAGCAACCTTCGAGCTGCCCTTTGTTTTCCGTGCCTTAAGCGGTATTTTATGGGTTGAATTGATATTCATGATCGGTTTTATCTTCTGTTTGGTTTGGCAGTGGTGTTCGATACGGATGACAGTGCGTAGTGCGCGGATACAAACGATGGGAATGACGCATTTGGAACATGAATTGAAGAAGCCTTTGGCAACGATGATTTCGGTAGTAAATGGTATTCTGGAGGGGAAAGATTCTGTCTTATGTCCCCGGGATACGACAAAATTGACTATGGTAAAGGCGCGTTTGATGAAGATGGCGGATATCACCGATACGATGCTGACTTCTCTAAAGACTTCTGTATTGATGATAAACCGGGAAGTGATCGATCTGAAATTCGAGATGGAAATGACGACCGAAATGTTTTCATTGATCCGGCCTTACGCACGGGTGGGTTACCGGATTGCTGAAGGACTGGAGTATCCATGTTTAGATAAAATATATTTCAATTATGTCGTTGTTAATTTGGTGGACAATGCCATTAAATATGGCGGTACTCATCCCGTGGTGAAAGTTGACTTTTATACTATCGGTGACAATTATGTGCTAACCGTCGAAGATAACGGTATAGGAATCGCACCCAAAGATCAGAAGCAAATTTTCAAACAGTTCTACCGTGTAAAAAATCAACAAGTGACCAAAACTACCGGTTTCGGATTAGGCTTGACTTTTGTCCACAAAGTAGTTTGTGCATACGGAGGAAGTATCCGGTTGGAAAGTGAATTGGGAATCGGCAGCAAGTTCACCATCACCATACCTCAATAGCTCACGGGGACAGGGCAGTGAGCTATTGTTACGCTTTTTCAATTTTCTCAACCGGTAACCCTGTATATTTGGATATGGTGTCGTACGGTAAACCGTCTACTTTCATTTGGCGGGCTATAACGAGCTTCTCTTTTTCTATACCTTCCACAATTCCTTCTGCTCTTCCAACTTCTATGCCTTTTGTCATTCCTTCTTTAATTCCTTCTTCAATTCCTTTTGCCATTCCTTTCCGGATAGCGCTGTTATATAGTGTTTTCTCGACACTGATGATATCCCAGAATTTTTCGTAACCCAAAAGCTGTGCTTCGGTGAAAGCAGATTCTTCTACGGCGTTCACGGCTTTTTTTACTTCCGGATTGGCCAACAGCTCAGGCGGCACTTCGCGGGTATGTTCATTGATTTCCGTCAGGAAACGAAGCCAGAGTACTTGCATTTTCTTCTCAGAATAGGTATGTGGGTTGAATTTGGGCAGTTCTACGAAAATCAAGTGTAGGCCTTCGATCACTTTTTCAGTGTGTTCCATGTGTACTAGCTGATAATAATGATAAAAGCCTTCGAGCTCAGGCTCGAATACTTCATTTACCAGATTCAGCGAATATACCGGCTGCAACAGTTCG
>ULXL01068590.1_pt1 | contig 11792 bp, 10 predicted proteins | sample 1961241 | NCBI WGS metagenome assembly ULXL01 (sample SAMEA4835837, study PRJEB28245) | human gut metagenome | biome: gut microbiome; material: fecal sample | place: Denmark | collected 2008
CGGCGATGAGAGCATGGGCTTCCCGGCGGTCGCGCTTTTCGGGCCTGGCGCGCACCGCGCGGCGCAGCCGCACGAAAATGCCGAAGAAAAAGCCGCAGAACAAAAGTCCGCCGACTATGCCGGTCGAGAGGAACATTTCAAGATACAGCATATTGGAGTGCGGCGGCTGAAAATCGAGAAGACCGGTGGCATAGGGGGCGTAAGCCGCGGAGAAATTCTCCGGCCCCAGCCCGATGCCGAGCAGCCAGTGATCCTTCCACACGGCCAGACACTCGCTCCAGAGTACGAATCGTCCGGACGCCGAAGCGTTCGAGAAATCGAGCATCGATAGGAACCGCGCCTGCAGGCTCTCCGGCAGAAGAAACAGAGCGCCGATGCCGAGCGCCGCCGCCGGAAGCAGCAAAATCTTCTTTTTGTACCAGAGCAGCAGCACGAGCGCGAGCGCGAGCATGATCCAACCGGTGCGGGCGTATGTGAGCAGAATGGCCGCGCAGGGGAGAAGAAGCGGAACGGTGAGCGCGATGCGCCGTGCCTTCGTCGGGGCGGTCAGTGCCCAGACGAGCGCGACGGGCAGCGCCATGGCGAGAAATTCGCCGCAGTTGATGCCGTGCTCGAGCGTCGCGCCGAGCCGCCGGTACATCTCGCCGTCGATCGGCACGTCCGAGGCCTCCGCGCCGGTGACGTAGTTCCACAGCCCGTAGAGCGAAACGGCGAGCAGCGTGATGTATAGGGCCGCCGCCGCGGCGCGCCGGTCGGTCCGTGTGCGAAACTGCGCCGCCGTGAGATACGCGAGCAGAAAGCCCGTCCAGAAAAAGAGAGCCACGCGGAGATTGCCCGCTTTGTTTCCCGCCCAGAGCGTGCAAAGAACAGTCATTAAAAGAAAGCCGAGCGCGGCGGGGCCGAGGTCTCCGATGTTTCGCGGCGCATCCTTTCGCGCCGCGCAGCCGAACCAATAGACTAAGAGCGCAGCGAGCGCGAAGAGCACGGCATAGAGATTGTTCCACGCCCCGTGCGGCACGCAGAGCATCGCTCCCATGCCGAGCAGGAGAAACCACTGTGAAAACGAAAGACCGCAGCGCCGTTTGCCGGCTTTGAGCGGCAGACGCGAGAGCGCGCACACCGGCAGTGCCGAGAGCGTGCCGAGAGCGCGGTAAACCGATGTATTTTCCCAACGGGTCATAAAAAGACCTCCGGTGCAGTATGGTGTGTTCTTACAGAATAGCAGAGAGTGTCCGCCGCGTCAAATCCCACTCTTGAAAAATGTTCCTGCGTGCTTTATGATAAGATATATTTTTTTGAAACGGAGAACGGACAGTGAGCAAGAAATTCGTTGGATTCTGGAATGTATCGGTCATTCTGACATACATAGAGCTGTGTATCGCGGTGGGGAGCATCTGCGCCGCGGCAGACGGGAAGGTCTGGCCGGCGGTGATCGGCCTTGCACTCTGCGGCCTTTGCGATATGTTCGACGGGAAAATCGCCCGCGCCACGAAGCGCACGAAGGACGCCGAGGTGTTCGGCATCCAGATCGATTCGCTGTGCGATCTCGTGTCGTTCGGCGTGCTGCCGAGCGCCATCGGCCACGCGATGGGCATTACGGGTGTTGCCATGGCGGTGCTGATGTTCTATACGCTCTGCGCCGTCATCCGGTTGGGGTATTTTAACGTCACCGAGCAGAAGCGCCAGGAGACCACGAGCGAGAACCGCACCTCGTTCGAGGGTCTGCCGGTCACTTGGTCGGCGGTCATCGTGCCGCTCGTATCTCTCGTCCGTCTCGCGAACGAGAGTATTATGCCGTGGGTGATGGGCAGCGTGCTCTTCATCGTAGGCTTCTGCTTCATTGCGCGTATCCGCGTAAAGAAGCCGCAGATCTGAAATGAAACGCAAACGCATTTTGACGGTTTTGATCGTTCTCGCGCTCGTGTTCATCTGGGGCAACTCGCTCGTCTCGCGCGAGCTTTCGGGGAAAATCAGCGACGATATCCTGTTCTTCCTGAACGCCGCGGCGGAAAAGGTCGGGCTCGGGCCGGACGCTTTCACTTATATGACGGACGAGGACGGCGACGGCGTTGCCGAGCAGCCGACGAGCCATCTCATCCGCAAGGCGGCGCACGTCACGGAGTATGCGGTGTTTGCGGCGCTTCTGTTCCTCCGGCTGGAGAGCGCCGGGAAAAAGCGGTTTTTCACCGCCTGGGGTCTCGGCACGCTGACCGGCGCAATAGACGAAACGCTCCAGATATTCTCCCACCGCGGCAGTCAGGTGCGCGACGTGCTCATCGACACCGCCGGCGCGCTGCTGGGTCTCGGCGTCATAATGTTGATTTTATATTTAATTAGCAGAAAAGAGAAGTCAAACTGACTTCTCTTTTTCTATGCGCCGGTGCAGATAATTGAGCGCGTCGGAAAGCCCGCCGAGCTGGTCGATGAGCCCGCTTCGGACGGCTTCCTCGCCGTCGAGCACGCTGCCGATGTCCTGCGTCAGCTCGCCGGTGCGCATCATATACTCGGTGAATCTCTCCGGCGTGATGTGGGAATGGCCGGTGATGAACCGGACGATCCTATCGCTGATGCGCGAAATATAATCGTACGTCTGCGGTACGCCGATCACAACGCCCGTGAGCCGCACCGGGTGGATCGTCACGGCGGCGCTCGGCACGATGAACGACCGGTCTGCCGCCACCGCGAGCGGCACGCCGATGGAATGCCCGCCGCCGAGAACGACGCTCGCCGTCGGCTTGCTCATTCCGGCGATCATCTCGGCAAGGCAGAGCCCCGCTTCAATGTCGCCGCCGACGGTGTTGAGCAGTATGAGCAGTGCGCGGATATCCTCTGTTTCCTCTACTGCGGCGAGCAGCGGCATGATGTGCTCGTACTTGGTCGTTTTCGTGTCCGGCGGCAGCATCACATGTCCTTCGACCTGCCCGATGATCGTGATGCAGTGGATCTCTCCGACCCGTGCGGCGCCAAGCTCACGCAGGGCTTCCTGTTCTCTTTCCTCCATGCGGCAACCCTCCTCCGGAGAAGTATGCCGCGCCGTACGCATCTGTATACATTCTTTATTTGTGGAAATTGACAAAACGGGAATTTTTACCTATAATCTATTCTGAAATTTTGCCGCAAAGGTGTTTCCGTATGGTATTTTCCAGCCTGATATTTCTCTATGCATTTCTGCCGCTGAGTCTGGCGGTGTATGCGCTCTGCCGCAGCCTGCGGGCAAAGAACATCAGCCTGCTCGTTTTCTCGTTGATCTTCTATGCGTGGGGCGAGCCGGTGTATGTGCTGCTGCTGATGGCGATGGCGCTTTTTGACTGGTATTTTGCTCTGCGTGTACAAAGAGCGCAAAGGGAAGAGAAAAACGCCAAGCTCTGGGTCGCGCTCGCGTGCGTCGTGAATCTCGGCCTGATCGGATTTTTCAAATACGCGGGCATGGTCTGCTCGATCTTCGGGGACGTTCCGGCGTTCGTGCAGCGCATCGCGCTGCCGCTCGGCATTTCGTTCTACACGTTCCAGCTTCTGAGCTATGTTGTGGATGTGTACCGCGGCGACGCCGAGGCGCAGGATAAATACTGGCATGTGCTGCTCTACGCCGCGCTCTTCCATCAGTGCATCGCCGGTCCCATCGTCCGGTACAAGACCATCGCGAAGGAACTCTTCGATGGCCGCGACGAGACGGCCGACCGTGCGCGCGGCTGTACGCGCTTTGCCGTTGGCCTTGCAAAGAAAACGGTGCTCGCAAATGCCTGCGGCGCGCTTGCCGATTCGCTTCTGCTCACGGACGCCGCCATCGGTTCGGCCTCACAGCTGGCGGAAAACCTTGCGGCGCTTTCCAACACGCCGGCGCTTGCGCTCTGGATCGGCATAATTGCGTATGCGTTCCAGATCTATTTCGATTTTTCCGCCTATTCCGATATGGCCATCGGCATGGGACAGATGATCGGGCTGCACTATCTCGAAAACTTCAACTATCCCTACATATCCCGCACGGCTACGGAGTTCTGGCGGCGGTGGCATATGTCGCTCGGCACCTTTTTCCGCGACTATGTGTACATCCCGCTCGGCGGCAACCGGAAGGGAAGAGCGCGCGCGTTTCTGAACCTCTTCATTGTCTGGGCGCTTACCGGCCTCTGGCACGGGGCGAGCTTGAACTTTGTGCTCTGGGGGCTTTATTACTTTGTGCTGCTCATGCTCGACCGGCTGTTCTGGCAGAAGCTGCTCGACAAGCTGCCGAAGGCGGTCTCGGCGATCCTTTCCCACATCACGCTCCCGCTCGCGGTGCTCTTCGGGTGGGTGCTCTTCAAGTTCACATCGCTCCCGCTCGCCGCGGCGGTCGTGCGCGGCATGTTCTGCGGCAACGGCAATGCCTTTACGAGCTTCACCGTTACGGCGGAGATAAAGAGCCATATGTATCTGCTCATCTTCTGCGCCGCGGCGGCAACGCCGGTGTTTTCGTATCTTGCGAAGCGCTGGGAGCGCGCCGGAGAGGGGAGCACACTTGCGCAGAAAAGCTATTCCGTTGCGGCCTATGGCGTTGCGCCGGTTCTGCTGCTGCTTCTGAGCACCGCGTGCCTTGTCGGCAACAGCTTTAATCCGTTCCTATACTTCCGGTTCTGAGAGGGATCCTATGCACGATGAACACGAAATCATGAGCCGCCGCGCCCGGCGCGCCCATGCGGAAAAACAGAAACGCCGCGCCCGTTTGCCGGGGCTGCCGTTCTTCCTCGCGCTGGGCATTCTCACGGTCATTGCGTGGATACTGCCGCTGCGCCCGACGGTGTCGGCAAAGGAAAAGCGCACGCTGGAGACGTTTCCGGAGTTTTCTCTTTCCGCCGTGACGGACGGAAGCTATTTTTCCGATATCAGTCTCTGGTTTTCGGACACGTTCCCGGGGCGTGACGGCTGGATCATGGCCGCGCAGCGGCTCGAAGCGCTGTACGGCGACTCCTCCGTAACGGTGTACGGCAATGCCTCTGCCGGAGACAAGATTCCCGTTCCGTCCACGCCAGCGCCGGAGACGAGCGCCGACCAGGCAAAGCCGGCAAGCGAACCGACGCCTACCCCGGAACCGACGCTTACCCCGGAGCCGACGCCTACGCCGGAACCGGAGTGGGGCGGGGAAAACCCGGACGACGAGCTCGTAACGCTCGGCGCCGTCATCCAGATCGGCGACAGCGTCTATACCTATACGGCTTTCAGCCAGTATTATTCGGACACCTACGCCGCCAATGTGACGCGGGCGGCCGATCTGCTGGAAGGGAAATGCCGCGTCTTTGACGTATTCGTCCTCCACGGGACGACGCTCATGCTCCCGCGTGAGTACCGTGAGTCGATCGGCGTTGCATGCGAGGAGGACATCCTCGCCTATGTAAATTCCCAAATGGGTGGCAATGTCTACTGCGTGGACACCTACAACTCACTCCTGCCGCACAACGGCGAGTACATCTATTTCCGCACCGACCACCACTGGACGGCGCTCGGCGCGTGGTACGCCTATGCGGAATGGGCAAAAATGGCGGGCTTTGAGCCGGTGCCGCTCAGCGAGTATGAGGAGATCGTGCAGGAGCCGTTTTACGGCAGTCTCTACTATCAGGCCCACCAGAGCGGCAAGCTCACGGCCGATCAGGTCTACGGCTATGTCCCGCCCGGAGATGTGCATCTCTATATCAACCAGGGAAGCAACGACTCGCTCTCCAACCGCGGATATGAGCAGACGCTCATTACCCAGATCCACGGGAACGACAAATACATGTGCTTCCTCACGGGCGACTTCCCGCTGTGCACGTTCATAAATAACGACATCACCGACGGCAGCGCGTGCCTGCTCGTCAAAAACTCCAACGGCAATCCGTTCGGGTATTATCTCACGCAGCATTATCAGTATGTCTATGTGATGGACTACCGCAAATACTTCAGCCGCCCGCTGACGAAGTTTGTGGACTACTACGATGTGGACGACGTGATCTTCTGCCTGAGCAGCGGTCAGGCGCAGAGTGCCGGCGGCAACAGTCTGCTGCAGGGACTGATTAAATGATCAAACGCAAAACACCGGCGGCTATCGGAAACGATAGCCGCCGGTATCTTTTGACGTGAGCCGCCCTCTTTGCGGGAGGTGGATCGGCGCAAAGCGCCGGGACGGAAGGAGGACACTTCCGCAAATAGGGAGCAGGATGAGAAATTATCTGTCCTTATAGAACGCCCACATGGCCTTGTAGGTCTGGTAGCAGTCAAACTTCGTCACGGTCTCAAAGGGAGCGTGCATCGAGAACACGGGCGTACCGGCGTCGATGGTATCGATGTTGCGGTTGGCCATATACTGCGCGACCGTTCCGCCGCCGCCCTGATCGACCTTGCCGAGCTCGCTCATCTGCCAGACAACGCCGTTGTCGGCAAAGATCTTGCGCAGCTTGCCGACGACCTCGGCGGAGGCGTCGTTGCTGCCGGACTTGCCGCGCGAGCCGGTGAACTTGCAGATGCCGACGCCGTAGTTGGCGCGGGCGCCGTTACGGTTGGGGTACTCGCTCACGTCCCAGAACGTCGGGTCGTAGGCGTTGCAGACGTCCGCGCTGACGCAGAAGCTGTTTTCAAAGCAGTCGCGCAGATGCACGTCCTGCTGCTCGCAGAGGTCGGCCATGAACGTTTCAAACGCGCGGCTCTGCATGCCGGATACGCCCATCGAGCCGATCTCTTCCTTGTCGGCGAGGACGCACACGGCGGTGCGGTCCGGCGTCTCGGTGTCGAAAATGGCCTTGAGCTCGGCATAAGCGCACACGCGGTCGTCCTGACCGTAGCCGCCGATGAACGAGCGGTCCACGCCGATGTCGCATGCTTCAAAGCTCGGCACGACCTCCAGCTCGGCAGAGAGAAAGTCCTCTTCCGTGATGTCGTAGCGGTCGTTCAGAAGCGACATGACCGCGAGCATCACGCGCTTGGTGCCCTCCCCGGCGTAGGGGACGCTGCCGGCGAGAAGGTTCAGATACTCGCCCGGAATGATGTCCGAGCCGTGCTTGGCCATCTGGTCCTTTGCGAGATGCGGCAGCAGATCGGTGATCGTGAACTTCGGGTCCTCGGGATCCTTGCCGATGACGACCTCAACGGTTTCGCCGTCCTTCTTCGTCACGACGCCGTGGATTTCCAGCGGGATGGCGACCCACTGGTATTTCTTGATGCCGCCGTAGTAATGCGTCTTGAGAAGGCAGATCTCGTCCTTTTCGTAGAGGGGGATGGGCTTGAGGTCAAGGCGCGGGGAATCGACGTGCGCCGCGGCGATGTTCGCGCCATGATCGAGCGTTTCACGGCCCATAACGGCGAGCATGAGCGCCTTGCCGCGCACGCTCTTATAGATCTTTGTGCCCGGCTCGAGCACCATGCCGCGCTCATACGGCACAAAGCCGAGCGCTTCGGCCTGCGCGATGGCCTCGGTCACGGCCTCGCGCTCGGTGCGCGCGGCGTTCAGATACGCCTTATACGCCGTCGCGTATTCCTCAAGCTTGATGCGCTCGTCCACATCGATGATATCGTAGCCCTGCTTCTGCTTGTAAAGGAGTTTTTCCCGCAGAGCGTCCAGTTCATTCTTTTCTTCCATAAAAACATCTATCCTTTCTGTGCTTTTATATTTGCTGTCTTTTATTAACCGATGCCGAAAAGCTCCCGGCATTTGGCTTCCAGTTCTTCCGGCGTGCCGTCGTTGCGCAGCAGATAATCGCAGCGCATTTCATAATACTCGTCGTCCGGCTGCGCCTCAATGCGCGCGAGCGCGTAGTCCGCGTCGATGCCGTCGCGCACCATGATGCGCGCGCAGCGCTCGTCGTCCGGGGCGGTGACGCCCACGGTGAACACGCAGTCCTCGGAAATACCGCTTTCAAAAAGCGCGATGGCGTCCACAACGGCAACGGTGCCGCCCTGCCAGACGTATTCGCGCAGACGGCGGTAAATGTCCTCGCGGACATAGCGGTGCGTGATGGCATTGAGATCGCGCAGCGCCTCCGGCACGGCAAAGACGATCGCGCCGAGCATCTTCCGGTCGAGTTTTCCGTTTTTGAAAACGGCGGGGAAGCGCGCCTCGATCTCCGCGAGCATATCCGCGTTCGTTTCGAGAAGCTCGTGGTATATTTTATCGCAGTCGAGCGCGAGCACGCCCTGCGCGGCGAGAAACTGCGTTACGGTCGTCTTGCCGCTGCCGGAGCCGCCCGTCACGCCGATGAGCCGCACGCCGGAGAGGAGCGCGTTTTCGATCTCTTCCTTTGCCAGCGCGCCCTCGCGCAGAATTTTGAAGGGCTTCTGCGTCAGATCGAGGATCGTGGACTCGCGTGAGAGCGTGCATTCGCCGCCGTCGATCACGCCTTCGATCTGCCCGTCAAAGTAGGCGAGCACCTGCTGCGCGGTCGTAGGGCTGGGAGCCCCGGAGGGATTCGCCGAAGGCCCGGCAAGAGGCAGCCGGGCGCGCTCAAGCAGCGAGAGCGTGAGCGGGTGCGCCGGGCAGCGCAGCCCGACGGTGTCCTTGCCCGCGCGCACGATGGAGGGGACAACGTCCTTTTTCGCCTCCAGCACGAGCGTGAGCGGGCCGGGCCAGAACCGCGCGGCGAGAATAAACGCCGCCGGGGGGATATGTTCCGCGTACTTTTCGATCTCCGCCGGGCCCGCCACCATGAGCGAGAGCGGCTTTACCTCCGGGCGGCCCTTGACCTCATAGAGATGCGCGACCGCCCCGGCGTCGAGACCGTTGGCGCAGAGACCGTATACCGTCTCCGTCGGCACGGCGACGAGACCGCCGAGCCGCAGCGACGCCGCGGCGACGGGGATATCGTTCTCTTCGGTATAAACACGGGTTTCCATGCTCTTACATGCCTCCGTTTTCGGAATTTTGGAGCTGTTCGGCACGGCGCGCTGTGAGCAGCGCGTCGATGAGCTCGTCCAGATCGCCGTTCATCACGGCGTCGAGCTTATAAAGCGTCAGACCGATGCGGTGATCGGTCACGCGCCCCTGCGGGAAATTGTAGGTACGGATGCGCTCGTTGCGCATGCCGGAGCCGACCTGCGATCTTCGCTGCGCGGAAACGGCGGCGTCCTGCTTCTCCTTTTCCGCCTGCGCGAGCCGCGAGGCAAGCACGCTCAGCGCCCGCGCCTTGTTTTTATACTGGCTGCGCTCGTCCTGACACTCCACGACCGTGCCGGTCGGCAGGTGCGTCACGCGGATGGCGCTCGAGGTCTTGTTGACCTTCTGCCCGCCCGCGCCGGAGGAGCGGAACGTGTCGATCTGCAGCTCGGCGGGGTCAAGATGAAATTCAGCTTCTTCCAGCTCCGGCAGCACCGCCACGGTGCAGGTGCTCGTGTGGATGCGGCCCTGCGTCTCCGTTTCCGGCACGCGCTGCACGCGGTGCACGCCGCTTTCAAACCGGAAACGCGAAAAGGCGTTCGTGCCGCCGACGATGAAATCAATCTCGCGGATGCCGCCGAGCTCGGTCTCGCTGCGGTTGACGATCTCCACCGAGAAGCCCTTCCGCTCGGCGTACATTTCGTACATCCGGAAAAGATCGGCGGCAAAAAGCGCGCTCTCCTCTCCGCCGACGCCGCCGCGGATCTCCACGATGACGTTTTTCCCGTCGTCCGGGTCCTTCGGCAGCAGGAGGATCTTCAGCTCCTCCGCCGTGCGTTCCATGCCGGAGCGCGCTTCGCTGAGCGTTTCGCGCGCAAGGTCTTTCATTTCGGGGTCGGAGAGAAGCTCTTCCGCGCTCTCGGCTTCCTGCCGGAAGGTCTCGTAGCGCGCATAGGCCTCCATCAGAGGGGCAAGCTCTGCCTTCTCGCGGCTGAGCGCCGCGGCCTTCTGCGCGTCCGCCCAGACTTCGCTCTGCGAGAGCATGTATTCGATCTCCGCGTATTTCTGCGAGAGACCTTTCAGCTTTTCGAGCATCCGCGCGCCCCCTCTCTTCCATAATAAATAATTTTACCACACGCCGCCGCGAATGTAAACGCACAAAAAATCCGTCCCCGGAAAACCGGGGACGGATATGTGAAGAGCATACTTACGCCATTTCACTACGGTATTCAAGTCCGCAAATAGTGCAGCGTTCAATAATGACAACTTTGTTGGGGTACTGAATCCTTTCCGTTTCCATGTTGTGCTCGCCCATTTCCGCATAGCCGCAGGCGCACTCACGTCCATGGTGCATGCCGTCATCCAGCGCCGTCCACGGAGTAAAACTGTGGACGTGCTCAGGCTCTTCGCCCGGCTTGCTCCGGCCGCACACGGTGCATGTATCGTCCTCGTAGGTGTGCGGGCCGCGGGCGAGATCGAACTCAATGCCGCAGTAGTCGCGGCAGGTGCCGTAGCGCAGGCCGCGCCACGAGCAGTCCTGATTGAATACGCGGTGCCAGCGGTAAACGTGCTCGCTGTCCGGGTCCTTTTCGGGCGCGTATTTATCCACGGCATCGATGAGCGCCTGTGTCGGCTTATAGCCGTCCGCGACGAAAATGCGCGTCTCCGTGCCGCCTTTGCCGGGGCGGATGACGAGCGGCATCTCCTCGATGAGCTCGCGTTCGGTCTTGCCGTTCGCGGTCGTCTCTTTGTACCAGGAAACGGAGGTCTCCGTCTCTTCCTTAACGGCTGCGCGGTCTACAAAGAACAGCGCGAGCCCTTCGGCGGTGAGGAGCGTATCGTCGGCCGGTTCGAGCACAATGGTGACGGTCTCATCTGCTGCTGCGCCCATGGTGCAGAGCGAGAGCGCAAGCAGAAGCGCGAGAAGAAGGGCGGTGATTTTTTTCATAGAGGCCTCCTTTTGGTCGATAGATTCTTTCGGATGGCACACCGGAGTGGTGCATGTGCCAATTATACCATGAGCGTCGGAGGAATGCAATCCGTTTTTTGCACCGGGCGGCGATTTGGCAAAGTTCACGGTTTGTTCCCAATCTCGCCCTTGACAAGAAACGCCGGAAAGATTATAATGCCTACGTTATAAGCCGAAAGTTTGAACTTCCAAAGCGTTTCGGCGCCTGCGGAGGGAGGGATATAGAATGTCTGAAATCCATGTCAAGGAAAACGAGTCTCTGGATGCCGCTCTGAAGCGCTTCAAGCGCTCCTGCGCGAAGGCCGGAGTTCTGGCTGACCTGCGTAAGAAGGAGTACTACCAGAGCCCCAGCGTCAAGCGCCGCAAGAAATCCGAGGCCGCCCGCAAGAACAAGCGCTATTATTAATTTTGATCGCACAGATCCCCGCTCATCCGAGCGGGGATTTTGTTTTTGCCAAAAACCCTTTTTGGAGTTGACAGCCCTTTCGCGATGCGCTAAGATGGGCAAAATACCCGAAAGCCACGTGCAGAATACGATCGAAAAAACAGGAGGATATGGTCTTGAACAGTGCTTATGCCAACCGTTTCGTCGGCGAAGGGCTCACCTTTGACGACGTGCTGCTCGTCCCGGCGGAGAGCTCCGTCGTTCCGCGCGATGTGAAGCTCGAAACACATCTCACGAAGAAGATCCGTCTCGGCATCCCCATCATGAGCGCGGCCATGGACACCGTGACCGAATCACGCATGGCGATCGCGATCGCGCGCGAGGGCGGCATCGGCGTCATTCATAAAAATATGACGATCGAGCAGCAGGCCGAGCAGGTCGATCTCGTCAAGCGCAGCGAGAACGGCGTCATCACCAACCCGTTCTTCCTTTCCGCGGAGCACACGCTGCGCGATGCGGACAATCTCTGCGCCAAATTCCGCATTTCCGGCGTTCCCATCGTGGACGAATCCGGCAAGCTCGTCGGCATCATCACCAACCGCGATATGAAATTTGAGACCAACCCTGAT
>ULXL01014773.1_pt1 | contig 11753 bp, 10 predicted proteins | sample 1961241 | NCBI WGS metagenome assembly ULXL01 (sample SAMEA4835837, study PRJEB28245) | human gut metagenome | biome: gut microbiome; material: fecal sample | place: Denmark | collected 2008
CAACAACAAAAATTCTGGCGGGAACACTTTTTTTGGAAAAGGAGCCCTCATTTTCCGAATCCTCCTCTTCGCCCTCCATAGAACAATATCCGCCGAAAAGAATCCATCGAAGAGAATATTGCGTTTCTCCTTTTTTAAAGGAAAAAATCTTCGGCCCCATTCCGACAGAAAACTCATTAACCTTGATTTTCATAAGCCGAGCGGCGATAAAGTGGCCGCCCTCGTGGATAATGATGATAAATTCAAAAAACAGAATTGCAACAAGAATGGGATAAACGGTATTCCAAATTGAAGATAAACTCACTTAATCGCCTCATTGATAATTATTTCTAACATATTCTCTTGCAAGGCGGTCTGCTTCAAGAACATCGTTTAAGGTGAAATCCTTTTTGCACGGTGCTTTAAGCATTGCCTCCTCATTAAGATATGCAATATCGGTAAATTTAATTTTACCTTCAAGGAAAAGTTTTACGCTTTCTTCATTTGCGCCGTTTGCGGCGGCGGGATAAAGCCCACCCTTTTCGATGGCGCTTTTGCAAACATTTATACATTTAAAGGTTTCGTAATCGGGTTCAAAGAAGGTTAGCCTTCCGTAATCTGCAAGAGAAAGCGGAGCAACTGGGCTCGGCTCTCTTTCCGGATAGGTTAACGCATACTGAATCGGTATGCGCATATCGGGAACACCGAGCTGTGCTATAACCGAATTATCCTGATAAACGATTGCGGAATGAACAACCGATTCACGATGAACAACAATTTCTATATCCTCATTAGGCATATCAAATAGCCATTTAGCCTCTATAAATTCAAGACCTTTATTCATCATTGTTGCAGAATCTATGGTTATTTTTGCTCCCATATCCCAATTTGGATGTTTAAGTGCATCCTTTGCGGTTACATTTTCAAGCTCTGAAAGCTTCCTTCCGAAGAACGGACCGCCCGATGCAGTTAATATAATTTTCTTAACCGCCTTTTTATTCGGCGCACCCTGCATTGCCTGAAAGATTGCGGAATGCTCACTGTCAACAGGGAGGATTGAAACGCCGTTTTCCTTGGCAAGATTAGTTACAAGATGACCGCCTGCAACAAGAGTTTCCTTATTTGCAAGTGCGATGGTTTTTTTTGCCTTGATTGCTTCAAGGGTTGGCATAAGCCCTATCATGCCCACAACGGAATTGAGAACAATATCCGCACCGTTATATGTTGCACACTCGATAAGCCCCTGCATACCGCTTACTACCCTTGTTTGAGTATCCTTTATCCTTGCCCTTAAATCCTTTGCGGCATTTTCATTCATAAGGCAGACGAGCTCGGGCTTAAATTCTCTAATTTGCTCCTCAATTTTTTCAACGCTTGAATTAGCGGTTAAGCACTTAACACAATAGCCGTGCATTCGGCAAACATCAAGCGACTGTGTGCCTATTGAGCCTGTTGAGCCCAAAATTGAAATATTTTTCATATCAAAACAGCCTTTCCGACTGAAAAATGCAGTCTTTTATCGTGCAAAAGCAATAAGCGCCATTGCATAGGTTAGCGGAAGAGTGAACAGGGTTGAATCAAATCTGTCCATAACTCCGCCGTGGCCCGGAAAAATTTTTCCGAAATCCTTAACATCAAAATTCCTTTTCAAAACAGAAGCGGTTAAATCGCCCATCATACCGAGGAATGAAAACGGAACGCAGCAAGCAAGAAGAATTGTTGCTCCTGCGGCATCTATTCTTACAGAGCCGAAGCAATTATAAAGAGTGAACGCAATTGCGTTTAACACAAGCGAGGTTACTATTCCGCAGGCGGCACCCTCTATTGTTTTTTTAGGGCTGATATTAGGACTCATTTTGTGCTTTCCGAAAGCCATTCCGCCGAGCTGGGCTCCAACATCTGTTCCGAGCGCACATATCAGCGCAAAGAAAATGAGATATATTCCGAACTGCTCATTTGCAAACATATCACGCAATCTTACGAAGATTGAAAAGCCGAAGGATACTATCACGCTTGTGAAAACAGAGATTGCAACATCTTCAAATTTCGTGTTTGCATAATCCTTAAGCATTGCAAGAAATGAAATAATAATTAACGCAATTATGTAAACCGTTTTGGGAACAGCATTAATAATTGTGCCCCACACCTGTGCAGAAACGAGAGGTTCAAGCACTCTTTCGCCTGCAAAGAAAGGAACAAGTGCAGAAAAAACGGTTGACAGAGCAATAATAAATGTGTTTTTAACCTTGGCGCACTTCATAATCTCGTTTGAGGCTACCGCCGAAAAAAATGCAATAACAATAACGAAAAGAGGAGTATTTATTTGCCAAACAACAAGTGCCAAAACCAAAAGCAGAGCAAACGCCGTTATAACTCTTTGCTTCATAAAATCACCGAGCCTTTCAATAATAAAATCTATCCGCCGAATCTACGGTTTCTTTTTTCAAATTCCGCAAGAGCAAGATGAAGGTCTGACTCTTTAAAATCAGGCCAAAGCACATCACTGTACCAAAACTCACTGTATGCCGCCTGCCACAAAAGAAAGTTTGAAAGTCTTTCCTCTCCGCTCGGGCGGATAATCAAATCGCAGTCGGGCGAGGTGAAAATCGAATTTGAAATATCATCCTCAGTTATTTGCGCTTTGCCCTGCGAAATAAGCTTATTAACAGCAGAAACAATTTCCTGCCTGCCACCGTAATTAACCGCAAGATTAACGAGTGTTCCGTCTCTTTCGGCGGTTTCCCTTTCAGCGTCGTCCATAAGCTTGAGCAATTCAGGATGAAGTCCATCTCTTTCGCCTATAAATCTAACTCGGATATTCCCGCTTGCCTGCAAATCATTTTTCGCCTCAACAAGATAATCGTAAAACAGCTTCATAATTGCGTTTATCTCATCCTGGGGGCGTTTCCAATTTTCCGTTGAAAATGCATAAAAGGTTGCCTCTTTTATTCCGAGTCTGTTACATTCCTTTGAAATTTTTTTAAACACCTCTGCGCCTGCTTTATGACCTGCCTTGCGTGGAAGTCCTCTTTTTTTAGCCCATCTTCCATTGCCGTCCATAATAATTCCGATATGGCTTGGCAAAACAGAAAATTCAGCAGACGGGGCTTCTTTCTTTCCGAAAACCGCCATTGCTTTTCTCCTTTAAAAATGACAGAACGGCGGAGTTGCTGCTCCGCCTTTTCTGATAATAAACAATTAGATAGAAAGGATTTCCTGCTCCTTTTTCTTTTCCATTTCCTCTGCTTCTTTTACATAGCTGTCGGTTATATCCTGAAGCTTCTTTTCGCCTGTTTTTTGGTCGTCCTCCGTTATCTCGTTGTTCTTTTTAAGCTTTTTTATATCGTCCATAGCGTCGCGGCGAACATTTCTTATTGCAACCTTTGCTTCCTCGGAGCGCTTTGCTATATCCTTAACAAGCTCTTTTCTGCGTTCCTCGGTAAGAGGCGGAAAAACAAGGCGGATAGCCTTTCCGTCGTTGCTGGGATTAATTCCTATTTCAGCGGTGTTTATGGCTTTTTCGATTTCTTTAAGGGTTGAAGCGTCCCACGGCTGAATCATAAGCATTCTCGGCTCGGGAACGCTGATAGCCGCCATCTGATTTATCGGAGTTGGAGTGCCGTAATAATCAACGGTTACTCTGTCTAATATAGCGGGATTTGCTCTTCCTGCACGAATTGCCTTGTAATCTCTTTCAAGACTGTTAAGGCATTTTTCCATTTTTTCCTTTGTTTTGCTGAATACTGCTTCCATAATTTTTACCTCTCTTTAATTAATTTTGAACTGTTGTTCCGATATTTTCGCCTCTAACAGCTCTAACGATATTATCGGGATCATCAAGATTGAAAACGATTATAGACATATCGTTATCCTTGCAAAGTGAAAATGCCGTTGAATCCATAACCTTAAGGTCTCTGTTAATAACCTCTTTGAAGGTTACCTTATCAAACTTAACAGCATCATCATACTTGTTTGGGTCCTTGTCGTAAACGCCGTCAACATTAGTTGCCTTTAAAAGTGCGTCTGCATTTATTTCAACGCTTCTTAAAGCGGCGGCTGTATCTGTTGAGAAAAACGGTGAGCCCGTTCCGCATCCGAAAATAACAATTCTGCCTTTTTCAAGATGGCGTGTTGCTCTGTTTCTGATATACGGCTCGGCAATCTGCCTCATTTCGATTGCAGTTTGCACTCTTACATCTGCTCCGAGCTGTTCAAGTGCGTCGCAAAGAGCAAGAGAGTTCATTGCCGTTGCAAGCATTCCTATATGGTCTGCGCGTGCTCTGTCCATTCCCTCGCTTGTTCTTCCTCGCCAAAAGTTTCCGCCGCCGACAACAATGGCAACCTCAACTCCGAGGTCTGCAACCTTTTTTACGGATTTGCAGATACTGACAACCGTTTCGCCGTCTATTCCCGTTCCCTTGCTTCCTGCGAGCACCTCGCCGGAAAGCTTCAGTAAAACTCTTTTATAAGCTACATCCATAATTATACCTCTGCTTTACTCCGATAACGGATATTTACTTTATTTTTTATATTTTAATATATTTTATAAGCAAAGTAAATAGAATTAACAAAAAAAGACGGTAAAAATTTACCGTCTTTTTTTGTTATTAATGGCCCATAATGATTGAATAATCACGTATGGTTATATAGCCGTCATAATTAACATCATAAAGATAGCCTGTTGCAACATCTGCGGTTTTCGCATTCCAATAAAGCACAAAGCTTGTTTTAACCGCCGTTTGAAGCATTGAGGTTTGATTTGAACAAGCAGTACAGGTGTAATAAAGAGTTGTGCCAAGAGTTGTTGTTGCCATAGACGAATAGCGATAATTGTGCCCGGTTGCGTTAAGCGTTATCTCGCTTGCTTCGCCGCAGCGTGTGCATGTTGCAAACGCCGTTCCCTTTTGAGTGCAGGTTGGGGCAGTTATAACGGTTGCATTTTCAGTATCGTAGTTATGACCGAGTGCCGCAATAGTTACCTGACAGTCAGCCGTGCCGCATCTTGTGCAGGTGCCTGCTTCGAGTCCCGTTTCGGTGCAGGTTGCCTCGGCAACAACGGTATAATCCTCTGCACCCGTAACCGTATGTCCCAAAGCAGGAACAGAGGACGAAGATTTTGTTCCGCATCTTGAGCAGGTTTTTGAAACCGTTCCCATTTCAGTGCACGTTGGCTCCTTTTCAAAAACCTCTTCACCGTAGCTATGGCCGAGGGAGCTTATTGGTTCGTTGTATGAATTGCCGCAATTTGCACAGGTAAAGGTTTTAGTTCCGTTTTCTGTGCAGGTTGGTTCCTTTGTTACAACGCCCTCATCGTATGAATGACCTGTTCTGTTGAGAGTTACTGTTTTAATCTCTCCGCAAATAGTGCAGGTCCACTCCTCAGAGCCGTTTGATGTGCATGTTGGCGTTGAAACAGGAGAAACGGTATAAAATCCCTCAATCCATTCATTATGGGTGAGGCTGTCTCTTGTTTCGTCGCAAGCGGTGCAATGATATGTTGTGTAGGTATGTCCGTTTTCAGTTCTTTCGGATATAATCTCTTCGGTATGTCCTGTTGCGGGAATTGTTACGGTTACCACCTGTGAGCATCTTGTGCAGGTGCCTGTTTTGCTTCCGTCGGTTGTGCAGGTTGCAGGAGTTTCGCTTGTGTATTCTTCAACATTATGACCGAGCTTTGTTGTGATTTGAGTTGATGTTTTTTCACAAATATTGCAGGTCTTTTTTGTTGTTCCTCCCCTTTCGCAGGTGGCAGTTGTTGTTTGCGTATAATATCCCTCAACCCAGCTATCATGGGTTATATTTGTGTTTTCAGCACCGCAGCGTGAACACGCTTGATACTCATAAGTGTGTCCGTTCTCGGAATTGGTTAGGGTTTCAACAGTTTGGAAATCGTGGCCGAGAGCGTCAATTGCAACTGTTTTAACAATTTCTCCGCAATCCGAGCAAACAATTTGCTTTTCTCCCGCCTCAGTGCAGGTTGCTTCCTTAGTTACATTCTCCGTTGTGTTTTCGTGTGCACAGGGGTCAATGGTTTGAAAGGTATATCCCTTTTCCTCTGCGTATGTTTGAGCCGTTGAGTGTGAATGGCCTTTTATAATAAGGCTCTGCTGACTTCCGTTGAACGGATCCTCGCCTATTATTCCGTTGAAAGCACATTCGCTGTTTGAAATTGTTGCTTCCGTTAGGCTGAAATTATTTGCAAAGGACCTTATATTGATAGAGGTTATCTGCTCCGGTAAAACAAGAGTTTTTAACTTGCATCCATAGAAGCAATAATCGTCAACGGTTGTGATTGTTTCGCTGAAATTAATAGTTGTTACGCCGCAATTATAGAAGGTGTATTTTCCCGTTGAGGTTAAGCCTGTTCCATAGGTTACCGTTGCAAGGCTTGTGCAGTCCTGAAAAGCACCTAATTCGGCAACTTTACCGCCAATGGTTGTTAAGCTGTTTGGAAATGCTACACCTTGAAGAGATGTGCAGCCCTTGAATGCTGCCGATTCAATAGTTGTTAGTCCTTCGGTAAAATTAACCGTTGTCAGCCCTGTGCAATCCTTAAAGGCGGCGGTGCCGATTGTGGTTACCGTGCTCGGCAGGGTTATTGTTTTTAAGGCAGGGCTTTCGGAAAAGGCATATTCGCCTATGGTGGCAAGAGGACTGTTTATTTCAACAGCTTCAAGAGCAGTCATTTGATAAAATGCTCTTGCGCCTATTCCGGTTATATTTCCGTTAATTATAACGGTGGTTATCGTTCCCCTGTCATCATACCATGGAACACGGTTAAACCCTGTTACGCCGTAATCCTTTGTTGAGCCGTTGCCTGTTATCGTTAATGTGTGGGTTGCGGAATCAAAGGTATAAGTTGCAGATAAACCGCAGGTGCCGCTTGACGGGGTTGCAGCATACAAAGCAGTTGTTTGAAAGCTCAAAAGCGTTGCAACGACAAGCGCAAACGCAAGAGCAAATGAGAGTAATCTTTTTTTCATAACAACCTCCTGAAATATATGTAAAAAATTATAATAATCTATATTGATTATATCAAATAATAACGAATTTGTAAATAGATATTGAAATTAAAAAAACTAAATTAAGTGAAACACAAAAGGAGCAAAGCCTTCTCTGTGGTTAAACGACATCTCGATATATTATTTGTATTTTTCAATATTACAATCATACATATTAAGGAGCAGCTCTTGATTGTTCAAGATATATTTCTGTAAAAAAAGAGCAGGCCGATGACCTGCTCTTGATTGTTATTTGATTAGCCGTTATTTGCTTTGTGAAGTTTTCTTAATATGTTATAAAATTTGTTTTGCCAATTTGACATTTAGAAAATGGTCAATCACTAAAACTATATTGACAATCTAAATCATCAATATAAACTTCACAAAAACAGATTATTGATATAATTATAAATTAGTGTTATAATGGATGAAAATGAAAAAAGGAGATAAAGCATGAAAAAAACATTAAAGAAACTAACCGCTCTGCTACTTGTTGCAGCACTTGCATTCTCTGTAAGTGCATGTGCAAACGAAAGCGAATCAAGCAATGAAAGCTCTGCAATGAATTACGAAGATTTTCGTAAATCGGTTATTGCTAATGCAACAGATATTAGTAACATTGATAAGGATGTTACATTTGTGGTAACATCAGTTATCACAAACGCTGAAACTAACTACTCTACTCTTGGTGCTGCTAATGATTTCTTTTTTCAATTTGAAGAACATGTTGACTGTGAAGAAGGCGATATAGTAGTAGCACACACAACAGCAATTGGACACACTACCGAGGAACCTATAATGTTTTACATTCATTCAAAACTAATTTCTGTATCACATGCTGAAACAACAACCGAAAAAGACCAATATAATATAGGTGATCCTAACTATATCTTCGGTTCTGAAACAAGAGCGGTTAAAGGATATGAATTCAAATATATGGGAAATATTTTTGCATTAGGTGATAAGATTGAAGTATTCAAAGACAAGAATTTCCTTATTTATGCGCTTACATTATATAACGTTGTCGATAATCAAATTATCGGCGAACACTTCGACTGTGAATATGATGAAATATCATACGACGAAATGGTTCAGCCAAAAGAAACAGGATTTATAATTCCTTATGTTGGTAATGATGGAAATGGAATTTATGTTTATTTCCAAAACAAAACAAACTCTGCTTGTAAGCTTCGTGATTGTGAAATTGTTGGTATGTTAGCTGTTTTATCAAACACTGAATATAAGGAAAATACGTTTGAGCTTTATGGCGGATTAACTGCGACAACGCCTGACAACATCGAAGATATTATTAGAAGCATTGATAAATCCTATATAGATAGGACTGAAGACTATAATCAATATGAAAAGGTATATGAATATAAAGCCGAAAACACTAAATTTCTTTACACAAATAGCAACGGATTTAGTGAAATATTTATGGTATCGTCAGAACAATATGATGAGATGTTAAACATATTGCTTCGCGGAGCAAAATAAACTAAATCATCAAATTTTAAAGAAAGCTTTTATTGAAAGCACATATTAAAGGCTTATAAAATCTAACACTTTCTATGAGTAGCAAAATCATAACCACCGGTTGAACCGGTGGTTTGCACAAGCCCTATACTGGCCGACTACCAGCTTGCCGACTGAAAGTCGGCACTGAAGTTTGGCATCGCATTACTGTTTCAAGCAGCCCCTCTCGTGGGGCTGTTTTTCTTTTGCTTACTTATTCTTGTTGCCCATGAACGGGGCTACACACTCTTTGAGTGATGTTTGGTTATTTGTAAATCTTCTTCAAGCTGATTTGTATGTACTTTTCTATAACTTCCTCGGTTTTGTCATGGTTTCTCTACTTATTAGTTAAATAAATGCAAAAAAAAGAGCAGGCCAATGACCTGCTCTTGATTGTTATTAGATTAGCCGTTGATTTGCTTTGCGATTTCCTCTGCGAAGTTTTCTTGGCGCTTTTCAAGGCCTTCGCCTCTTGTCATACGGATGAAAGCAGAAATTTTAATTTCTGTTCCGAGTGCCTTTGCAACCGAATCAACATAGCCCTTAACTGAGCCCTGGAAGAGATCGGAACGAACAAATTCCTGATCAACAAGGCAATTTTCTTTATAATACTTGCCCATTTTACCTGCGGCAATCTTAGCAAGAACTGCATCGGGCTTTGAAGCCATTTTCGGATCTTCCTTCATTTGAGAAGCAAGGATGCTCTGCTCGTGCTCAACAACCTCTGCCGGAACAGACGCTTCATCAAGATAAGCAGGGCTCATTGCGGCAACCTGCATTGCAACATTTTTGCCCATATCTGCAAACTCTGCGGTTGCAGCCTTTGAATCGTCTGCAACATCGAAGCCAACCATAACGCCAACTGAACCGCCTGCGTGAACATAGGTTGAAACAACGCCGTCCATAACCTCAAAGCGGCGAATTTTCATATTCTCGCCGATTGAAAGGATAAGGTCGTTAAGGGTTTCGGCAACAGTTCTGCCTGTTCCCATATATTCTGCTGCTGTGAGCTCTTCAACGGTTTTAACGCCTGTTGCGATAATTGTTTTTGCACAATCTGTTACGAAAGCAACAAACTTTTCGTTTTTAGCAACGAAATCTGTTTCCGAATTAACCTCAATAACAACACCCTTTTTAGCGTCTGCATCTGCATAAGAAAGAACAACGCCCTCTGCGGCAATTCTTGAAGCCTTTTTCTGTGCAGCGGCAAGTCCTCTTTCACGAAGATAATCAACAGCCTTGTCCATATCTCCGTCTGCTTCGGTAAGAGCCTTTTTGCACTCCATCATACCAACGCCCGTTTTTTCACGAAGCGCTTTAACATCCTGAGCTGTGAATGACATATTTATTCCTCCAAACTGATATTAAGTTTAATTTATAATTATTCCTCTGTTGCTTCTGCGGGAGCTTCTTCTGCTTCCTCAGCAGCAGTATCCTGACCGTCTCTGCCCTCGATAACTGCAGAAGCGATTGCGCCTGCGATAAGCTTTACGGCACGGATAGCGTCGTCATTTCCCGGGATAACATAATCAATTTCATCAGGATCACAGTTTGTGTCAACAATAGCAACGATCGGAAGACCGAGCTTCATTGCCTCTGATACTGCAATTCTTTCCTTGCGGGGATCAACGATGAACATTGCATCCGGAACCTTTTTCATTTCGGTGATACCGCCGAGATACTTTTCAAGCTTTTCGATTTCAAGCTCAAGACCTGCAACCTCCTTCTTTGGAAGAAGATCGAAGGTTCCGTCCTCACGCATCTTCTTGAGCTGTGCAAGACGGCCTACTCTGCCGCGGATGGTTTTAAAGTTAGTAAGCATACCGCCGAGCCAACGGGCATTTACATAAGGCATTGCGCAACGCTCTGCCTCTTCCTTTACAGATTCCTGAGCCTGCTTCTTTGTTCCTACAAAGATGATTGAGCCTCCCTCTGCTGCGAGGTCGCGAACGAACATATATGCTTCGTCGAGCTTCTTAACTGTTTTTTGAAGGTCGATGATATAGATGCCGTTACGCTCCGTGAAGATGTACTCAGCCATTTTGGGATTCCATCTTCTTGTTTGATGTCCGAAATGAACACCTGCTTCGAGAAGCTGCTTCATTGAAACTACATTTGCCATTTGATTTTTCCTCCTTTAAGGTTTTACCTCCACCGCACCCTATGGCATAATCCCCTTTTTTATAACCTTGGGATTAAGGCGCAATGTGTGGTTTGCACTGAAAATATAATTAATGTGCTGAAATATACTATCACATAATAAGCGTGAAATCAAGAAAAATTTTCTATTTTCATTAAAAAATTATATATATAAATCTCTTATCTGCTTTCGTGCGAGAATTTCGGCAGAGCAATCAAGCGGCTTTAACTCACAGGAGCCGTATCTTCTTTCGACTGCTTTTTTTATCAAAAGGTCGGCAAAATCGGGATTTTTAGGCAATATAGGACCGTGGCAATAAGTACAAAAGGTGTTTTTATACCTTGCACCCTCCGTTTTATCCTCGGCGTTATTTCCGAAGCCCTTTATTATTTTGCCGAGAGGCTCAACTCCCTTTCCGAGATATGTTCTACCGGAATGGTTTTCAAATCCGATAATTCTCATTTTTTCCTTTGTTTTGAACTCATAATTTCCGATTAGTCTTTTTTCCTTGCCTACGGTGTAAAAGTCAAGAACACCCGTAAAATTCATTTGAGGTGCGTTATGAGGCTGATAGTATTTTCCGAGAAGCTGAAAGCCGCCGCACACGGCAAGCACAACCGCACCCGACTGAACGGCTTTATCAAGCGATTTTATTTTTACACCGTTTAAATCCTTTAACACAAGCGACTGCTCAAAATCCTGACCGCCTCCGATAAAAATTATATCGTAGCCGTCAAGAATAAAATCCTTTTTTGAATAAAGAGGAGTTACCTTGGCTTCTATTCCACGCAGGCGCAGACGCTCGCAAAGGCAGATAACATTTCCCGAATCGCCGTAAAGATTAAGCAAATCGGGATAAAGATGCGCTATGTTGATTTTCACTTCCAAAACCTCTCCTTTTTATATAGCTTTGCAAAATACGGCCTTAATTTCATCATAGCGGTATATGTTGGCACAACGGCGGTTTTTCCGCTTTTGCATATATTGTGAAACTGACTGTGGCTTTTTATTATTTCGGGATTAAGCCCTGCATATTTTAGCCGCAGAGCCATATCACCCGAACGGATTCCGAAGGTGTAAATATGCTTAACATTAGGATTGATTTTTATATCGGCATC
>ULXL01046752.1_pt1 | contig 11733 bp, 9 predicted proteins | sample 1961241 | NCBI WGS metagenome assembly ULXL01 (sample SAMEA4835837, study PRJEB28245) | human gut metagenome | biome: gut microbiome; material: fecal sample | place: Denmark | collected 2008
ATTCGCTCGGAGTTTTGCTCATTTCAATTCGTGTTACGATTATGTTAATAATTGCGTTGCAATTAATGAAATATTTGTGTAAGTTCACAAGAGATAATTGAATTTTCATTGAAAAATTAGGAATATTGTGATATACTGATATATGTACTTAATTATATTTTTTTATAAATGATGCGATAGCCGGTTCAAAGTTGTCGTCAAAGCCTGTCGACACGGAGCATCCGTTTGTATAAGAGTAATAAGAGAGGGAAAGATTATGAAAACGATGGAAAAGAAACGCTTCGGCGTAGGAAAGATTATACTTTGTATATTGGCGTGTATTATTTTTATTTTTGCTTTGGGCAAGGTGGTTTTTATTAATTGGCATTCAAGCCCTGAAAACATAATGAAATTCGATACGGATAACAAATACATAAATAATTCCTCAACACCGTATGTCAGTGCTCACAGAAGCGGTGGCGGAATCGAACCTGAGGAGTCAATGATTGCATTTGAGAATTGCATTGAAAATCCTGATTTTAATGTTGATGTTTTCGAATTTGATTTGCATATCACAAAGGACGATGTTCTTATTTTGCTTCACGACGACACTCTTGAAAGAACAACCGATTGCGAAAGTGTTTTGGGTGTTGCCGATGCTGCACCTGAAAACTATACATACGACGAACTGCGCCAGCTAAACATCGGTGCAAAATTTGAAAATGAAAACGGTGAAATGCCCTATGCCGATATTCCACAAAATGATTTGCCTAATGAGTTGAAAATATTAAGAGTTGAGGACATCCTTGATTATCTTATGGCACACGGTGATTTTGATTATATTATCGAAATCAAAAACAGTGGAGAACTTGGCTGCAAGGGAGTAGATATTCTATATGGAATTTTGCAGGAAAGAAATCTGCTTGACGATGTGATTTTCGGCTCATTCCACGAGGAGGTTTCGCTCTATGTTGATGAGCATTATCCCGACTTGAAGCGAAGCGCAACCATAAAAGAGGTTTTGAGCTTCTTTTCTGCGGCTATTAAAAATGACAAAGACTTTGAAGCAAATTATGTTGCGCTCCAGGTTCCGTACAATATGCCGTGGAGAATAGCCGCAAATCTCGGTACGGCAAGAATGATTAACTATGCCCACGAGCATAATATCGCCGTTCAGTATTGGACAATAAATGACGAAAAGCAACTCGAATATCTCGCATCAATCGGTGCCGATTGTATTATGAGCGACTACCCCGACAGGCTTTACGAAATAATCCACGAAAGCGATAATAATAATTAAAAAAAGAATAACCAAATGAAAACCGAGATTCTCATTTTTATTGAATCTCGGTTTTCTTGTAAAACAACTTTTTTCAGCCATTTTTAAACATATTGTCAGATTGTCAGTAAGTCTTTCCAATTTTCAGGAAATCCCATTAACTCAATTTGTACATATTCATAATTATCAAACAGGTTTTCGATTTCGTCAACAAAATAATTCCAATGTTTGTATGAAAATAACCATTTCGATTTTCAAAATCCATAGATTTATGCCTGATTTTTGGTGTCTCTCAAGTGTCTCACTAAAGATTTTATCATATTTTAACAAGCCGAAAAATATAGCTATTTTAGGCTATTTGTAGCAATTTTGGGACAAAAAAGAGCAGAAACAACTGAATTTCAGCGATTTCTGCTCTAATTGGCAGAGGTATGAGAACCTGCCTTGCAATATGCAAAGCAGAACCTCGGCGTTCGCAGGCTTTGCCTGCTCGTCTAATAGGATTCTTCGAATCCTTAATTTCTTTCAAGAAAGAAAAACAGACACCCTAATAGGTGTCTGTTCCTCTTTGGCAGAGGTATAAGGATTCGAACCTTAAATAACGGAGTCAGAGCCGCACAATGCTTCATATAAAATGCCCATTTCAAGCACGTTTCAAGGCTCTCGTATCTCTCAAATGTCTCTGTGAATTTTTTTCGAATCTTTTGCCTCTAAATATTCGATTTTAATACTACGAATTACAGTGCAAATCGTATATGTCTTACTCATTAGAGCACATACAAGGCATAATATCAACAAGAGATTTATAAAAAATAATTAGACTAGGGGTAGCCCAATTATTTATGCTATAACAATTAAAAAGTTTGTCAAACAACAAAAGTGGTAATTTCTCTTTATGTTGCCTTTGTGCATTTGATATCGATTTATTTATATTTGAAAATGAAAAAACATTCGCTAGCGGCATACCAGAGTATGTGATATATAGTTATTATGCCGAAAAGTTATAGCTTTATATTTCAAATTGGAAATTGATTTACAGTATTTGTTTGAAAGATTATTCCGATTTAAGTAAGATTTCTTTACAAAAAGAATAAAAAGGAATAAAATATAAAATACAAATATTGAATAAATTTATTACGCTTAGAGTATAAAGAAAAGAAAATATGATAGATTTACATACACATAAATTCCCAATCTTCTGCACTTGGACAAACTTCTTGTAGAATTTCGATGGTCATCCTTTCTTTGTTTTCGATTTTACACGGAAAATAAACAAATTTCTCGTTGCAAATAATTTTACCTGTATATTCGTATTGATTCATAAGTAATTTACAAAGAGTAGTCTTGCCTCTTCCATTTCTCCCAACTAAACCCAATTTCCATGAGGTATCCAACTGAAAACTTGTGTTTTCAAAAATATTATCGTAACTTCCAGGGTAAGAGAAAGTTAAATTTTCAACAATAATAGCAGACATATGTTTTTCAACTCCGTACAATTCGTGCTTTTGTGTAATCATAACATTTTTCTAATAGATAATCAAGTAAATCAAAATTTATTTCAAAAGAATTTATTGACAACAATGTATTCTTACATTATTATAAATATATTAGTATAATAAGAGAGTTGAGAAAATAATTATGCCAAAATTCAAAAAGGAAAACCCAATAACAGAGGAAATGATTTACAAGGATCCTTTTAACTACACATTAAAAGATATTTCACCAATTCTTGGAGAAAAAAAGGCAAATTCGTTTTACAAATCGATTTATCGTGCAAGAAATTTCAAACCTTATAAAACCATTAAAATAGTTGATATTTTCAACGGTGGAGACACTAGAAAATATGCATTTAAATTAAATGATGGATATTGTATTGAAACTGTATGTATAAAAAGAAAGACAGGAACAACTATATGTGTAAGTACTATGGTGGGATGCCCTGTGGGTTGTTATTTTTGCGAATCAGGTAGCAATGGATTTGTGAGAAATTTAACAGCATCTGAAATAGTTCAACAGGTGCTATTAGTAAAAGAACGAGTTAATAGAATAGTTTTTATGGGGATGGGAGAACCATTGTTGAATTATGATAACCTAATAAAATCTATTCATATATTAAGGGATCGAAATGGATATAACTTTCCAACTGATGGTATCACCATTTCCACAGTAGGTCCCTTAGCTCAATTAAAAAAGCTTAGAGAAGAACACATAAAGATCCAATTCACTTTATCACTACATGCTACAAACCAAAATACTCGAGACAAAATCATTCCTCATATGAAGAATAATGACATTAACGAGGTTGTTGAAGCAGCATTGTCTTATTCGGAAAGACATAATAGAAAAATCACTATTGCGTATCTGTTAATTCCAGGAGTAAATGATAAACCGAATGATGTTAGACAACTTGCTAAATGGTTTAGAAATAAAAATGTCATGATTAATCTATTGCAGTACAATGATACTGAGTGTAGTAGAATCCAACGTCCAAACAAACAACAATTGACTGTTTTCAAAAACAAATTACAAGAAAAAGGGTTGGATGTTACTATTAGAGAATCGCGTGGAAACAAAATAAATGCAGCTTGTGGGCAACTTGTTAGTTATCATAACAAGAAACGTTCTATGTCTGATAGAAATGAGTGATAAAAATCAAGTTAAATCTGAAAAATGCCGAAAGGAATGTGTTATGAGGTTTTCTGATATGCATATTCATTCTACTTTTTCTTCAGATGGAAAATCAAGTATGAATGAGCATTGCGAAATAGCAAAACAAAAAAAATTAAAATCGATATGCTTTACAGAACATGTTGATCTTAATGATAAAGAAATAAATTTGGGAAAAATGATTAATAAAAGTTCACAATTATTTAATGTTGATGAATATTTCAATGAGATTGATAATATGAAAAAAAGATATTTGTTGCTTCAACATTTTCCATTCTGTCAATTCTGAACACAACAGGATAACCGTTTTCAATATCTCTTGCATACGCAATAAGGTAAAAATAAAATTCATTAAATATAATTGAAACAGGCTTAACAATCTTTTCTGTTTTCTTGCCGTCCTGCCTTGTGTAATTGAAAGATATAACCCTATGCTCAGTGATGTATTTTGACAATTCCCAAATAGGAGTAAGCAATGCTTGATTATGCTGAAGCGGGATATAATTAAACAATTCGGACTTGATAATTTGCTGAGCAATATGCCTGTCAGCAGGACTAATCTGCATTATCAATTTTTCAATGAGTTGAGTAAGCTCATTCTTATTAAAGGCTCTGCTTTCCAAAAGTATCTTGCACATAGCAAGAGCCTCTTCGTTAGTCATCCATTCCCGTTCCAACCGAACAAGATAGTAGCAGTTTTTTGATTTATCATATCTGATTGATGTGTCAAGCTCATCAATATGAGTTTCGGCTATGTATGCTCGCAGGTCATCAATGTCACGCTGAATAGTTTTGCTTGAAACGCCGAATTCGTTTGCAAGACTCTCCTTAACAACCTCCTCGCCCTTATTCAGCCTTTCATATATGTTCAAAAGCCTAAAGCCTTTGTTTGTACCAAAATCAAAATAATTGTTCATTTTATTTATCACCTCAATCTCATTATAGCATAAAAGATGGACAAAATCTGTACCTCTAAAAAATTTTTATGATAGACATTTCCTGTCCAAGTAAACCTCTATAATGAAATCAGGATAAAATCCTAAATGAATTTTTGGAGGTACATTATGAAAATCATTAACTTACTAAAGGAAAACAAAAAGGCAAGAATAATTCTTGCAGTTGTAGTAGGGATTATTGCAATCATTTCCATTGCTTCTGCAAAATCTTCAGGTCCGGATATTAGCAAGGACCTTGTTAAGATGTACAGCAATGATGCGCAAATGCTGATTGACGGCAGCTATTCCGGAGAAACATATAAAAATGCGAAGAAGAATGTTGAATGTGTATTCAAGGGTGATTCAAAGAAATTTAATTTTTACGGAATTGTTGTTGAGATAAGCTACAAGCAATACAATGCTGCCAACGATGATTGGGAAGACGGCTCGTATAATGTTTTCTATTATATCAATCAGCCTAAGGGCGAGAAGACCTATGAACAGATAAGCAAGGATACTTACGTTAAAAGAAGCGGAGATGCCTACAAAGCAGCAATTAAGATTATAAAAGGAATGATTCAAACCTATAAAAACAATGATATGTAAAGCATTGAAATAAATATTAGGACTGTATAAACTCCTTTGTGGTATTGTGTGGTACTGCAAAGGAGTTTTTATTTTTGGCAGTTTCGTAAAAGTTTAGGGTGCATTTTATGTACCAATAGGGAGAATTAGATTCCACGCAAACAATAGAAATCCTTTTAAAAAAAATAGGCTACCCCTAGTCTAATCATTTATACTATAACAATAAGAAAGGCTGATTTTTCTGAAAAAGTAAGAATAAATCTAATTCAAAATTCCTAATACCATTTTCAAAAAAGATTTTTATGGGTAAAAATCGGAATGATTCCTATCCGACTTTTGCGTTATAGACAAATAAAAAAAGAGCTGAAAATCAGCTCTTTTTTTATGGCAGCGGTGAAAGGATTCGAACCCTTACAAACAGAGTCAGAGTCTGGTGTGCTACCCTTACACTACACCGCTATGTATTAAATTAACTTGAACATTAGAGGATTGTCTCTCAAATGTCTCTGTGATTATTTCCGTAAATTTACTTAAATTTACGTTTCGATTTTCAAAATCTATGGATTAAAACTCAAATTTTAGTGACACTCAAATGTCTCACTAAAAATTTTATCATATTTTTACAAGCCGAAAAATTAGGCAATTTTAGACAATTTACGGTAATTTTAGAACATTAAAACGGCAGAAACAACTGAATTTCAGCGGTTTCTGCTCAATCTGGCAGAGGTATAAGGATTCGAACCTTAAATAACGGAGTCAGAGTCCGGTGTGTTACCGTTACACTATACCTCTATATCATTCATTTTCCTGATCCTGCACAAACCTCTGCGATTACTCTATTAAGATTTGGTGCGTTTTCTATTATAACTTATTATGCCGATTTGTCAAGATAAATTTTAATTTAATATTAAATTTAACTAAACAATTTTATTATCGTTGTTTTTAATGATTTAATATTGTATAATACATTAATAAGGGCTTAAAATGAGGCTTTATAATTTATTATATAGAAACGGTGTTATTTTGAAAATACTTACTATCGGAGATGTTGTTTCGAGCAGAGGTTGCGAATACCTGCGGCAGGTGCTTCCCTCTCTTAAAAGGCATTACGGCGCAGATGCCGTTATTGTTAACGGCGAAAACTCGGCAGACGGAAACGGAGTTACTCCCGCAAGCGCAGACCATATTTTTACAAGCGGAGCAGATGTTATTACTCTTGGAAACCATGCACTCAGGCGGCCTGAAATTTTTGCATATCTTGAAAAAAACGAATATATCATCCGACCTGCCAACTATCACTCCTCGGCAGGAGGACACACAATCGCTTATATAGACAAGGGATATGTTAAAGCCGCTGTTATAAACCTTTTGGGTGCGGTTTACCTTGACCCGATACGCAATCCCTTTGAAGCGGCAGACGAAATGATTGACGAGGCAAGGGCTAACGGCGCAAAAATCATTTTGATCGACATTCATGCAGAGGCAACAAGTGAAAAGCGTGCTATGGGATTTTACACAGACGGGCGTGTTTCCGCCGTTTTCGGAACGCACACGCACATTCAAACCTCTGACAATCAAATTTTGCCTAACGGAACGGGATATATTACCGATCTTGGAATGACAGGCCCGCTCAATTCCGTTTTGGGAGTTGAGCCCGAATGTGTTATACAAAAGCTGAAAACAGGATTGCCGTCTAAATTTAAAACGGCGCAGGGCGAATGTGTGCTTGAAGGCTGCTTTTTTGAAATAGACAACAAAACGGGAAAAACGGTTTACACCGAAGGATTCAGGAGGTAACGATGGCTAAAAAAATAACGGCATTAATTTTATCGGCAGCTTTAATCGTATTAAGCCTAACTGCCTGCTCTGCACAACCTCAAACGCAAGGCGAAGCAACAACCGCCGCACCCGTTTCCTCTCAGGCGGTTATACCAAACGATGACTCAACCTTTAAGCTGAGCTACACTCAGGCGGACAGCTTTGACCCGTTTGACGCCGTTACGCTTAACAACCAAATACTTACCCAGCTTGTTTTCGAAAGCCTGTTTGACCTTGACGAAGGCTTCAAGGCAAGCCTTAACATTGCTTCAAGCTACGAATATACAGATAAAACCACGCTTAAAGTTAATGTTTTGCGAGGAATTAAATTCTCCGACGGAGGCGAGCTGACTGCAAAGGATATAAAGGATTCCTTCGATAGAGCAAAAGGCTCTGACTATTGGTCCGGTGCCCTTGGAGGAATATCATCTTGCAGTGTTTCGTCTGACACAGAGATTATTTTTTATCTTGAATATCCTAACAGCTACGCACACAATCTTTTAACATTTCCGATTGTGAGCTCTAACGGCAATTCCGATTACCCGATAGGAAGTGGAAGATATTATTTTGCCGATGAAAACGGAGAAACTGTTTTAAAGGCAAATATTACCGACGGCTTTGCGCCGCACCTGACAACAATTCACCTTGAAAATATTGCCGCTGAGGATTCGATAGACAATGCGGTTAACATAGGCAACATAAGCTTTGCATTTCGTGATTTAAGCAAAAACACATCCAAAAAAATCAGCGCAAACAAAAAGCTTGTTAATATGAACAATCTTGTTTATTTGGGTGTTAATAATAAAAGCACTATAACGGCAAACGCATATATACGCAAGGCAATTTCACTTGCGATAGACAGACAAACACTTGCAAAATCGGCATACGGCGGATTTGCACAGGCGGCATCGGGAGCTTTTAACCCGCAATTTGAGCTTGCCAAAGCAGAAATTATTGAAACAACGGCAGACATTAACGCCGCAAAGCAGGCTCTTGCGCAAAGCGGAGCTTCAAGCCTTTCGCTTTCAATACTTGTTAACGGCTCAAATTCCGAAAGAGTAACCTGCGCAAAGCTTATTAAGCAATCGCTTGAAGATATAGGATTTTCCGTTTCGATTACTCAAGCTCAAAGCGACGAGCAGTATTTTCAATATATTGCCTCGGAAAGCTTCAGCCTATATATCGGCGAAACAAAAATACCGAACGATATGAGCCTTTACAGCTTTTTTGAAGAAAACGGCGCAACTCATTACGGAATAGACACGCAAACGAGCGAAACGGCACAGGCATACAGGGATTATATGAATGAGGATGCACAGCTTGGCGCATTTCTGCTTGCCTTTTCGGAGGAGATGCCCTATATTCCCCTGCTTTACAGAAAAGGTATGATTTGCTTTTCAAAGGCTATGAACGGAGATATGCAGGGAACATATTTTGACTGCTTTGCAAATATAGAAAACTGGTATTTTAAATCGGAATAAATAAATCATTTTTTTATAAACTTGATATATAAAGAAAAATATATTATAATCTAAATAAATCAACCGGCAGAAAGGCTGTGGAGTTTATGGTAAAATTTGAAAATCCGAACGGATATATAGAAATAACTAATAATTATTTTGAAAAGCTTGTTGGAATGGCGGCGCAATCCTGCTTTGGAGTTACGGGAATGGTTAATTCAACACCGATTCAAAGCATAAAGGCAATTATAAAGAGCAAAACAGACGGCGGCGACACATCAAGCACGGGCGTTTCCGTTAAAAGCGTTAACGGCTCTTTAATTATTGATTTGCATATTTCCGTTTCCTATGGAGTTAATATTAACGCAATTGCCGACAGCATAACAAACAAGGTTCGCTACACCGTTGAATCCGTTACGGATCTTAAAGTTTCAAAGGTTAATGTTTATGTTGACGCAATCAATTAAAGGAGATTATTCGTAAAATGATAACAGGCAAAATGTTTCGTGACGGAGTAATCTCCGCATCAAATAATATTTCAAACAGCAGGCAGGCTGTTGACGCACTGAATATCTTTCCCGTTCCGGACGGAGACACGGGAACAAATATGAGCATGACCATCGGAGCGGCAGCAAAGGAAATGGCTGTTTTGCCCGATGATTGCACTATTTCCGAGGCGTCCTCTCGCTGTGCATCCGCTCTTTTAAGAGGGGCGAGAGGAAACAGCGGCGTTATTCTTTCGCTCATTTTCAGGGGCTTTGCAAAGGGCTTTAAGGGCCTTGAAGAGGCAGACGGCAAGGCGGTTGCAAACGCCTTTAAGCTTGGTGTTGAAGCGGCCTACAAGGCGGTTATGAAGCCAACGGAGGGTACTATCCTTACGGTTATACGCAAGGCCTCCGAGGCGGCAGACGAGCTTTCGCAAACGCTAAATGATCCGATTGAGGTTTGCTTTGCCGCTCTTCTTGCGGCAAAGGAGGCTTTGGCACAAACTCCCGAGCAATTGCCCGTTTTGAAAAAGGCAGGAGTTGTTGACGCAGGCGGACAGGGACTTGTTCTTATCTTTCAGGGCTTTGAAAGCGTTTTCGGTCATGGCGCAATCGTTCAGACACTCGGCGGCTCTGCCGTTGTTCCCGTTTCCGTGCCCGATAAAAGCACCGTTGCAGAGGCATCCGACGACATTCAATTCGGATACTGCTCTGAATTTCTTATTGAAAAATCGTCTGATGCAAAGGAAAAGGATCCGCTTCGTTTAAGAGCATTTCTTGAATCTATAGGCGACTGCGTTGTTGTTGTTGACGACAGCGACATTATCAAGGTTCATGTTCATTCAAACGAGCCGGGAAATGTTATTCAGGCAGCGCTTAAATACGGACAGCTTATTAATATTAAAATTGACAATATGCGCTATCAGCACAGAAACGCAAACGAGGGCGTTAAGGAGGGCGAAATGCCCGTTATGCCAAAGGCAGAGCCTGAAAAAGAATACGGATTTGTTGCGGTTTGCGCAGGCGACGGACTGAGCGAATTATTTAAAGATATCGGCGCAGATGTTGTTGTTTCGGGCGGACAAACAATGAATCCCTCAACAGACGACATTCTTAACGCCGTTATGGCAACACCTGCAAAAACGGTTTTTGTGCTTCCGAATAACAAAAATATAATTATGGCGGCAGAGCAGGCAATTCCTCTTGCAGAGGGCAGAGAGGTTCGCGTGCTTCAAACAAAAACTATTCCGCAGGGAATTTCCGCTATGCTTATGTTTGACGAAAGCGCAGACGCAGACGAAAATCAAATGGCAATGATGGAGGCGGCGGAAAATGTTTCAACCGCACAGGTTACCTTTGCCGCAAGAGACAGCGAAATTGACGGAGAGCCGATTAAGCAGGGCGAAATTATGGGGCTTTGCAACGGTAAAATCAAGTTCACGGGAACAGATATTGTTGACATTGCTTATAAATCAACCGTTAAGGTTTTCAAAAAGGCGCAAAGCAGTATAATCACTCTTATTTACGGCGAGGGTGTTTCCGAGGAACAGGCACTTGCAGTTCAGGAGAAGCTTGAAAGCAAATATTCCGATGAGGTTGAAATCAGCATCGTAAACGGCGGTCAGCCGATTTACTATTTCATTATATCGGTGGAATAATTATGTTAAACCTTGAAAGCGATATAAAATATATTAAAGGTGTTGGAGAAAAAAGAGCCGAGCTTTTTAATAAGCTCGGCATTTTCTGCGTTGAAGATTTAATTGAATATTTCCCGAGAGGATACCAGGATTGGTCTGTTAAAAAAACGGTTGAAGACTGCGAAAGCGGAGAAACGGCTTGCTTGCAGGCAACAATGATAACAACCGTTAAGGAAAGCCTTATAAGAAAAGGCTTAACGCTTTACAAATGCAATTTTACAGACGGAAAAACGGTTATCAGGGTTACAATTTTCAACAACAAATACCTTGCAAATTCGCTTAAAATCTATGAGCACTACACACTTTACGGCAAAATAGAAAAGAAGCTTACCTATGCGGAAATGAGCTCGCCGAAAATTGAGCTTGCCGGCGTTACTCCGCCGATTATGCCGATTTATCCGGCAACGGAAAGGCTCAATTCAAAGGCAATCGCCAAAACAATAAGAACGGCTCTTTATCAAATTGAAAAAATCCCGGAAATTCTGCCGGAGGAAATAAGGATAAAATATAATCTTGTTTCGCGAGACTATGCAATCAGGCAGATGCACTTTCCGAGCGCCTTTGATAATATAGAGCGTGCAAAAAAAAGGCTTATATTTGAGGAGCTGCTTATTCTTCAGCTCGGTCTTTTAAAGCTTAAAGGCAGAAAAAAGCAAAAAATTGATACACATATTTTAAAAGACTATTCGGAGGAATTTTGCTCCTCCCTCCCCTTTTCGCCAACAGGCGCACAGAGGCGTGCAATAAATGAATGCACCTCCGATTTGCTTGGCGAATACCCAATGAACAGGCTTGTTCAGGGAGATGTTGGATGCGGAAAAACGGCGG
>ULXL01078012.1_pt1 | contig 11658 bp, 4 predicted proteins | sample 1961241 | NCBI WGS metagenome assembly ULXL01 (sample SAMEA4835837, study PRJEB28245) | human gut metagenome | biome: gut microbiome; material: fecal sample | place: Denmark | collected 2008
TACCAAATGCTGGGATATTACGGACTTCATGCGGAAAACTGGTATTACGGCCGTGAACCGATCGGCGTGAGCGGCACGGGTACGTTCTGCACCGTCGAAGAGAAAGAGTACCGCAAGAGTTTCTACATCAAGAACCTGTTCCTGACGGGCACGGTCGTGGAAGCCACCTACGACAAAAACACCCAAACCATGTCGATCGAACTGGGCAGGCTCTGCTACACCCGCGAGATCTCCCCGACGGTCTCCCGCTTCCACTACCTGTACTCGATCAACATGCAGGGCGGAGGTTTCCACAACGGCATGCTGACCGGCAGGCTGGGAGAGGGCTACAACGACGACGCGGACGAAACCCGCAAGGCGATCCTCCTGAACGGTTTCGAATCGCCGTACACCACGCTGGGCATCATCGGATACCAGGAGCAGCAGTGGCTGTCGTTCGGCGACCTCTACTACGCCACCGGCACGATGTATCTCGTAGACTGGGACATTCCGGCCGACACCGGCACGGCCCCGACCTCCGTCACCCGGGCCGCCGACGGCATCGCACCCTCGGGCAGCACCTTTCCCGTATCGAAACATTAAACCGCAGCACACATGAAAAAATTATATGCACTGACAGCTTTACTGCTCGGCATGATGGGGTGCTCCGAAGAGACGATCACCTACACCAACCCCGTCCCGGGCGACGAACCGTCCGGCATTGCGGCCGAACTGGGCATCTCGTCGAAAAACACATGGTTCGCCGCTGAAGACGAACGCAACGCCTCGATCGGCTTCAAGAGCCTGGGCGGAGAGGTCGTCGTGGACATCCAGACCAACACGACGTGGAAATACGACGCCGTCAACGCCGGCTGGCTGACCATCGAGAAAGACGACGTCGCCGACCAGCTCGTCCTGAACTGCGAGGGCAACAAGGTCGAGGAGCAGCAGCAGGCTACGATCACCATTACCGCCGGCGACAAGACCGCGACCATCTCCGCCACGCAGAACGCGTACGGCACGCTCGAAATCGCCGCATCGAAAAACAACTTCCAGATTCCCGCCGTCGGCGAACTGACCGCCGAATTCGAAGTGCAGTCGACCGACGAAGACTGGATCTTCGAAACCAAAGACTGCCCGTGGCTGCTTCTCGAACAGCAGGGCGACAAAGTCACGATGACGCTCGACCCCAACGAGGAGATCGAGGACCGCGAAACGACCTTCGTGCTGATTGCCGGCGAGGGGGGGGGTAATCCCGTCTCTGAAACGATCCGCGTCACGCAGGACCGCGCCGTCTACGTCAACGTTTCGCTAAAAACCATTCCCCTCTCGCCCACTCCCACCGAATCCGACAAAAAAGAGTTGGGAATCAGATCCAACTACGACTGGGAGTACACGCTTTCCGAAAATTCCGACTGGCTCTCCGCCACGAAAACCGAGCAGGGACTTACAATCACCGCAGAGACCAATTCGAGCGGATCGTCCCGCACCGCAACCATCACCGTATCGGCCGGCGACGGCAAACAGAACCAGACCGAACAGGTCGTCACCGTCTCCCAGACCGGTCTGGACCTCGACGCCTTCATCCTCGGAATCGACATCACCTCGTCGAGCCTGAAGACCTATCTGCCGTTCGACAAGGCCATCGACGCCACCATCGACTGGGGCGACGGCAGCATCGAGGAGAACGTCACCTCCGCCTACCCCTCGCACACCTACACCGACCCGGGCTACTACATCGTCTCGGTCAAGGGCAACGTGACGTCGCTCAACTCCTACGACATCCCCGACTACGGACTGGGCAACCAGTTCAAGGAGGTTTACAACTGGGGCCGCACGGGGCTGACCTCGATGGCGCGCGCATTCCAGAACTGCCGCGAGCTGAAACGGATTCCCTCCGACAACACCGAAGCCTTCGCCAAGGTCACCACCTTCCACTATGCATTTGCCGACTGCCGCGTCCTCGAAGCCGTTCCCGACGGGCTGTTCGACCATGCAACCGAGGCGGAAACCTTCGCCTACTGCTTCCAGAACTGCAACATGGTCACCGAAGTGCCCGCCGACCTGCTTTACAACTGCACGAAGATCACCTCGGTAGGTTCGCTCTTCTCCGGCACGGCGATCACCCAGATCGACGAGGATTTCTTCTCTCGCAACACGGAGCTGACCGACTGTTCGATCATCTTCTCGAACGGCAAACTGAAGACGGTTCCCGAAAAACTCTTCGCCAACAACAAGAAGGTGACGACCTTCAACTCGCTGTTCGCCAACACCGAGTCGTTCGAATTCGTCCCGGCCGGCCTGTTCGCCAACAACCCCGAGGTCGACTCGTTCCGCATGCTCTTCTCGGGAACAAGCCTGAAATCCGTCCCGGCCGGCTTGTTCGCCAACAACCACAAGGTCACCAATTTCCAGAGCGCATTCAGCAAAACGGCCATCCAGAGCGTTCCCGCCGACCTGTTCGCAGGCTGCGGCAAGGTGACGACCTTTATGAGCTGTTTCACCGGATGCAGCGAACTGCAAAGCGTCCCGGCCGAGCTGTTCAAAAGCAGCGGAGCCTTCACGACCGTGACGAAGACCGCCTTCAACAACATCTTCAAGGACTGCACCTCGCTGACCGAAGTGCCCGCAGGGCTGTTCGACGGCTTTACCCTGGTCACCGCCTTCAACGACGCCTTCAACGGCTGCGCGTCGCTCACGACGCTCCCCGCAGGGCTGTTCGCCACCAATACGGCGGTCACCTCGTTCACCAATGTCTTCAAAGGCTGCACCTCGCTCAAAAGCATCCCCGAAGGCGTCCTCGGCGGACTTTCCAAAGTCACCTCGTTCTCGGGCCTGTTCGCAGGCTGTACGGGGCTTGAAGAGATCGGCGCCAACATCATCTCCGGCTGCGCCGCCTGCAAGAATATCTCCTCGATGTTCAAGGACTGCGACAACCTGAAAACCGTTTCCGCGGAGGCTTTCGCCGGCGCACCCGCGATCACCAGCATCGGCAGCCTGTTCGAAAACTGCACGCTGCTCGAAAGCGTTCCGGAGGATATTTTCGCCGGGATGCCGAATCTGGCGACCGCCACCAGCGTATTCGCGGCGTCGGGACTGAAAACGGCTCCCGCCGGTCTGTTCAGCCGCAATCCCTCCGTCACGACCTTCGGCAAGGTGTTCCAGAACTGCGCCGCACTGACGACGCTGCCCGACGGACTGTTCGCCGGCAACCCGAAAGTGACGACCTATTCCAACGCCCTGGAGAACTGCACGGCCCTCGAATCGGTCGGCCTCCTCTTCGGGAAGAGCACGGCCTCGGCCAAATGCGACCGCCTCTTCGCAGGGGCCACGGCACTGAAGAGCGTGCCCGCCGGAATCTTCGACGGACTGACCGGGGCGACGGCCTTCAACAACACGTTCTCCGAATGCTCCGCCCTGGAGACGATTCCGGCAGGGCTCTTCGCCAAGAACGTCAACGCGACCACCGTGGCCCAGTGCTTCCTGAACTGCACCCGCCTCACGATGGTTCCCTCGCGCCTGTTCGAAGCCAACACCAAGACGAAGACCCTGACGGAGATGTTCTCCGGCTGCTCGGGAATCGAAAGCATCGCGCCGGACGCCTTCACGGGACTGAACGGCACGTCGCTCAATTTCCAGAAGGCATTCCTCAACTGTACCTCACTCCGGGAGATCCCCGACGGGCTGCTGAAAACCACGCAGATTTCAACCTACACCAGCCTGTTCGCCGACTGCACGGGACTGGTCCGCGTCGGGTCGGAGGTGTTCAACTGCGCTTCGGCCACCATGTTCAATTCGGTCTTCGACGGTTGTACGTCGCTCGAAGAGGTCGGCAAGAACATGCTGGTCAGCCCCGTCAAACTGACCAGCGTCGCGAATCTCTTCCGCGATTGCGGGATGCTCAGGAGCGTTCCGGTGAGCCTGTTCGACGAAGCCGTGAAGCTCAAGACGCTGACTTCGACCTTCCAGGGCTGCGCGTCGCTCGAAGGCGAATCGCCCTACACGGTCGTCGACGGCGTGAAATACCACCTGTACGACCGCACGGCGGAGAATGCCGCCGCCTCGGGACTCACCGCGATCACCGCCGCCAAGAGCAGTTTCGCGGGATGTACGAAACTCTCGGACTACGACAAGATCCCCACCACGTGGAAGGAATAGACGAACACAAAACGATCCCGAACATGAAAAATACGATAATATGCAGCATCGCAGTGCTGTCGGCCGCACTGCTGGCAGCCTGCACCGAAACCACCCGGATATGGCCGGAGGAGGGCGAAAGCAAGGCCTACGTGGAGGTGTCGAGCCAAAAAGTGATCTTCGACGCCGACGGAGGCAACGCCGTGATCACCGTGGCGACGAACGCCGACGGCTGGGACTACGCCGCCGAAGGCGACTGGTTCACCGTCGCCCGGCAGGACGGCAACGCCCTGCTGGTCGAGACCCTGATCAACGCCGGAGCCGAAACCCTGACGGGCAAACTCACGGTCAGCGCCGAGAAGAACGGGGAGACCGTTTCGCAGGAGGTCGCACTCGTACAGCGCGCCGAACGGAGCGTCAACCTGAGCGCCGAAGGCACGGCCAACTGCTACATCGCCCGGACCGGCGGCGTCTACAAATTCGACGCATCGGTCAAGGGCAACGGCGGCGGCGACGGAGTCAGCGACTACATCGCCAACTACGGACTCGCCATCGAGGACGGCGCCTTCGCCGAACTGCTCTGGGAATCGCGCCACGACGGCGACAAGACCATGTCGCGCGAAATCATCGACGGCGCGCCGATCTACCGGGGCGGCTACGTGACCTTCTCGACGGGGCGTTCGGAGGGCAACGCCGTGATCGCCGTGAAGGACATCAAAGGCAACATCGTCTGGAGCTGGCACATCTGGGTCTGCAACGACGAAATCACGGCGCACGACCACATCGACTCGGAAGGCAAAGTCGCCGCCGTGATCATGGACCGCAACCTCGGAGCGCTGAACAACACCCCGATGGACGTGGGCAACCGAGGCATGTTCTACGAATGGGGCCGCAAGGACCCCTTCACGCCTTCGTGCTCGCCCTACCACGCGGATACCGACGGCAACAACGTCCCGGCCTACAACGAACCGAACACCGCGATCGGCGACGGAACGGGAACATGGGTCTACAACGCGCAGGCCGCCGTGCTCGCCACGCCGCCGGCCAACATTCCCAATTCGATCCTGAACCCGATGACCTACCTGCAATCGCCGTACAACGGCCACGCCGACTGGTACTGCACGGGAACAGACCCGAAGGCCACGCATCCGGGACTGTGGGGTCCCGAAAAGACCATTTTCGACCCCTGCCCTCCGGGCTACAAGGTCCCGGGACCCGATCTCTGGGGCATTCCCGCTGGAAACAACTCGATCACCAACGGCGGCGCAGCGGCGGATTACGACGAAACCGGCGTCAGCGTCAAATGGGACTGGAACGCCTACGAAGACTGCGGGCGCCGCTGGAAAAACACCGGCGACTACTACCCGATGGCCGGCAACATCTACTACACGGACTACATCTCGGTGAGCATCTGCAACTACACGGGCGGCATGGCATTCTACTGGACCGCCCAGGCGACTCCCGATGCGACGAAGTCATCGGCCTACTTCGTGAACTTCAACCCCAACTGGTGCAATTACAGGCTCGGCGAGCACGACTGTTCCGCACAGATACGCTGCATCCGGGAATAACACTAAAAACTGATCGTCTATGAAATATCCATTCAAATCGCTTCTCCTGGCGGCAACCGTCCTCGCGGCGGCATCGTGCGCCAAGGACGACACGCAGAGCGGCGGCGAAGAGACCGCGGGTCCCGTCATCGTCAACGCCTCCCCGGCGGCCATCGGCGGCGAGATCATCCTCAAACTGAAGACCGAGGCCTCCGGCATCGTGGAAAAGAGCCGCGCGCAGGGCGTTTCGAAAGGCAGCGGCATCGACGAGATCGACCGCATCCTCAACACGGTGAACACCGTACGTTTCGAACGGCTCTTCCCGGACGGCGGGCGTTTCGAAGAACGCACCCGCAGGGAAGGCCTGCACCTCTGGTATTACGCCAAATACGACCCGTCGGTCCCGACGAGCGAGATGGCCAGCCTGCTCTCTTCGTGCAAGGACATCGAAATCATCGAATACTCGCTGGCCGCCGAAACTTCGGACCACCGCCGCGCGGCATCTCCCGCCGCCGGGGCGCAGAGCGTCACCCGCGCCATCGCAGACGAGGTGCGCAACGTCCCCTTCCCGTTCAACGAGAGCGAACGCTCGCAGCAGATGCAATGGCACTACAACAACACGGGAAACATCTTCGCGCAGACGAGCCAGCTGGGCGCCGACGCCAACGTATACGCCGCCTGGCAGCTCTCGACGGGCAATCCCGACGTGATCGTCGCCGTCGTGGACCAGGGCGTCAAGTACGACCACGAAGACCTGGCCGCCAACATGTGGGTCAACGAGGCCGAACTGAACGGCACGCCGGGCGTCGACGACGACGGCAACGGCTATGTGGATGACATTTACGGCTACAACTTCACCAAAGAGACCGGCGAACTGGATTTCTCGGCCGAACTGATGCACGGCACGCACGTCGCCGGCACGATCGCCGCCGTGAACAACAACGGCGTGGGCGTCTGCGGCATCGCAGGCGGCTCGGGCAGGGGCGACGGCGTGAAGATCATGTCGTGCGAGATTCTCGGCAAGTCGGAGTCCGGATCGTCGGGCGCCGGACTGGCCGGACAGATCCGCGCCATCAAGTACGCCGCCGACAACGGCGCCGTGATCTGCCAGAACAGCTGGGGATACACCGCCGGAACCATCTCCGTGACCGACTGGACACGCGGTTCCTACTCGGCGCTCTCGCGTGCCATGGAGTACTTCAACAAATATGCGGGACTGGACGAAAACGGCAACCAGACAGGCCCGATGGCCGGCGGCATCGTCCTCTTCGCCGCGGGCAACGACGCTTCGAGCGAGGTCTGCTATCCCGCCGCCGACGCCAACGCGATCAGCGTGGGCGCAACCGCGTTCACGGGCGCCCCGGCCTACTACACCAACTACGGCACATGGGTCCAGATCTCGGCCCCGGGCGGCGACCAGATGCTGAGCAACGCCTACGGCGGCGTTTACAGCACGAGCGTGGCCGCCGACGGCTCTTCGGGCTACGAAGGCAGCCAGGGGACCTCGATGGCCTGCCCCCACGTGTCGGGAGCCTGCGCGCTGGCCGTCAGCTATTACTACGGCGCTGAAAAACGCAAGGGCCTTACGGGCGAAATGCTCCGGCAGGCGCTGTTGAGCAGCACCCAGTCCGTCGACCGCTACTGCACCGGCAAATACCAGCAGTATCTGGGCAACATGGGCATCGGCAGCCTCGACACCTACAAGCTGCTGCGGAACATCGCCAAGATCGACGGCATCCCGGCGCAGCGGGTCGGCGTGGGCGACACCGTCAGCATCGACCTGAGCAACCACTTCACCGCCACCAATGTCCTGGGGTACACCGTTTCCGTTCCCGACCTCGTGAAGATCGAACTTCGGGGCGGAGTGATGAAGCTCACCGGCCTCAAGAAAGGCCGGACGACGATCATCGTCTCGGACGGCGCGGCCATTCGCAAACCGATCGAGGTAACCGTCGAATGACACATTCACTAACGCAAAAGAGAATCAAACCTATGAAAACCTTTTATAAATACGCGGCATTCGCGGCGGCGGCCCTCGCGGGACTGTGCGCCTGCTCGTCGGACGACGACGCGGCGGAGACCGGCTCCGGCCTGCAACCCGTCGCACAGCCGCAGATCATCGTCAGCGACCTGACGACCACCGGATTCACCCTCCGCTGGGAAGCCGTCGACGACGCAGGGTCCTACGTCTACACGTTCGACGGCGGGAGCGAAACCTCGACAACCGGCTGCCGGCTGGAATTCAACAGTCTGGAACGGCAGAAAGAGTATGTCGTGGCGGTCAAGGCCTGCCCCCGGGACCCGGCCGAATACACCGAATCCCCCTTCACCTACATCCACGTGCTGACCGACGATCTGGAGCAGCTTCCCCAGCCGAAGATCACGCTCGGCAGCGCCTATGCGTCGAAAACCGTCATCTCCTGGACCGAAGTGCCCGAAGCGGAACTCTATGAGTTCTCGGTCGACGGCGGGGAGGTGTCGACCACCCGAAACCGTACGGTCATCCTGTCGAAACTCGACAAGGGCCGCACCTACTCCTTCTCGGTGCGCGCCATGACGTCCGACGCCACGCGCTTCACCAACTCGGAAGCCGCACAGCTCTCGTTCGTCACCTCGGACGCCGACGTTCCGCCGCTGGTCATCGCCCCGACGACGATCATCTCCGACGCCGTGGCGTTCGACATCTACGCCTCCAGCGACGAAACCTACTATTATGAGATTCTCCCGGCCACGACCTTCGCCAAGTATTCGCCCGAAGAGCTGATGACCGCCTTCCAGACCTATATCGTCGAATACGCCAAAAAGCAGGGCATCAGCCTCCAGCTGGCCATGGCCTCGATGCTCAAGTCGGGAACCCAGAGCCTCCAGATGACGGGACTCACCCCCGAGTTGAGCTACGTGATCTTCGCCTTCGGCATGGACCTGCGGGGCAACATCACCTCGAACCTCTCCTCCACGCAGTTCAAGACCACGGCCGACGGCTACTCCGCCGGTCCGAACTACGGCGGCAGCGACTGGTTCACGCAGCGGTTCTACATCACCAACGCCTACCTCGCCCTGACGGGTTACGGCTGGACCAACTCCGTGTGGACCCACTGGAAGGGAGACGACGTGACGGACGTCCGTTACCGTACGCTGACGACCAAGCTCTTCAATCAGGTCTTCTCCGATCCCTACGACCAACAGGCCATCGCCGCATTCCTGAAAGACCCCAATTACGGAGTCCAGTTCAACCCCGAGCTGCTCTCGGCGACGGTAAACAGCGCCGACGGTTACAACGGACTTACGGAAGGAGTCAGCGCCGGCACGTCCTACACGCTGCTCACGCTGGCCACCTCGTCGAGCGGCGCCGAAACGGTCTGCGTCAACTCCGTCACCACGAAGACCAGCACGGCCGCAGCCGCGTGGTTCGCAGCCGCAGCCTCGACCAACGCCAACTACGGCCCGACGCACAACACCGTGGCCGGCGTCATGAAGGGCATCGACATCGCAACGGTGCGTTACGCGATTTTCAAACAGAGCGCCCTGGCGAACGTCAGCACGGACAACTATCCGGCCGTGATCGAAGAGTTCGGACACGACCTCAAGGAGGAGTACCTCCCCTACATCAACGGAAACGGCTTTGCCATCCTCTTCACCGGGGAGAGCGGCGTAACGCCCGAAACCACGTACGTCTTCATGGCGACGGCGACCAACACGGTCGGCGACAAAGTCACCAAATGGGGTTCGGCGACCACCAGCGCGGCTCCGGACGCCGCCCGGGCGAAGGCGCAGGCCGCAACCCGAACGGACGAACCGCTCCGGTCGCCCGCCGGGAAACCCATCGCCAACCCCGAGAAGTTCATCTACCCGATGGAGAGCGTCCAGCTGCCCGCCGGAGCGAAACCCGAAGGCGACCTCTGGACCATCATTCACAACACGCACAACATCAAATAAGAGTACATCTATGAACAAGATAGCAGCAATTCTCTGGTGCATCCTGTCGCTGGCATGGACGACGGCCTCCTGGGCGCAGAACGTCGCCGTCAGCGGCAAAGTCACCGGAGCCAACGGCGAAGCCATCATCGGCGCGAACGTTCTCGTGGAGGGCACTACGCAGGGCATCACGACGAACGTCGACGGAGACTACACCCTGACGAACGTCCCGGCCAACGCCACGCTCGTCGTCTCCTACCTGGGCTACAAGACCGAGAAAATCCCTGTCAGCAACAAGACCCGCATCGACGTCACGCTCCGGGAGGACACCGCCGAGATCGAAGGCGTGATGGTCGTGGCCTACGGTACGGCCAAGAAGGAGTCGTTCACCGGTTCGGCCGCCGTCGTCAAGGGCGGCGAACTCCAGAAGCGCGTCGTGGGCAACGTCACCAAATCGTTCGAAGGAACCGTAGCCGGCGTGCAGGTCGCCTCCGGCGGCGGCCAGCCGGGCGAAGCGGCATCGGTCATCATCCGCGGCATCGGGTCGGTGAACGCCTCGGCGACACCGCTATACGTGGTCGACGGCATCCCCTTCGACGGGTCGCTCAGCGCGATCAACCCCGCGGACATCGAGACGATGACCGTGCTCAAGGACGCATCGGCAGGTGCGCTCTACGGCGCCCGCGGAGCCAACGGCGTCATCGTCATCACGACCAAGAAGGGCAAGAAGGACAAAATCCGCATTTCGTACAAGGGCAACGTCGGAATCGCCTCGCGCGCCATCCCCCGCTACGACCTGGTCGACATGAAAGATTACGTCGAGATGAGCTACGAAGCGCTGCGCAACAGCGCCCAATACGGCACGGGCATGGATTTCGAGGGCGCGAGCCGCTACGCCGCCGCCAACCTCGGCCAGCAGATCGGCGGACTGAAGAATCCCGAATACTACAACCCGTACAAGAACTACACGTGGGAGACGCTGATCGACCAGTCGACGGGCAAGATCCGTTCGGATGCCAAAGCTGCATGGAACGAGAACTGGCTGGACGAAATCAGCGACAATTCGGCCATACGCACCGAACACATCGTCTCGGTGAACGGCGGTTCGGAACGCGCCAACTACGTCGCATCGCTGGGATACTACATGGAAGACGGCATTCTCCAGAACACCGACTTCTCTCGCTACACGGGCCGCGTGGGCGCCGATTCGCAGGCCAAGAGCTGGCTCAAGATCGGCATGAACGCCAACTTCGCCCACAGCGAATCGAGCTACCAGAGTTTCGAGGACGCAAGCACGGCGAACGTCTGGTACACGGCGCAGTTCATGGCCCCGGTCTATCCCGTCTACCTGAAGGACATGGCCGGCAACAACGTGCGCGACGCCGACGGGCGGCTGCAATACGAATACGGATCGGAGGATGACAACGGCTACGCCAACCGCCCCTCGGCCCAGGGCTTCAACTCGAAGGCCGAACTTTACAACAACAAGGCCTACTACACCCGCAACTCGCTTTCGGCGCGCAGCTACATCACCTTCGGGACGGTCAGGGAGGAGGCCCGGCTCTACGGACTGAAACTCACGATGAACTTCGGTACGGACTACACCGACTACCAGCGCACGCTGGTCTACGACAAGGAGCACGGCAACGCGGCCCAGCAGGGCGGACGCCTCAGCAAGACCAACACCCGCACGCTGAGCTACACGTTCAACCAGCTGCTGACCTACGACCGCACGTTCGGCGACCACTCCCTCAACCTGCTGGCCGGCCATGAGTACTACCGCTACAAGTACAACTACGCCCTCGGCGAAAAAACCGGCATCGTCGGCGGGATCGACGAGTTGGGACCCGCCGTGACGACCACCGACAACAACAGCTATTCGCACAACTACGGCGTGGAGTCCTACCTCGCGCGCATCAACTACGGCTTCAAGAGCCGTTACTACATCGACGCCAGCTGGCGAACGGACGGTTCGTCGCGCTTCCATCCCAGCGACCGCTGGGGCCATTTCTGGTCGGTGGGCGCCTCGTGGCGCATCTCCGAAGAGCAGTTCATGGAGAACACCCGCCAGTGGCTC
>ULXL01000382.1_pt1 | contig 11651 bp, 10 predicted proteins | sample 1961241 | NCBI WGS metagenome assembly ULXL01 (sample SAMEA4835837, study PRJEB28245) | human gut metagenome | biome: gut microbiome; material: fecal sample | place: Denmark | collected 2008
TTTGTGTTTGCTGGCGCAAACACAAAATATCCACATGTGGATATGATTGGTATAAACAGGTTACCACTTTTGGGAATGGCGTGTCAACTATTTGGGAGAATTTTGGAGGAACATACAAAATGGAAGAGTTTAATTTAGCAAAAAATGCTCAGATTTTTGCCATCGCAGAAGATCTTATACAATGGCATTAAACAGGACGGCTACTGCAAACTGCACCAGCATATAGACAGCGAGGACTGCAACGCCCTTTGTAAAAAGGAATTTCTTGTCGATCTCCTCCCTGCCGAGAATATAGGCCGCCGCCACAGAACCGGATGGGAAAAGAAATGCGACCGAGGCACAGGTGCTGATGACCGTAAGGGTTACCGTTGGGTCAATCTTTATCCCCTGTTCCATCATTCCACAAACAATTGGGACAATAATCGGTGTCATTCCCATGGTAAGCACATTACCGTTTACCACCTGTGTAACAATGGTGATGAATAGTACACAGATCAGCAGCAGCATAATGGTGCTTTGCCCGCCGAAGATAGGGGCAAACACAGAAACAAGCCAGCTATTGATGCCAAGGGAGGCATCCGTGCATGCCCTTCCCAGCATTGTCATTGCTCCAATAAGCGCAACCATGGGCCATATAGATGCATCCCGGAGGAGCGCCGGAGCATTCATAATGGGCTTGCCGTTTTTGCTGATTATATTAAACACCGCAAGTGGAACAGCCCAAATCAGGCTGGTATCCAACGATTTGATGAATGTATAGCCCGGAAAGCTCTTTGGCAGCAGATAGATAAGAAACAGGTAAGCCATACAGAATACAAATGATCCTATTCCGATCTTCATCTCAAAGCTGAAGGTATCTGGGGTTTTATTGAACTGCTCTATCTGGTCCGATTTAATATCCTTTAATCTGCTGATATCGACTTTGAAGAGGTACTTCATGCAAAGAACAAGCACTGCAAACAGGCTTACCCATGTGACGATCTGAATCACCATATAGAGCCATCTGTTGAATTGATAGCCGTATGGCTCCAGCATGGAATCAAAGAAGCCGACAACAACCAGGATAAGCCCCTGAAACGGGATCAGATATTTCCCATAGGAGGAGGTGTACATATACAGCAGGCCGAACTTCATGAACTGGTCATCCTTCTTGTAGCCGCACACCTTCGCAATACTTTCGAAAAGCCCGAATGCCAGCAGGAAAAAGGCTGCACCATTGACCACTGTCGAGACTAAAAAGCCGGCCAGCATAAGCATAAACATAAAGATGCCCGGTCTTCCCCTTGTGATTTTAAGCGAAAGAAGCTTCTTTGCGAAAACATCCATGGCACCGGTCTGCCTTAAATACACGCAAAGCGCCCCGGCAAAAATAAGCTGAAAGGTCACTCCGGAGCCGATCCAGCCGCTGATCAATTCGCTTGCCTTGTAATAGCCATGCAGGACGAATGCCAAAAGCGCAAGCAGTGAACTGGAGAACAGGTCACAGCCCACACATGTCATAAAAATAAGGCCGATAAATACACCGAGAATCTTTATTCCCATCTGTGACATACCGCCAAAGGTGGGACAAACCAAACCGAAAAAGTACATAAACGCAATACCGATCAGGGTTTTAATGTATATTGCACCCTTCCCTTTCGTCACAGTACCCATATATTCCTCCATTCTCCTACCGCACAGCTGATGGCTGCATATGTGTCTGCTGCGATGACTTGCTCCATGATATATGCGGCCAGGGAAACACCGCTAATCGCAGCCATATCATGCGTCATACCCCCAGGCGCTTGCAGCACTGCAAGAGCATATTACAGTCATCGCCTCATTGTTATTTCACCGCTTTTCCGCCAAACTGTTGAATCATGTAGTCGGAAAAGGTATTCAATACCTTTGAATTGCTTTCCCGGCGAAATACTAAAAAAGTCTTTACGATAATTGTGTTCCTTTCTAATGGGATGCGCACCAAGCCCGGGATCGCACCATCCGTGACCGGGACGATTCTGAGGGCTATGCCGTAATTATTGACAATAAGCATATGTGCCGTTTTCATATCGTTCCCGATGACCATGATCTTATCGCTTGCCTTGGGATAAAAGCCCCTGGAGATACACGCCCGAACCAGTGGGTCGGAGGTATCCGTATAGAAATCGGAGGTACTGCCGGTCTGCTTTGAGTTCATAATGAAGGTTTCATCTTTAAGTTGATCAATGGAAACCTCCTTGAGCTTGGAAAGCGGATTATCCTCACTCATCTCCACTACCACTTCACACAGATTGGAAAGCTCGATAACACTGAATGCCGGGTCGTGATAAAACGGTATGATCTGCATAGAATCGCTTTCAAGCATCATATACGGGAAAATGGCCGCATCAAGACTTTTATTCTGCATGGCGGTCACTGCCTCGGAATAACCGACATTCCATACCTTGATAACACATTGCGGATATTCATACTGAAATTTTACAAGAAAATCCGGGCTGATATGGCTTTTTACCGAAAAGCCCAAATGGATCTCCTGACGGCCGGCGTCCTTTTCCTGCTTAAGCTCGTCCAAAAGCGCATTGTATTCCTCCACGATGCCGGCAGCATGCTTAACAAAAATTTCTCCCTCATGCGTCAGCCTGATGGAGTCCTTTTTGGTTGCCCTGTGGATGAGCTTTATCCCAAGCTCTTTTTCCACCGATATAATCTGCTTTGATAGAGACGACTGGGTAGAAAAAACATTCTCTGCCGCTTCGCCGAAGCTTTTGGATTTTGAAAGTGCCAAAACCGCCTTGATGTATTCCAGCTTCATATAAACCATACCTTTCCGGCAGCGCCTTACTCTTACTTTATTGGCCGATAATGCATTCCCCGGGAAGATGCTGCATCCGATTAATGCCGTTTTGCCCCACAGCATATCCCTTTTTAACCGCAGCCGTCCGGCTGCTGGGATCATCACCTTACGGCAAAGATTGAAAAATAAGATCTTTATTCCACAGGTGAAAGGGGAGCCCCCCATAAAATAAAAGTATTATATAAGCATTGTTTGCAAATGTAAAGACAGTAAAGAAGCACAGCGGAAATCAAGGAATCGCTAACGGCATCCCTTTGACGCCCGCTGTGCGACTCTACTGCTTTTCAGGGTCGTCTTTTGCCTACGGGGTTTTGTAATATAAAGCCGGTTTTTACTGCACCGTTTATCGGGGCAGATATACTCCCTGCTTCTTCAGCATCTGCTGGACTTTCTTCACATCAACATTGCGGAAAGTGGTATTTGACTGCAACGCCAAGGCTGCAGCAGCACCAGCGGCTTCACCCAGTGCGACACAGTGGGGGATCAGATTGGCATGATCGTTTGCATCATGTGCCGAGGAGAAGCAGCGGCCGGCAGCCAGCAGATCCTCTACATCATCGGCAGGAAGCATAACGCCGTACGGGAGCTCAATGGGAGATTTATACTTCATCCGTCTGTGTGCGGGAATGATGGCAATGGTATCCTCGTGCTCGATTGTTTGTGCAATATCATCCATCGTAAGACGGTAGGTACCGTTCAGGCGACGGCTGCCGCGTGTACCAAGCTGCGGGGCGGTATCGTGCAGGAATGCATTTTTAAAGCCGGGAACATTCTCACGAATCCATTCGATGCCCTCATTCAGGCTGCGTCTGATGAGCATTTCAGTATCGGTAAGATCCTGAACATTGCAGCAATCCTTTCCCTCCACGAAATTATTGACCCACATAATATCCTTCATGGGGGTGACGAAGGGGGAAATGCGATATCCGAACAGCTTTTTATATTCGGCCAGCTTATCACGATAATGGCTGTTGGGGTCATACTTCCAATTGCGGAATTCTTCAGAATCAACATTGCCGAGCCTGAATACAACGGAAACATTATAGCTGCGGTCATCGCCGCTGTATTCCTTCTCATAGGCACAGCCTGCGGATGCAAAGATATCACCGTCACCGGTACAGTCGATCACCTTGCCGGCCAAAATCGCCTTGCGGCCCTCCTTGGACTGGAAGGTCACGCCGATTACTCGATTGCCCTCCATAAGCGCCTCGCTGCCCCAGGCATGGCAGTATACGGTTACACCGGCATCCTCTACCATGTTGACCATGGCGATCTTCAGCATTTCCGGATCAACATATGCGCCATACCAGATCCATCCATCACATACAAAACCGTAATACTTTCTCCATTTATCGATCAGCGCAGGGTCCGTGCTGCCGATATCCTTGCGGTCAGGACCGATCAGGCCATTGGGCATCTTCTCCAAACGATCCAGCCACTCCTGCTGTATGCCTGCAATCATCTGCTGCTTTCCCTCGCTGAGATGCGGGATAAAAAGCACCTGCCCGCCGGTAGCCATACCGCCAAGATGACCATAGCGCTCCAGCAGGACTACCTTACCTGCACCATTACGGGCGGCGGAAACCGCCGCAGCCGTTCCGGCGGGGCCGGCGCCGACAACCAATACATCGCAGTGGTCAAATACCTCGATTTCTTTTGCCTGCTCGTGGATATATTCTTTCATTGTATCAAATTCCTTATCTTATAGAGTTGTTTTCGTTGCGGGCTCTCTCCCGGATGGAAGCGTTCCGTTTGGAAATGCGCCGGCAGAGAGCTCCGCGTTTTTAACCGGGCTGTATTCCTATGATAGGTAAACGGTCATCAATCAACAGTAAGGCCCTTTTCCTTGCGCAGCGCGATCAGCTTTTCCTCGGTGACATTAAACATGGAAAGGGCGATCATGCCGATTGCGAGAGACGCACAGGGAACTGCAGACAGAAGCACACGAATGCCCTGCACTGCTTCCGTTGTCACGGCAGCCTTATCAAACCCGACTGTTGCAAGGCCGAAGCCGAGCAGCGCACCGGCGATGGTCTTTGCGATACCGATGGTTACCGTATACAGGGAGCTCATAAAGGGACGGACATCCTTACCGTTAACGATGGCGGTATAGTCAATAACATTGGTGTAGAGCGGCAGCTCGATTGTGTAGCAAACATTACGGCCGATCATTGCCACGCAGAGAAGGATGGTGAATATAAGAGGATTCTTGCCGATAAAATATGCCGAACCGAGGGCAGCCGCATAGATAATAAGGCCGGAATACATGCCGCCCTTGATGCCGAGACGCTTGGCAATGATGGGACCGATGAAGGAGCCGACGAACTGCATCAGGGTGGACAATGCCATGTATGTAGCCATCATGGTCTTATCGCCGATAACAAACCCGTAATAATAAGCCACAAGGCTCATCACCAGGGCATAGGGGATACCGTGAGAGAAGGAAACGATCAGCCATGCAATGGTTTGCTTGTTGCAGACGGATTTGATCATCGTCCAGAAGGAGACGCCGTCTTTTTTGCTTTCCTTTACAGTTTCAACAGCAGTTCCGTCCTTGGCTGTCTGGTCGGATTTCCCGGTGGAAGGATCCACGGATTTTGCAATCTTGGCAAGATTGAAGAAGGATGCCGTAAGAGCAATTACAATAAGCACCATGAAGCCGGTATAGCCAGCTGCTTCGTTATTGAAGAGCTTGCCGATAAAGGCAATGGCTGCAACGGCAACAAAGCCGAAGAATACTTTTCCGATGGAATTGATCTGGCTGCGTGCGCCGGCAAGGCCGGTACGCTCCGTCGGGTCGGGGGCAAGGGGGATCATCAAACCGGTATAAGCCGCAAAAGCAAAGTTATAAAGGAAGGTATCCAAAACGCAAATGACAAATACCAGAGGGAACTTGATGCCTTCCGGAAGATTACCCCAATTGACAAAGGTGAGAATCTGGAATATTCCCGCTAACGGCATCATGATGTAAATCCATGAGCGATAGCGTCCCCAGGGCAGACGAACTTTCTGCATGATAACACCGATTACAAAGGAACCCCAAAGTCCGATGAGACCCTTGACCGTGTTCATCGTGCCCAGCTGAACATTGGTGAGCCCGACAAATGTGGTAAGGAAGAAGGACAGGTATGTCCCCGTCATGTTTGTTTTCAAGGAGGAAATACCATTTACGAGACCATACGAAATAGATTTTTTAGTGTATAACGCTTTTTTCTTTTTTTCCAAACTAATCACACCTCACACTGATCATTTTGTCAGATATCTGTATCTAAACTATAAAACAATTGGTTATTATAATGCAATTCAAATTTGAATTGCACTTATTCCTTTATGGAATAAGGAGATCGTCGGAGAAGTAATCTGCAGGAAAAGATGCAAAAGCCGCCCCCGTTTCCGGGAGCGGCTTGAAGGGTTTCAGGTTAGAACAGTGCGGAATTTATTCCAGCGTGATGACCTTGACGGGGCACTTTTCGGCGCAGGCGCCGCAATTGGTGCACTTTTCGGGATCGATGGAGGCGAGGAAATCAGTGACGGTGATGGCGCCGGTGGGGCAAACCTTGGTGCACATCATGCAGCCGATGCAGCCGGCGGAGCAGACCTTGCGGACGACAGCGCCCTTATCATGGCTGGAGCAGCGCACGGTGACATGATTTTTGACCGGGACCATGCCGATGAGCAGGTGCGGGCAGGCTTTGGCGCAGGCGCCGCAGCCGGTGCACAGGCTTTCATCCACATGGGCAACGCCATCCACGATGGAGAGCGCGCCGAATTTGCAGACCTTGACGCAATCTCCATAGCCCAGGCAGCCGTAGCCGCAGGCTTTTTTGCCGCGGTGCAGGGCAGCGCAGGCCGCACAGGTGGCGGGGCCGTGGTAATCCTCGGCTTCGCCGCACTTTTCGCAGGTGCCGCTGCAGCGGACGGTGGCTTTGACGGGCTCGGTGTTTTCCGCCGCGACGCCCAGGTATTCGCTGATCTGAGCGGAGACGGAAGCGCCGCCGGGGATGCAGAGATTGGGCTTGGCGCTGCCATTGGCAACGGCTTTGGCGTAGTCATCGCAGCCGGCATAGCCGCAGGCACCGCAATTGGCGCCGGGCAGGAAGCCGCGGATATCCTCCACACGGGTATCGATGGGGACCGAGAGGAAATGGGAGGCCACTACCAGCAGGATGGCGCAGATCAAGCCGATAGCGCCGACAATAATAATACCAGTCATAGTTATCTCCCCTCCTTACTTCAGCAGACCATCTACCACACCGGAGAAGCCCATGAAGGACATAGATACGATGGAGGCAGCGATCAGAGTGATGGGCAGGCCCTGGAACGATTCGGGGATATCCATGTTCTCCATGCGGCCGCGAACGCCTGCGAAGAGGACCATTGCCAGCAGGAAGCCGAGACCGGCGCCCAGCGCATTGACCATGGACTGGCCGAAATTGTACTTCTCATCGATATTGAGCACCGCTACACCGAGCACGGCGCAGTTGGTGGTGATGAGGGGCAGATAGATGCCGAGGGCTTCATACAGCGGAGGCAGGAACTTCTTGAGGGCCATTTCCACCAGCTGTACCAGCGCGGCGATGACCAGGATGAATACGATGGTCTGCATATAGCCCAGGTCGTATTGATCCAGCAGATAGGTCTGGATGGGCCAGGTGGCGGCGGTGGCCAGTACCATAACAAAGGTAACGGCGACGCTCATGCCGACGGCGGAATCCAGCTTTTTGGAAACGCCGAGGAACGGGCAGATACCCAGAGTCTTGGAGAGGACGAAGTTCTGCGTCAAAATAGCAGAAAGCAGAATGACGATCATTTCTTTCATGCTTCACAGCCTCCTTCCTTATTCTCTGCCGAGGGGCAGCCACCGGCGCAACCGGCGCAGGCGCCGCAGGCAGCGCAATCGAGTTTCTTCTTGGGCTTATGCTTGGCGAACTTATTCATGATGGCGATGAGCACGCCATAGACGAGGAAGCCGCCGGGGGTGAGCTTCATGATCGCAATGGGATCGAACAGATTGGCGGTGAGGGTGATGCCGCACCAGGTACCGCTGCCGAGGATCTCACGCACGGTGGCCATGCAGAACAGAGCGAGGGTGAAGCCCAGGCCCATGCCCAGACCATCGAGAGCGGAATCGATGACATTATTCTTGCTGGCAAACATCTCGGCACGGCCGAGGATGATGCAGTTTACCACGATAAGCGGCAGGAAGATGCCGAGGCTCTGATAGAGGCTCTGCACATAGGCCTGGAGCAGCAGCTGCACCACCGAAACAAAGCCGGCGATGACGACGATGAAGCAAGGAATGCGGACCTTATTGGGGATGATATTGCGCAGGAGAGAAATAACGATATTGGAGCCCAGCAGTACAAAGGTGGCCGCCAGACCCATGCCCAGCGCATTGAGGACCGAGGTGGAGGTAGCGATGGTGGGGCAGGTGCCCAGCACCAGAACCAGAACGGGGTTCTCCTTGATGATACCATTGGTGAAGGTTTTCAGCTTGTTACTCATTTGGTTCCTCACGCTCCTTTCACAGTCTCAAAGGCAGCAAAGGCCAGCTTAACAGCTTCCTTGTAGCCATTGGAGGTATAAGTTGCCTTAGATACCATGGGCAGCTCGCTATCGGGGGTTTCGGCGGTGACGCCGATCCACTTCTTGCTGTAAGAGCTCTTGGCGAGCTTGGAACCGTCAATTCCCTCGTACTCATTGGGGGTCTCGGTGTGCTGATACAGCTTGGAGGCGATGATGGCGCCGTTATTATCAATGGCGACGAGGATGTGCAGATCGCCGCTGAAGCCGGCCGCGTGAACATTGAAGGCATAGCCCAGCTCCGACTGATAGGCGCTGTCAACGCCCTCCGGAATGTTCTCCAGCTCGGTGTAGCCCTCGCCCAGCATTTCGGCGATGAGCTCGGCCTCGGGATAGACCTTTTCCTCGGTGGGAGCTTCGATGGCGATGCCCGCCAGCTCGCCGTAAGCGACAAAGGCATTGCCGACTGCGGCATTGAAGCCCTTGGAGGAGAAGGTGGCGCCGGAGAGGAACTCGATGCCCTCAAGGTTATAATCCTTGCCGAGATACTGCTCTTGGAAGTGGGCTTCCTTTTCGATGCGGTCGCCAATACCGGGGGTCTCGCCGTGCTCCATGACCTGGGTGCCGGTGATGGCGCCATCGGAGGAGATGCCGACCATGACGGTGATCATGCCCGCGAAGCCCTTGCCCTGAGCCTGGAATACATATCCAGCGCCGTTGCCGGCCTTGTAGGCATTGAGGACATTTTCGGCGGAGACGGTGACTTCCTCGAAGTCGGTGCCATCGGGCAGAACGGCGGAAAGGGCCGCATTGGCCTCGGCAGCCTTAGCCGCGTCAATGACGGGCTTGGTGAGGCCGTAGGTACCCACCAGCGCCGCGGAAACGATGACGCAGATGGCGGTGAGGACGACGATGGGTTTCAGCTTTTCCCATTTCATTTCTCAGCACCTCCCACTCCAAACGGTTTTTTGGCCCCGATCTTATTGAGGTGGGGGCAGATGATATTCATAAGCAGAATGGCGAAGGATACGCCCTCCGGATAGCCGCCGGAGGAATTGCGGATGAGCATGGTGATAATGCCCGCGCCCAGCGCGAATACGACCTTGCCCCACTCGGTAGCGGGAGAGGTGGAGTAATCGGTGAGCATGAAGATGCCGCCCAGCAGCACGCCGCCGGTGAGGATCATATAGATGGGATCATAACCCAGAACGACGCTCATGAGCGCGATGGTAGCCACATACACCAGCGGGATGGTGGGGGTGATGACCCGGCGAACCACCAGATAAACAAAGCCGATGATGAGGGCAATGGCGCAGGTTTCGCCCAGGCAGCCGCCGCGGATACCGAAGAGCAGGTTCTTGACGGCGGGGAGGCTATCCACAGCGACCTCCTTGGTGAGGGCCAGGGGGGTCGCGCCGGAAACGGCATCGATGCCGGGAATGTAGGAATTGGCGGTCGGCCAGGTGGTCATCTGCCCGGCAAAGGCGATGAGCAGGAAGATACGGCCGGTGATGGCGGGATTGGCGAAATTGCAGCCGATGCCGCCGAACAGCTGCTTGACGATAACAATAGCGACAAAGCAGCCGACAATGGCCATCCAGATGGGGAACCCGGCAGGCAGGTTCATTGCCAGCAGCAGGCCGGTCACGGCGGCGCTCAAATCCGAAATGGTATTAGTGCGCTTGGTGATCTTACGGAACAGGTACTCGAACAGGATAGAAGCCGCCACACAAACGACCTCCAGCAGCAGGGCGCGGGTGCCAAAAACCAGTACCGACGCCACCACGGCAGGCAGCAGGGCAATGAGGACATCACCCATGACGGAGGTGGTGGAGGCACCGCCGCGGACATGAGGCCCGGCGGAAACCAACAGTTTACGATCAGTCATATTCTACTCCCCTCCCCCTTACTTTTTTATCATCTGCTTGCCCAGCTGGTTATAGACCACCAGGTGGCGCTTGGCAGGACATACATAGGCACAGCAGCCGCATTCCATGCACAGATTGACATGGAGCGCCTTCAGGGCCTCCACATCCTCGGCATGATAGGCGCGATCCAGCGCCGCGGGGCTGAGACTGAGCGGACAGGCCCGCAGGCAGCGGCCGCAGCGGATGCAGGCGGTCTCGGCTGCCATTTTGGCTTCTTTTTCATTAAAGACCAGCAGGCCGTTATTGGTCTTGCTGATGGGGGTCTGGTCATCCCGGCAGGAGGTGCCCATCATGGGGCCGCCCAGGATGATCTCGGCCGGTTCGCCCTTGTAGCCGCCGCAGAAATTGATGATGTCCTCCAGCTTGGTGCCGATGGGAACCCAGACATTCTTCGGCTCGGCTACCGCGCCGCCATCCACCGTGACCATACGGCTGGTAAGCGGCAGGCCGGTCTTGACATACTCCGCCAGCTTGATGACAGTGCCGACATTCATGACCAGCACGCCGACATCACTGGGGAGCTTGCCCTCCGGGATGACACGGCCGGTGGCCTCGTAAACGATGACCTTTTCGGCGCCCTGGGGGTAGCGGGATTTGAGCTCCAGCACCTCCAGCTTGCTGCCCTTCGCCGCAGCGTCGGCCTTGATCTTCTCAATGGCCTTGGGCTTGTTATTTTCGATGCCGATGACCGCGCGGCCGCCCGGCATATGGCGCAGAATGAGCTCCGCGCCCTCCAGCAGCAGGTCGGTCTTTTCCAGCATGATGCGGTAATCGCAGGTGAGGTAGGGTTCGCACTCGGCGCCATTGATGACAAGGGTATCGATGGCTGCGCTCTTCAGGCCGACCAGCTTGACGCTGGTGGGGAATCCCGCGCCGCCCAGTCCCATCAGACCGCAGGCGCGCGCCGCCACCAGAACATCCTCCAGCTCCGCGCCGATGGCGGGCGGAGTGAGGGTCTCATCGATGGTCTGCTCGCCATCGGTGGTGATGACAATGGCTTCCGATTTGGCGCCGCGGGCATTGAAGATCTGCTCGATGGCCTTGACCTTACCCGATACGCTGGAATGGATCGGTGCCGAAACCGCCGCTTCACTATCGCCGATGAGTTGGCCGACCTTAACGGTATCGCCAACCTTTACGACAGGTTTGCAGGGGGCGCCGATGTGCTGAGACATGGAAATGGTGACCTCGGCCGGGACCGGCATGATCACGCTTTCCAACTCGGCTGTGTTCTTTTGGTGCTTCACATGGATGCTGGGAAGCGAATGGAACATAGCCACAGGTATCCCTCCTAATTGTTTATTTTAGGCTTAAGCGGTCCAGATAGGGCATGACAACCCGCAGGGCCATCCCGGTGATGGCGCCCA
>ULXL01010877.1_pt1 | contig 11625 bp, 11 predicted proteins | sample 1961241 | NCBI WGS metagenome assembly ULXL01 (sample SAMEA4835837, study PRJEB28245) | human gut metagenome | biome: gut microbiome; material: fecal sample | place: Denmark | collected 2008
AACGGCAACTACTCTGTAATAATACTCAAAGCTCGGTGTTACTGTTTCATCTATATATTTATTTGTATCTGTGTTGCCGATAAGAGTCCAACTGTCTGCCGGCTTATTATACGCATAAACATTATAGCTATCAGCAGCTGCCTGTGCATCCCAAGAGAGTGTGAGCGTTCTTCCGCCTGAGCCTCTTGCAGTTGTTGCAAGGCCTGTTACCTTTGCAGCGGTATCGCCTGATTTAGCTGCATCTGACCATGCGCCGTAAACATATCCCGTATTCCAGTTTCTCCAAGCACGAACTCTTACATAATACTGATCTGCATCTGACGGAACAGTAATTGCATAGCTGCTTACGCTATGACCTGTTATGTATTTATAGCTTGTGCCTGTTTTGAATGATGAATCCTTTGACCACATTACTACATAGCCGTGTGAGCCAACCAAATTCCAATCAACATTAATTGTTGTGTTGCTTACTGCATTTACGCTCGGAGCCTCCATTGTTTCGCAGGCGGCACAGGTGTGGAGCGTTTCGCTCGGTTCGCTTTCGGCACCGCCGAATACGGCAGTTACTCTGTAATAATATTCATAGCTTGGTGTTACTGTTTCATCAATATACTTATTCGTTTCAGAATAGTTTATAAGTGTCCAGCTGTTTGCCGGCTTATTATATGCATAGATTAAATATGCGTCTGCACCCTTTACCTCATTCCAAGAGAGTGTGAGAGTTGAACCGTTTGAGCCTCTTGCAGTTGTTTTAAGGCCTGTTACCTTCTCAGGTGCTGTGCAGAATTCAATACCTTCCGTCCAAGGAGTGATATATGATCCCTTTGAATTAAAGGCTCTGAAATATACTTTATATACACTTGTAGGTTTAAGACCCGATACAACTCCCGAACGGGCATAAATCTTTGTTCTTGCAACCTCTTTGTTTGCCTCATCCTTAACAATAATATGATAGCCTGCGGCACCGGGGGTTACATCGCATTTAAGCGTTAAGCTGTTTGTAGTAGCGTTAACAATATCAACGCCTGTTACGGCAAGCTCTTTATAATATTCTCCGCAATTGGCGCACATATAGAAATCATAGCCGCCGGTTGAAAATACCGGATTATAAGCCGGATTATAATCATGCTCTTTGCCATTTTCCTCGCAGAAATACATATAAAAACGGTCAGAGCCTGAACCTGTATACTCAATACCCTGTGCTTTTATTGACTCTTCAATTTTTGAAGCCTTATGAAGAGCGATTGCGCCCTTATAGTTATAGAAAGCACCATCTTCTATTTCACATTCTGTTCCGAGGAAGCGAACACCGCAGGATGAATTAAAAAACGCGTCCTCTGAAATTAACTCTACGGAAGCAGGAATATTGATAACATTTATCGAAGCTTTATAAAATGCCTCTACACGAATATATTTAAGCGTGCTCGGAAGCTCAAGAGCAGCCAAGTCGGCTTGATAAAAAGCATCTTCGCCGATAGCTTCCGTTCCTTTGGGAACCGAATAATATGCACCGCTTACCTCATATCTTGAACAAGGGTAGGAAACGATAGTTTTTCCGTCCTTTGAGAAAAGAACGCCGTTTACTGATTTATAATAAGGATTATCGGCAACAACATTATACGCTTGAAGCTCGGATAAACTGAACGCATCGTATTCGATATAAGATACATTTTTCGGAATTGTTACATTTTTAATATAAGTATATTTAAACGCATCCCCGTCAATAACTTCAAGGCTTTCCGGAAAAGTTGCGGATTCCAATGAAGTATCACAAAATGCATAATCGCCTATGTATCTAACACCCTTGCCGAAATTAACAGAGGTTAAATCATAGCAGTCCTCAAATGCATCAGAACCTATATACTTAACGGAATTCGGAATGGTTACGCTCTTTATATAATCTAATTCGTAAAAAGCATCATCGCCTAAAATTGTTACGGGTCTGCCGCTCATAGTTGGAGTTATAACAAGATTTTCGGGTAACTCTTTTCCAACTTCATCATTATAACAAATTTCGGTTTGATCACCGTAAAACTCATAATAATAGGTTGAGGTTGCACCGGAAACATATTCATCGAGATAGCAGGGAATATATCCCGTTTTGTTTTCAGAGTAAAAATAAACGTCAAAATAATACGTTTCTCCACCCGTGAAATCATAAACGAGCTTTGCATTGTAGCCTACACCGTCGTCATCGGAATGATAAATGCAATTCATATCGGCATCATAAAGATCAACATAAGTGTCTTTTCCGAGTGCCAAGGTGTAGAAAACTGCTGTTACATCCTTTTCGGGTGTAAATTCAAATTTTACAGATTTACCTGCAATTTTGATATTTGGGTTTCTGCTCTCTCCCAGCGCTATGGTTGGAGTAGCAGCACTTGCCGAAAAGGAAAGTCCTGCGGTTATACTCAACAGCATAACAACGGAAAGGAGCAAGCTTGTAAATCTTTTCATACGAAAGATTCCTCCTTTTTTAAATTTTACGAAATAATATTCCGTATATTAATAGTACAGCATAAATTTGGAAATTACAAGGTGGACTTTTTAATTTTTAGGGCTACTTTTTTGTTTTTTTGTATTGTTTTTTTATACAAAAAACGGTTTTTTGACAAAATAAACATCAAAAAACCGTTTTATCATTTAACACAAATAAATTTTATTTGGCAATGGCAAAATAAAGAATTACCGCTGCGCCGAGAACAATTCTGTACCATCCGAATGCCGTGAAATCGTGCTTTTTAATGTAGCCCACAAGGAACTTGATTGCAAGAATTGAAACGGCGAAGGCAACAGCCATACCGATTGCAAGTATAACCGCCTCCTGCAAGGTGAATCCGAAGCCGAACTTAACAAGCTTCAATGCGCTTGCGCCGAACATAACGGGAACTGCAAGGAAGAAGGTGTATTCAGCGGCGGCGGCTCTTGAAACGCCAATCAAAAGAGCGCCCACTATTGTTGCACCGCTTCTTGATGTTCCGGGGAAAACTGCCGCTATAAGCTGAAAAATGCCTATAATCAAAGCAGTTTTATAAGTAAAATTATCTATTGTATTAATTTTTGCCGCTTTGCCCTTATTAAACCTTTCAATTATAATAAATAGGATACCGAAAATAATGAGCATTGCCGAAACGGTTTGCCAATTATAGAAAAGCTCCTCAAGCTTATCATCAAAAAGCACGCCCACAATTGCGGCAGGCACGCAGGAAACAAGAATTTTCAGCCACATAACAAGAGTGTTTTTTTCCCATTTAAGCTTTTTACCTTCAAAACTGAATGGCAGGAGCTTTTTGAAATAGAGAACAACAACTGCCATTATTGCGCCAAGCTGAATAACAACGAGAAACATCTCTTTAAATTCGGGCGAAACATTAAGCTGAAGAAATTCATCAACAAGAATCATATGCCCCGTTGAGCTGATGGGAAGCCATTCCGTTATTCCCTCAACGATGCCGAGTATAACGGCTTTGATAATTTCTAAAATATTCATAAGAACCTCTTTTTATCAATTATTAATTATTTAAGCAAGCCGTTTTGAAGCTTTGCGGCGGTTAAGGTGTTTTTCATAAGCATTGAAATAGTCATAGGTCCTACACCGCCGGGAACGGGAGTTATGAACGAGCATTTATCTGCCGCCGAAGCATAATCAACATCTCCGCAGAGCTTTCCGTTCTCATCTCTGTTCATACCAACATCTATAACAACTGCGCCGTCCTTAATCATATCGGCGGTTACGAATTTTGCTTTGCCGATTGCGGCAACAAGAATATCCGCCTGACTTGTTATTTCCGATAAATTCTTTGTTTTTGAATGGGTTATTTCAACGGTTGCGTTTTCGTGAAGCAAAAGCATTGCCATGGGCTTGCCTACTATATTGCTTCTGCCGATAACAACTGCCTTTTTTCCCGAAATATCAACGCCCGTTGAATGAATAAGCTCCATAACGCCTGCGGGTGTGCAGGGCAGGAAATTATAATCGCCTATCATAATTGCGCCCACATTAACGGGATGAAAGGCATCAACATCCTTTTCGGGACTTATAAGATTGATAACCTCTTTATCATTAAGATGTGCAGGCAGAGGGAGCTGGCATAAAATGCCGTTTATATCCTTTCTTGCGTTGAGCTCTTCAACAAGCGCATTAAGCTCCTGCTGAGTTGTGCTTTCGGGCAGAGCGAATTTTTCACTGAAAAAACCAACCTCTGCGCAGGCCTTTTCTTTATTATTAACATAAACCTGCGAGGCGGGATCCTCGCCCACTATTATAACTGCAAGTCCGGGCACAATGCCCTTTTCCTTTAACTGAGCCGTTTCAGCCGCAACCTGCTCTCTGACCGCCCTTGAAACCGCCTTACCGTCTATAATTGCCATATATTAACCTTTCCGCCTGATTCGGCATTTAATTATCTATTACTTTAAAGAAATCGTTTTCGCTTCCTTTACTTTTACAAACCGTGAACACATAAGGCGTTCCGATAATCTCCGCCTGAGGAAGCTCCTCGGCAGGAGGATTCAGCATATATCTGCGGGGAAGCGTTCCCTTTTTCTGCTTAACAAAAAGAACTGCAAGCCAAACTGAGAAAGCAACAACGATAAGTGCAGACAAAAGCTGACTTACTCTGATTGTTGTTGAGCCGATATAGAGGCTATCCGTTCTCATACCCTCAACTATCATTCTTTCAAGCCCATAGCCTATGCCGTAAAGAAGGAAAACCTCGCCCTTGAAGCTTCTGAATTTCGTTACAACAATATGCAGAAGAACAAACAGAAGAATACACCAAACGCTTTCATAAAGAAATGTTGGATGAACTGCTGAATTAGGATCCACCTGCATACCCTTTTCGGCAAGCGTGCCTTGATTTGCGATAATATTATCTCTTATTTTTTCAGACCACATACGAAAAAGCGCAGTATCGGTGTTTGTTCCGAACGCCTCTTGATTAAAGAAATTTCCCCATCTGCCTATGCCCTGACCTATAAGCAGGCCGAGTGCGCCGAGATCAAGCAAATTTCTGAAATCAATTTTTCCGATTTTACAGCCGATATAAGCACCGATTATTGCGCCTATAATGCCTCCGTAAATTGCAATTCCGCCGTTCCAAATTGCAATTATTTCATTCCTGTGGACTGAATAATAATCCCATTCAAACGCAACATAGTAGGCTCTTGCACAGATAATTCCGAAAAGAGTTCCCCAAATAAGAACATCCGTCATACCGTCGAGGCTCATTTTCCATTTATATGCCATTCTTCCGCCGTAAATAACGGCAAGCGTGAAGCCAATGGCAATAATAATTCCGTACCAATGCACCTCATAGCTGCCAACCGTGAACGCAACAGACGGAATATTAAAGCTGATTCCGAGTCCGTCAAAAAATACTCTTGTATAATTTCCCATAGCTTGCTACCTTTAATGCTTATTATTTATTATCCTTTGATTTAACTACCGACAGAGCACTGTATTTTTCATCAAGCTTTTCAGCCAAAAGCGATTCTATATCGCCTAAGCAGGTGCTCCTGAAAACATCAATGCTGTCAAAAATACCGTAGCCGCCAAACTCGCAGCTTACCAAACCGTTTGCAAGATCGTCAACATTATTATACGACATTATTTCTTTTCCGTAAAGACTTCTTCTTGCAATTTCAAAGCGCTCCGGGGAAATACCGTTTTCCCTAAGCAAGGCAACCTCTGCCTTAATCGCCTGAGCAACTGCATTTGCATCTCTGCTTTCGCCCTCAAAAATAACCGCCTCATAGCCGTTGCCGATAAAATATTCCGTTGAGAAATTGCGGTTAATAAGTCCTTTTTCAAAAAGTCTGCTGTAAAGCTCAGAGGTTTCGCCCGCCAAAATTTCAAGCAAAATATTCATTTCAACAATTTCTTTTATTGTTCTTTCAGGCGTTTTGCACGCTTCTTTATATCCAAACGAAAAAACGGGAATACCTACCGAAAGATTATATTCATCATAGGATTTAACAATATCCCTCGGCTCGTCCTCAAAGGAGCGTTCTGTTTCAAACGGCTCCGCCTTCTTTAAATATTCATCGCAGATTTCAACAACCCTTTGAGCATTTACATTGCCCGCAACGGCAAGCACCATATTGTTAAGATTATAAAAGGTATTATAGCAATCATAAAGGAGCTTATCCGTTATGTGAGAAATAGACTCAACCGTGCCTGCAATATCAATTCTTACGGGATGGTTATGATAAAGGCATTTTAAAAGATTAAATGTGCTCATCCATCCCGGAACATCATAATACATGGTTATTTCCTGGCCGATAATCCCCTGCTCCTTTTCAACCGTTTCCTTTGTGAAATACGGATGAGTTACAAAATCAAGGAGAATTTTTAAGCTATCCTCAAATCTGTCGGAGCACTGAAAAAGATAGCAGGTTTTATCAAACGAGGTGTAGGCGTTTGCAGACGCACCTGTTTCTGCATAGCGAGTAAAGGCATCAAGCTCCTCACTTTCAAACAGCTTGTGTTCAAGGAAATGGGCAATTCCCTCGGGAACGGTTATAAAATCATTACTTCCCTTTTTTCTGAAGCGATTATCAATCGAGCCGTATTTTGTGCCGAAAACCGCATAGGTTGACTTATAATTCTTCTTTGGCAAAACAAGAATTTTCAATCCCGATTTATGATTTATTTCATAATATTCCTCTTTTAGAATATCGGATTTGATTAATTTTGCACCGTTCATTATTTGCCCTCCTTATCCGAAACAAGCTTATAAACAGTATCAAGTGAAATGCGCTTAGCGCACTCAATAATCTGCTCCTTGGTTACCTCATTATTTTCCCTTGCAGCTTCGGCAGGAGATTTATACAAACCGCTTCCGCCTTGAAGAGAATACCAGCTTTCCATTGCCTCCGGAGTGTCGTTTACGGAATTAATTGCGTCTGTTAAGCCTGCCTTTGAAGAGGCAAATTCATAATCAAAATTACCCTTTTTAATCTCCTCGAGCTGATTGAGAATTTCCTTTTCCGCCTTTTCCATATTCTCCTCTTCGCAGCCGCTTTGAACAATGATAAATTCCTTTTGCTTTGAATATCTTGAAGAGCAATAATAGCACAGACTCATTTTTTCACGCACATTTGCAAAAAGCTTTGAATATGGGCCGCCGCCGAAAATATCGTTAAACGAGCGGAAAGCCGCCTTTGTTTTGTCGTCCTCCGACGGTGCACTTAAACGAAAGCCCATAACAAGCTTTCCCTGATTAACATTGAGCCTTTCCTCAACGGTCTTCACGCTATCGCCGGCAGGCTTGAAAACCGCTTCGGGAGCATTTGAATAATTTCTTTCAACAGAGGAAAGCTTTTCGGCAAGCGATTGCTTTGCCTTTTGAGCGTTTGCATTGCCAACAACCGTTAAAACGATTTTAGCGCTCGAAATGATATTCTTCCAAGCGTTGAAAACCTCCTGTGCAGTTAAGGCATTAACGCCATCAAGAGTTCCGTAACGGTTTACGGCATACGGCTCTCCCTCAAACATAATCTCCTCTGCTCTGCGAAGCGCATAGGTTCGCTTTTCGTTATTTTCACTTTCGATTTTTTCGGCAATAACACGCTTTTCACGCTCAACGCCCTCCTGCGGAAAGCCGCCGTTTTCATCAAGAACGGGCTCAAATGCCATAGAAAGCAAAAGGCTTACACACTCCTGCGCAATATCCTCATTTGAGAGAGCAAAGGAATTATCAAGCGAGGTTATGCCTATTTTGAGCATTTGAAGCTCGCCCGCCTTGGCAACGCCTGCTTCAAGCTGTGCTCCGTATAGTGAGGCAAGCTTTGAATTTAATTTTAGAATTGACGGATATTTCCTTGTGCTTCTTGAAAGCAGCATAACCGCAACGGCATTTGCAGACGCAGTTTTTTCATCAAGGTCCGTAAAAAATGAAAGCGATATTTCATTTGTTTTAAATCTGTTTGCCTCGGCGAAAACAACCTCTGCGCCGTTTTCCACCGAAAGAATTTGAAAATCAGCCATTTTTTCCTCCTGCTTTTTTATTTTTTATAAGACTGCTTTTTATAATAACACATTATTACAATTATTTCCACCCGATATTTAATTAACAAAAAGTAAATTATAAAAAAACTGCTTGCTAAAAAAGCAGATAAAGCAAAGCAAGCAGTAATCTTTCGTCGGTTTCCTCCTGAGAAAGCAATATCATTAAAATTATCAGAATCAGCGTTGAATCGGATTCATTTTCTCCCTGCCCGTTACCGTCTGCGCTCCTTTCATAATTTTTCGGCGGCAAATCCTCTTGAGCCTTCGGCTTTTCCTCCCGTGAAGTGCTTTTTCGGCTTTCCTGCTCTGATTTTGCGTTATTTGCCGTAAACGATGAGGCTCTTCTTTGCATTTCCATAACCCGCCTTTTTGCATTCTCAATATCCGACGGACTGAACTCTGCCATAAATCACATTCCTTTTTAATTAGGCAATAAAGAGTAATCCGAACCCGTCAAAACAGGTCTTTCAGCATAGGCAAAATCTCAAAAAGCCTTAAAATTTTCACTGCGGCGTCTGCCTTGCTTCTGTTTTCGGGAGAAAGATGAGGCTTCAAGGCAAGGATTAAATCCGTGTTTTTATTTGAAGTGCTGTTCATTTTATCAAAAATAGCCTTCGCCTTCATCATCATATTAAAATCGCCTGCGTTTAAGCCGAGCGAGGAGAGCGCATTAGAGGCAGAGGACGCAGAAGCAGATGGTGCGGGCGGTGCAGGAGAGGAATTGCTCTGTGCACTCTCTCCCGCATTTCCGAGTATTGACGAAGCAACGCCTTTGAGCATATCAATATCGTCTGCCGAAAGGCTTGAAATAATATCGTTAAGATTATCCATAATTTATTTTCCGAGCAGCTTATTTAAAAGCTCTCTTGCCTCCTTAGTGTTTAAAAGCTTTTCCGCCGCAGATTTATCGGAAAGAACAGAGCGAAGCTTCTGCCCTGCCTCATCCGAAAGATTTTTCCCTATAAAATCGTCCATATTTCCGCTTTGAGCGGCATTTTTAAGTTCATTTATATCTATTCCTGCTTTTTGTGAAGCTTTCTTTAAAATTTTATCCGTATCCTTTGAATTAATATTAAAATCAGCCATTTCTATTGATATCCCCCTTTATTTCAAGTATAATAATATTTATGAAAAAAAGGGAGGCGTTATGAATGAGAATTATTGCTGTTTCGGACATACACGGCAGATGCTCTTTGTTTTTCGACATAGTTGAAATGCATATTGACGACGCCGATATTTTTATCAGCCTCGGCGACTGCAACAGCGGAAACGACCTTGACAATGCAAAGCTTTATTTCGGAAAAAGGCTTTTATTAAAGGAGGTTTGCGGAAACTGCGATTTTTCATCAACCGAGCCCGCAGAGGATTTAATAACCGTTTCGGGCAAGAGGGTTTTATTCTGCCACGGCCATCTTTACGGAGTTAAGCACGGCTACACAATGCTTTTTGAAAGAGCAAAGGAAAAGGGTGCGGACATTGCCCTTTTCGGACACACCCACACCCCGTTTTATGAATACAGAGAAAACATACATCTTTTCAATCCGGGCTCTGTTGCAAATTCCGAATACGGAATTATAGACATAACGCCGAGCGGAATTATGTGCATAAACGCAAGGATTTAACATTAGGCAATTTAAACCGCGGATCGTATTTTACCATTCATTAATTTTGAGAAGGTCCTTTACAACCTCGCCGGCTATTATCAGCCCTGCCGCAGAAGGAACAAAGGAAACGCTTCCGGGAATTTTTTTACCGTTTTCAACAGGAGCGTTGGTTTCTGCCGGCTGCTCCTTTGAATAAACAACCTTTAACGAATTAATCTTTCTTTTTTTAAGCTCTCGCCTAATCACTCTTGCAAGCGGACAAACAGAGGTTTCGAAAATATCGGCAACCTCAAAAAGCTCGGGGCATAGCTTATTCCCTGCACCCATTGAGCTTATTACAGGAACGCCGAGCTCATTTGCCTTTTGAATGATTGCAATTTTTGCCGAAACGGTGTCAACCGCATCAACGACATAATCATATTTTGAAAAATCAAAGTCGTTTGCATTTTCGGGAAGAATAAAAACGGGATAGGTGTTTACCTTTATATCGGGGTTTATATCACGGCATCTTTCTGCTGCGGCATCAACCTTTAACATTCCAAGCGTTTTTCTTGTTGCTATAATCTGACGGTTAATATTTGACAGGGAAACGCAGTCGCTGTCTATCAAATCAAGAGTGCCGACTCCCGCACGGGCAAGCGCCTCAACAGTATATCCGCCTACTCCGCCTACTCCGAAAACGGCAACACGCTTTGATGAAAGCGTTTCATAGGAACCGCTTCCCAACAGAAGCTCTGTTCGGCTATACCAACACATACATAAACACTCCTAAACATAAAAATATAAAAAGATTATATCACATAAAAGCAATTATTTCCACTTATAAAGCTTGCTTTATTGAAAAAAGCTTATCTGCGTGATATAATATGAAAATCTGATGATTAATAATATTAGGGTAACGGAATAAATCTGATTATTTGAACAGATTTATTTTGCTTATTACGAAAGGGAAATTATGGTTTATAATACTATACTTGACGCTATCGGACACACTCCGATGATTAGATTAAACAGACTTTCAAATCCAAATGACGCACAGATACTCGTTAAATACGAGGGTGTAAACATCGGCGGCTCAATCAAAACAAGAACCGCATACAATATGCTTAAATGTGCAGAGGAAAAAGGACTTATTAACGAAAACACGATTATAGTTGAGCCAACAAGCGGCAATCAAGGCATAGGCATAGCGCTTGTTGGTGCGGTTAAGGGCTACAAGGTTAAAATTATCATGCCCGATTCCGTTTCGGAGGAAAGACGCAAGCTTGTTAAGAATTACGGAGCAGAGGTTATTCTTATCCATGACGACGGAGATATCGGAAAGTGCATTTCAGAATGTATGGCAACTGCCGAGCGAATGGCAAAGGAGGACCCAAACGTTTATATTCCCGGTCAGTTTGAAAACCCGGATAATCCAAAGGCTCATATATATCACACAGCAACGGAAATTCTTGAACAGGTTGGAGGAGATATAGACGGATTTTGCAGCGGAGTCGGAACAGGCGGAACGATAAGCGGCATCGGCGAGGTGCTTAAAAGGCAAAACCCGGCAATAACAATTTGGGCTGTTGAGCCAGAAAACGCCGCTATTTTGAGTGGCGGCTCCGTTGGCACGCATCTTCAAATGGGTATCGGCGACGGACTTATTCCCGAAAATCTTAACACAAGAATTTACGATAATATTTGCGTTGTTTCCGATGAAGAAGCAATACAAACCGCAAAAAGACTTGCCTGCGAGGAGGGCATTATGTGCGGCATTTCGAGCGGCTCAAATGTTGCCGCAGCAATGCGACTTGCAAAAAGGCTCGGCAAGGGAAAAACGGTTGTTACCGTTCTTCCCGACACAGGTGAAAGATATTTCAGCACCGTTTTATTTGATTGACAGTTTAATTTTTAAAGCCTCGGAGGGAAATCCTCCGAGGCTTTTCAGCGTGTAGAAAAAATCCAAATACAAATTTCTACACGCTGTCAGACTTCGAGAAACGGAGCTGAATTTCGTTTTCTTGCGAG
>ULXL01071790.1_pt1 | contig 11573 bp, 10 predicted proteins | sample 1961241 | NCBI WGS metagenome assembly ULXL01 (sample SAMEA4835837, study PRJEB28245) | human gut metagenome | biome: gut microbiome; material: fecal sample | place: Denmark | collected 2008
GGGTACTGGATGATGCTGGCGGTCTCGCCGTAGTAGCTGTTCACGACGGTGTCGCGGTAGACGGAGAACAGGGTCGCGAAGCCCTTGCGGAGGTTCTTGGAGGCCTCGCTGCCGGGCTCGCCGTTCATGCAGATGTTCTCAGCGCAGATGCCTATGTAGCCGTAGCCCAGGTTGTCGACGCTGAAGGTGGTGATGACGTCGCCGGTCAGCTCGCCGTTGGAGTTGTAGCCCTTGATGTCCTCAACGCACTGGACGTTGAAGTTCGGGTCGGTGATGTCGAAGGTGGCCGCGTCGGAGGCGACGCCGCTCAGCTTATCGGAAGCTGCGGTCTCCTGGAACAGGAGGTACTTGATCTTGGGCTCGCCCTTCCAGTAGTTCTCGTTGGCCTCGAAGGTGACGACGCCGTTCTCATAGGAGACGAACTTGTAGGCGCCGGCGCCCATGGGCTGGGTGGTCTTGGAGCGGACCAGGCTCAGGTCGCCCTTGGGGAAGCCGAAGGAGTTGTTCTCGTAGTCGTACAGGGACTCATCGCCGTAGTAGTGCAGCGGGGCGACGGGCAGGGCCAGCTGATAGATGGCGGTGGCGTCGAAGCTGGTCATGTGGATGGTCATGCTGTAGTCGCCGGTCTTGATGATGCCGGGGATGTTGGGTACGGTGCTGCCGGTGGTGACGCCTGCCTGGTACTCGGCGGCCTTGTCGCCCAGCTCGGCGTAGATGAAGTCGGAGATGGAGGTGCCGGCGGTCTCGAGGTTGATGCCGGTGTCGCTCAGGTCGTAGCCGTATTTGTCAACGATGGCCTGGAAGAAGTCGGCGGCGGTGGCGTCGGCAGCCAGGTCAGGGTAGTTCCAGGCAGCCGCAGCGCCGGCGACGTCGCCCGCCTCGGCGTAGCCGGCGTCGACGCAGTAGTCAACTATCTCCTGGGCAAACTTCTCGCCCGCGGGCCAGAAGGCGTCCCAGAAGGCGGTCTGCTGCTCCTCGGTCCAGTTGGTGAAGTCGGTGTTGTCCGGGCCGGCGGCCACGATGAGGTTCACGAGCAGCTCCATGCCGGAACGGTACTCCGTCATGCCCTCGATGGGCAGAGCGTAGAGGGTGGAGCTGCCGTCATAGGTCGGGTCGCAGAGAACGTACATACCGAAGATGACGTCGTCGATATCCGCTGTGGTGCCGTCGGAGAACTTGATGTCGTCGCGCATGGTGACGTTGTAATCGACGGTGCCGTCCTCATTCTGGACGACCTCGATGTCGGAGATGCCGTAGTAGGTGTAATCGGTGCCGTTGTAGCTGCGGGTCTCGCCCTCGATGCCGTTCAGGACGGGGTTGCCCTCGCGGTCAAGCTCCATGAGGTACTGGGTGGTCATTTCGCCCACATCGACGTCATAGGCGGTCTTGCCGAAGAAGGGGCTGAACTTCGAGGAGAAGTAGTCGTAGCCGACGACCAGCTGGTCGGCGCCGTTAGTCTCCATGTTCTCGATGTCGCGGAACCAGCGCCAGAAGGTGGTGATGTCGGGTGTGACGGTGTCTATGTTCACGCGCTCGGTGCTCATGATGATGGCGTTCTGCCTCTGGTAGACGGGGACCTCAACGGCCCAGTCGATGATGATGTCGAGGCACTGCTTGTAGGTCGCCTTGCGGAAGGCCTGGTCGGCGCTGGTGCGGGCCTCCATGATGAGCTCGTCGAGGGTGTCGTCGGCTATCATGTAGTGGTTGGACTCGGTGCCGCCCTTGCCGTTGCCGTTGGTGCTGTAGTAGACCTGGTACATATCGGGGTCAGCCGTGGAAGACCAGGCGGCGCACCAGAACTCAGCGCTTATCGGGTTGGACTCGATGGCCTGCCAGAGCACGTTGGAGTCGCTGGGGTCGTTTATCTGCAGGTCGATGCCGATGGTGGCGAGGGCCTCTTTGGCGTTCGTCAGGATGCCGTAGGCCGGGTGGTCGCCCACACCGTCGGCAGGGACTATCGCCTCATAGCTGAGGGCGTACTCCCCGGTGTCCGCGCTCTCGCTCGGAGCAGCGCTCTCATCCGGCGTATCGCTCTCGGTCGGGGCGGGTTCGCCGCAGGCGGCCAGAGCGAAGACCATGGCGAGCGCAAGCGCCAGAGCCAGGAATTTCTTCAGATTTTTGCTCATTTTCACTTTTTCCTCCTTGTTTTGGGTCTCTTTTTATTAAACGCCGAAGCGCATAATAAACTAATCCTCTTCCCCGCACTCAACTGTGCGGAGTCTCTCTCTCACGGCAAAGCCGTACCCCCCCAGCGCCGCCATTGCCGCGGCGCAGAGTCCGAAAATGACGTCGTACACGTTCACGCTCTCCGGCGCGGCCAGGGCAGTAACGCCCAGCCCCAGCGCCGAGACGCCTGCCAGCAGCATGAGCCAAAACGCGCACACAGGCAGCCGCTTGGAGAGCTTTTCCGCCTCCGAGCGTATGAGCCGCGCCGCGCCGCGCCTCCGCCACAGCAGAATGGCGGAACCCGTCATATAGCCCAGAGGCAACGCGGAAAATGCAAAGGGCAATATGACCCACATGAGCTTTGAAGCCCCCGTCCTCGGCAGGAGCGCCCCCAGAAACAGCAGCCAGGCCCCGCAGCCGCCCCACAACAGAGGACGCGCGCATTTTTTGGCCCCGGCCTCGTCCGCAAATTCGAAATGCTTCCCCACATAAACGGCTTCGGTGCGTATACCGCCCCGCTCCGTCACGCTTTCAGAGAGCTTGTAATCCTTTATGTACTTCCGCGTGACCATTCTCAGTCAGTCCTCAAACAGCCGTGAGACCGGCACTTCCAGTTTCTCAGAGATGAGAAACAGAGTCTCCAGAGACACGCCCTTCACGTCCGCCGCATTGTTCGCCTCAATTTGGCTGACAAAGCTCACACTCCGGCCTATCGCCTCCGCCAACTGCTCCTGAGTCATGCCGCGCAGTTTCCTGTAATATGCTATCTTCAGGCCAAGCACTCTGAACTTTTCTCGGAATTCCTCGCGCATCTGCTTACCCCTGTAAACCTGCCTAACACTGCGGTATTCATTGTCCGAAAAGCTGCATACACCCCCGGATTGTATAATTTTATACAAATTTCACCCCCATTATAATAATCCCTTGGTGCTTTTTCTTTCGCTCACAGTGAAATATTTCTGAATTATAGCGAAATTGGCCCATTCAGGCCCCCCTTGGAGCCTTTAATTGGGAAAAAGTGAATTATTCAAAACAAAAAAGCGGGCTGACGCCCGCTTTTTTGATAGATGCTCCGGTATTTTGACGGAGCGCTGTGTTAAATTTTGTACTTTCTGCCAGTACTCAGGTGAGCGCCTTGCCGCTCTCCTTATCAAACACATGGACGACGTTTTCGCTGAAGGTGAAGCTGACTTCCTCGCGGTAGCGGTAGCCGAACTTGTGGTCCTCCGGCAGGTCGACCGTTGCGATGACAAGGACGACGTCCTTGCCGTTGGCATTGACATGCAGGTGGATGGAGGAACCCATCATCTCGGACACGTCCACAGTGGCCTTGACGCTCGTCGCGCCCTTGTCGCAGAGCATGATATGCTCGGGGCGCACGCCCAGCACCACCGGACCGGCTGCCGCGCCGTGAGCCCTCAGGCTGGCCTGCTTCTCCTCGGAGATGGCGAACTCCGTGCCGTACAGCATCACGCTGTATTTGTCGCCGGTCTTTTTGAGCTCGGCGTCGAAGAAGTTCATCTGAGGCGTGCCGATGAAGCCCGCCACGAAGAGGTTGGCAGGATGATTGAAGACCTCCTGCGGAGTGCCGATCTGCTGGATGAAGCCGTCTCGCATGATGACGATACGGTCGCCCAGGGTCATGGCCTCGGTCTGGTCGTGGGTGACGTAGATGAAGGTGGTGTTGATCCTCTGGCGCAGCTTGATTATCTCGGCGCGCATCTGGTTACGGAGCTTTGCGTCGAGGTTGGACAGCGGCTCGTCCATGAGGAAGACCTTGGGCTGCGCACGATGGCGCGGCCGATGGCGACACGCTGCCTCTGGCCGCCGGAAAGCGCCTTGGGCTTACGGTCGAGGTACTGGGTGATGTCCAAGATCTCGGCGGCCTCGCGGACCTTTTCGTCTATGGTCTTTTTGTCGACCTTCTTGAGTTTGAGCGAGAACGCCATGTTCTCATAAACAGTCATGTGGGGGTACAGAGCGTAGTTCTGGAAGACCATCGCGATGTCCCTGTCCTTCGGCGGGACGTCGTTCACAACGCGGCCATCAATGATGACCTCGCCCTCGGAGATCTCCTCAAGGCCGGCGATCATGCGCAGGGTGGTGGACTTGCCGCAGCCGGAGGGGCCGACCAGGACGATGAATTCCTTATCCGCGATGTCTATGTTGAACTGCTGCACCGCGACAACGCCCTTATCGGTTATCTGGAGGTTGGACTTCTTCTCCTCAGCGGGAGCCTCTTCGCCTTTTTTGACCTTTTTCTTCTTGGTGTCTCCCGCCGCGTTGGGGTAGATCTTCATTACGTTTTTCAGGACTACTTCTGACATTTTCCGGCTTTAGCGCACCTGCCTCCGCAAGAGTGCGCCTCGCCGCCGCCCGCGATGGGGCGCGCGGCATTACGTCAGGTCTCCACACTGACGCACCGCAAGCCAAGCGGTTTGTTCTTCCTCCTATCTTTATGTACGCGCGGACATGGTAATGGAGTGCCCGCACGCCATGGATTCAACATATTCTACAACATATCCGGCACATTGTAAATCCGGGATGTTCCACAATTTTCTGCTTATGTTTTAAGCATCCTGCACAGCCTTATTTATCGACGCTCCGAGTGAAAGAAACGCCGTCCTTGTGCAGGAAGATATCCAGCTTTACCCGGTCCGCCCGGATGAGGCTCTGCGTGAACTCATAGACGACGCCCGCCTCCGTCCGAGTCCGCCGCTGGACCGAAAATGCGCAGGAGCCGGGGCGGCAGCCCAGCAGCTCCGCCTCCCTCCTGCCCAGGGTGACGGCCTCATAGGAGTCCACCGCGGAACAGGGTACGATCCCCTCCTCATAGAGCAGACTGTAGAAGCTGTGCGTCTCCAGCAGCTCGCGCGTGAGCTTGGGGTATATGTAGGTCGGGTAGAACGAGGTCTCCAGGATCAGCGGCTGGCCGTTCACGTTCCTGATCCTCGTGAACTTATATATCTGAGTCTTGTGGCTGCCCATGTCCAGCATCGAGACGATATCCGGAGTCGGGTCCATGATCTCAAACTCCAATATGGTGGAGGACGGCGTCATCCCCATCGCGCTTATCTCGCTCGTGAACGAGTACACGTTCTCGGTCCTGCGACGCATCTTCGGCTCCGCGACGAAGGTGCCGCGCCCCTGCTTGCGTACCACCAGCCCCTCCGCTTCCAGGGCGCCTATCGCCTGGCGCACCGTACTGCGTGAAACGTCAAATGTTCTGCAAAGCTCCGCCTCGGAGGGAAGCAGCGCCCCGGGCGGCAGCGTCCCCGCAGATATATTGCGCTTTATTATGCTCACAAGCTGCGAGTACAGAGGTATGTCGCTGTCCATCGACAGTTTGTTCAAAAGTACCGGGTTTGTGTCCATCTTTTGTCCTCTCATTATTTCCAACTTGTACTAACGTCTCATACGTTACTCTTATTATAACTGACCCTGACGATTTTTACAAGGGGCAAGTTCCTTGTGAAATTATTGTTCATTTTCGTGTTCTCTGTTCAGTTTTTATACATTAAAACTTCAAAATGTAGTTTACATTTGGGATTTTATGCTTTACACTGGTAATACGAAAGGGGGTTGCGCCATGGCACACAGCATTCTTGACAACTGCATAGGCTGCGGCGCCTGCGCCCGAGCCTGTCCTGTACACGCCATTGAGGGCGCCTTGAAGTCGCGGCACGCAATAAACGCGAAGCGCTGCATAGACTGCGGCGTCTGCGGCATGAGCTGCCCCGCCGGGGCGGTGATGGACGCCTCGGGCAGGGTCTGCGCGCGCGTGCCTGTAAAGGAACGGAGGATACCGGTCATAGACGGGGAGCTTTGCAGCGCCTGTCAGATCTGCGTGACCTTCTGCGCGGCCAAGGCGCTGGCCATCTCAGAGCCTCGGACCCGCGGCGATGTCGAGGCACACTGTGTGCTGGCAAAGCCGGAAAAATGCGTGGGCTGCGGCGTCTGCGAGCTCGAATGTCCCCTGCACGCCATAAGGATGGAGGCGAGAACATGAACCTGCCGATCTATGCGAAAGTCGACCTCACGGCCGGGCGCTGGGAGCCCTTTGAGATACCGCGGGACTACTTCAAAAAATACGTCGGCGGCAAGTGCCTCGCGGCGCGGCTGCTGCTCGACCTCACGGAGCCGGGCCTTGGCCCGCTCTCCGAGCGCGCCGTCATCATCATAAACACGGGGCCGCTCAACGGCACGGGCGCGCCCTCGTCGAGCCGCTTCAACCTCAGCTTCAAGAACGTCATGACGGGCGGCATCGCGTCCTCGAACTGCGGCGGGCAGTTCGGCGTCATGCTGAAAAGGGCGGGCTTCGACGGACTCATCATCACGGGCCGCGCTGCGGAGCCGAGCGTCCTGGAGATACTCGACGGCGAGGTACATATTAGGCCCGCGCCGGAGCTCTGGGGCCTGGACGCGGAAAAGACGCAGGAGCGCTTCCCGGAATGGTACGGAAAACTGGTAATAGGCCCCGCAGGCGAGAACGGCGTGCTCTACGCCTCAGCCATCTCGGGTGAGCGCGTGGCGGGCCGCTGCGGTTCTGGCGCGGTACTTGGCTCGAAGAACCTCAAGGCGCTGGTCGCCTACGGCTCGAAGCGGCCGGAGGTGTATGATCGCGAGGGTTTCGACAAGTTCATTTTGAAATGGATAAAGTTCATAAAAAAGCACCCCATGACGGGGCAGAGTCTGCCGCGCTACGGCTCTGCCGGCCTTGTAAACAAGGCCAACGCCACGAACGCCCTGCCGACAAAGAATTTCCAGAGCGGCCACTTCGACAAAGCCGACGCGGTCTCCGGTGAGACGCTGACGGAGACAAAGCTCATCCGCAACAGCGGCTGCGTGAGCTGCCCCATCCGCTGCGAGCGGCGCGTACCTGTGGACGGGCGTGAGCTCAAAGGCCCGGAGTACGAGACCCTGGGCTTCTTCGGGCCGAACATCGCCGCCTCGGACATGGACACGGTGCTCCGCATGAACTGGCTGTGCGACATCTACGGCGTGGACACGATCTCTTTCGCCTCCTCGCTCGCATTTGCCATGGAGCTTAAGGAGCGCGGCATGGCGGACTTCGGTCTGGAGTTCGGCCGGACCGACAACCTGGAGGACGTGCTTTTGAAGGTCGTGCGCCGGGAGGGCATCTATTCCGACATAGCGGACGGCACGAAGCGCATGGCCGCAAAGTACGGCGGCGAGGACTTTGCTATAAACTCCAAGGGCCTGGAGCTGGCCTCCTACGAGCCGCGCCGGAGCGTGGGCATGGGTCTCGGCTACGCCGTGGCGAACCGGGGCGGCTGCCACCTGAACGGCGGATATCTTGCCCTGCTCGAATCCGTGGGCGTTCTGAGCATGGACGCTCTGACGCCGAAGGGCAAGGCGCAGTTCACAGCCTTCATGCAGGACGCGCTTGAGGCGGTGTCCTCGGCGGGCTGCTGCCTGTTCTCCGCGCAGACCTTCGTGCCGGGGGTGTTCTTCAAGCTCGGGCCGAACAGCGCGGTGACGAGGCTGGTGGGCAAGGTGATGCCGCACATGGGTCCGATGGTGGCGCTGCTGCTGAATATCACGCCTGTCATCGCCTTCAACTCCCTGCTGCTCCTGCCTCACGCGGAGGCACTGCGGCGGGCAACGGGGCTGAGGATGTTCACGGGTTCTTTCCTTGACCTGGGCGAGCGATCGTACAACCTTGAACGGCTGTATAACCTGCGCGAGGGTCTGACAGCGAAGGATGACAGTCTACCCAAGCGCCTCACCCGGGACCTGCAGGACCCCTCAAATGAACGGACCAGAGTCCCGCTGGAGAAGATGCTCCCCATTTATTATAAGGTGCGCGGCTGGGACAGGGATGGTCGGCCGACAAAGCGGAAGCTCCGCAGGCTCGGCATAGAGGAGGCAGCGAAATGAAAGTCGAAGTCACATACAGGGGCGCCCTGCCTGAGCTCCTCGGCCGGAGTTCGGAGACGGTGGAGGCCCGCACCGTCTCGGACATAATGGCGCACATCAAAAGTTTGTACCCGAAAGAGGCATACCGCGAGGCAAAGCGGATGCTGATAGTTATAAACGGAGAGAGCATACAGCTCCGTCAGGGATACAGGACGGCTCTGTCGGAGGGAGACCGGCTGAGTTTCCTGCCCATCTGCGGAGGAGGATAACACAAAGGAGGAGGAGAAAAATGGCGGATATCGAGAAAATCAAGCGGGCGTATTACCGGAGCTTTCAGGGCGTGTTCGGCGTGGGAGAGAAGTTCATGTCCTGGCGCAAACCGGAGCTCGTGACCGGCCCCGGCAGCATCAGGGAGATTCCCAGGCTCTTGGCCGACGCAGGCGTGACGAAGCCCATGCTGGTCACGGGGCCTAACATCGTAAAGACCATAGGAAAGCGCATCATGGAGCTGCTGGACGAGGCGGGGATCGGCTTTGCCGTATACTCCGAGGTCGAGGCGAACCCCTCCGTCGTGACTGCGGAGTGCATATACATGCGCTACACCGAAAACGGCTGCAACGGCTTCATCGCCCTGGGCGGCGGCTCGCCCATGGACGCGGCCAAGGCGGCAGCGGCGCTGTGCGCAAGGCCGGATAAGCAACTCACGCAGCTCGCGGGGCTTTTGAAGGTGGGCCGTCCCATCCCGCCTATAATAGCCATTCCCACCACCTCCGGTACGGGCAGCGAAACCACCGTGGCCGCCGTCATCACCGACAGAGAAACGAACCACAAATACGCCATCATGGACCTGCACCTCATCCCGCGCTATGCCATACTTGACCCGGAGCTGACGCTCGGCCTGCCGCCCAGGACAACGGCGACGACGGGCATGGACGCCCTTACCCACGCCGTGGAGGCCTACCTCTGCTGGACCTATAATACGCGCGAGAGCATACGCGATTCCGAAGAGGCCGTGCAGAGCGTGTTTGTCAACCTTGAAAAGGTCTATAATCACCCGAACGACATAAACGGACGCCAGGAGATGATGCTGGCCGCCTTCAAGGCTGGCTTTGCCTTCACTCGCTCGAGCGTGGGCAACGTGCACGCGATAGCGCACACCCTCGGCGGATTCTACAACACGCCTCATGGACTGGCAAACGCCGTCATTTTGCCAATCGTGCTTGAGGACTACGGCGAAGCGGTCTATGTTAAGCTAGCAAAGCTGGCGGAATTGGCAAAGGTAAAGACCTGCGGCACGACGGAGGAAAAGGCAAAGGCTTTCATAGCCGAAATACGCGCGATGAACAAACGCATGGGCATCCCGACGGGCTTCAGCTTCATAAAGGACGAGGACATCCCAACCATGGTGAAATATGCGCTGGCCGAGGCAAACCCCGTCTACCCCGTCCCGGTCGTCTACGACAAGGCGCGCTGCACCGCCGTCATACACAGGATTAGGCGCGAGGCCTGAACCCCGCAGAGCCTGCCGCCCCCGCCGGGGGGCGGCTCTCTTTTTGCTCTCTGGTCCTGGTCTATAGCTGACCAGTTGGTTTTCAAACGCCGAGGACGATAAATGTTTGACAAGCTGGGCAGTTTGTACTATAATTTTGACACATAAGAGCGGGTTTGTTGTGCATTTCAAGTTTTTTATTTGACAAAAAATAATCAAGGGGGCTGCAAATTGAAGGATCTGAAACACCTGATCTACTTTGAAAACCTCCTGCAGGAGGCTCAGAACGAGCTTGTGACGCAGGCGGTGGGCGAGGGCAAGATCGCATTGGGATATAACTGCTACTATATCCCTGAAGTCCTGCTCAATCTTCCCGGCTGCTTTTCCTCGCGCCTGCGCGCGCCGCGTTGTTCCTCCACGGACGTCGCTACATACTACATGACCAACCGCAACTGTCCCTATGTCCGCTCCATCCTCGAGCGCGGCATCGAGGGCGGCTACAACTACCTGAGCGCCCTCTTCGGCGCCGAGAGCTGCGCCGCCATGGAGAGAATGCAGGAGCATTTCTTCCTCATAAATCCCGTCAAGAACGACAATTTCTTCGTCACCATCATTGACCCGCCGATGAAGGGCGACAAAACCTCGCTCGACTACTACAAGGCCCAGCTCAAGCTCAAGGTCGTGGACGAGCTCGAACGCCGCTTCGGCATAGACACCTCGGAAGCCGCCATGCGCAAGGCCGTCGCGGACTTCAACGAGCTCTGCGACGCGATAACCGAGATCGGCAACTTCCGCAAGCTCGACAATCCCCCGGTGACGGGCTATGAGTTCCACGTGATCCAGCTCGTCAGCCAGGTATGTCCGCACGAGCTCATCCTCCCCTATATCAAAGAGACCCTCGAGGAGATAAAGACCCGCGAGCCCGAACCCAAGTTCCCCTTCCGCGCGAGGCTCGTCATGGTCGGCTCCGAGATAGACGACCCCGAGTTCACCAAACTCGTCGAGATGTGCGGCGCCATGGTCGTTGCAGACCGCTACTGCTTCGGCAGCTTCCCCAGCCGCGAGCGGATAGAGATCCGCGAGGGCGAGAGTGCCTACGACGCCATCTGCCGTCACTACCTGCACTGGAACCAGTGCGCAAGGTTCATGTCCGGAGACAAGATCGACCAGAGACACACCGAGGTCAAGCGCCTCGTGGACGAGTTCAAGGCCGACGGCGTGGTCTACGAGAACATGAAGTTCTGCGAGTTCTGGAGCTATGAGAAGGTCCTCGGCTCCTTCGTCCTGCAGAGCGAGATGGGCGTCCCCTGCTGCACGATAGAGAAGGAATACGCGCTCGGCTCCGTGGGCCAGCTGCGTACCCGCTTCCAGGCCTTTGTCGAAAGCCTGGAGATCAAAAAGATCAACGCCTGAGAAAGGGGGAGAAACATATGAAAAATCCGGTGACAGCGTTCATAGACAAGAAATTGCAGAAATTCGACCCCAAATGGCAGGCGGAACACGGCACGGGCGGCCTGCGCAGCCGCTTCTACGACAAGACCGGTATCGCCAAATACCGCGAGTGGCGCGGCGTTCACGACACGATGGTGGACTACCTCGCATGGCTCAACAACCTCAAGAGCATGGGCCTGATGGTTGCAAGCGCGCCGCTGCCGGTGCTCAAGGGTATGTGGGAATACCGCTGGATGGGCTCCTATCTCGGCACCTTCTGCTTTATCGACAGGCTGTTTGAGGGTTTCCGCGGCCCCGAGCTCAGGATAGCGCATCTGAATATGCACGCCATAGTTCAGAGCCTGACGAAGAAGATCGCCCTCGTGCTCTCTAACGACCGCCGTTTCGGCGGCGGACCGCTGACCGATAAGATAGTACCCATGGACGAGGTCATGCCGCCCCTGTTCATGTGCGGCTTCCCGAACCTTGTTCCCATCCCGCTGCAGACCCTGCCCGAGTTCATCATCTGCGACATTGACCAGCACCTCCAGCCTCACTATATTGACGTTGCGGAGAGCTTTGGCCTCGCCGCGGACGTGTGCTCGCG
>ULXL01035856.1_pt1 | contig 11512 bp, 10 predicted proteins | sample 1961241 | NCBI WGS metagenome assembly ULXL01 (sample SAMEA4835837, study PRJEB28245) | human gut metagenome | biome: gut microbiome; material: fecal sample | place: Denmark | collected 2008
GCTTGTCCATGCGCAGCGCCCGGACGCTGTTGCCGTCTTGGAAATCGAGGGGGAAAACGGCTGGAACAAGCGGTTTGGACGCTGGGTAAACCGGGGCGCGAAAGGCATTGCGGTGTTTGACCTGGAGTACACGCACGGGACGCGCCTGAAATACTACTTTGATATTTCGGACACCCATGAGAGCCGGTTTGCCCGTCCCGTTCCCCTTTTGGAAATGCAACCGGCGTATGAAGCGGACATCATCGAAACGCTTGAAAACAGCTTCGGGGAACTGGAAAGCAAAGAGAATTTGGCGGCGGCGCTGCTCTCCACCGCAAAAAACGCCGTCGAGGACAACATGCCCGACTACCTTGACGACCTGCTGATCTCCCGTGAAAACAGCTTTTTGAAGGAATTGGACGATTTCAATGTAGAGGTCGCCTATCGGGACGCGCTCCAGACCAGCGTGGCATATATGCTGATGACGCGGTGCGGAATCGACGCGGACGAATATCTCATCCGCGAGGATTTCAGCAATCTCCTGAACTTCAATACGCCGGAAACGGTCAACGCCCTCGGCGCTGCCGTCAGCGATATAGCCGAGATGGGGCTTTCGGAGATCGCCCGCACCGTCCGCAATCTGCAAAAAACGGACAAAAAGAATCGCACATTTGCGGAAAAGCCCAACATGCAGTATCCTGATACTGCAAACCAAATGAAACAGCCGGAAAGAAGTTTGGAATATGGAACTGACATACGAAATGCGGGGCGATTACAGCCTGCCGAATCTGACCGTGCCGGACGAGCCGGAGATAGTCCTTGGGAAATACGCCCTGCTACGCCGGGAATATCTGAAGCAGCACCGCAAGGTGCTGTTCACGAATCTTCTGACCTCGGGCAAGCTGACGGCGTACCTGATGGAAATCGAGAAGGCCGCGCAGAACTGTATGGAGCAGATCGTGACGGCGCTGGCGAAAGCCGAGGGCGTGACGGAGGAACTGAAAGCCCGCGACCAAATGACGTGGGTAGGAATGATGAACAACTTCCGACACGCGGCGGAGGAGATTATCCGCAAGGAACTGATAACCAGCTAACTCTTTTACCAAGCGCGGAGGAACAACAGAATACCATCGAAGCGGAGGCTGCGGCGAAAGTCGCTGAAAAAGCCTCCGCTTTTGCTATTCCACAGGAAGATATTGACGCGGTTTTGCAGGACGGCAGCGGCGTTCAGGACGGGAAATTCCGCATTTTCGAGCAGTTTCAAAAGAGCCTGTCCCAAAGCGAAAACGCCAAGTTCCTCAAAGAAGAATATGGCTGGGGCGGCAGGCTTGATGAAGCACACGACGGCAAGGGAATCACCATCAGCCGGGGAAGTATTACCAACCCCGACGCGAGCTTCACCCTTTCGTGGAACAAGGCCGCCAAGCGGATTTCCGAACTGATAAAACTTGACCGCTACCTTTCCGCTAAGGAAAAAGCCCATTACCCCGCCTATCTGGAACAGGCGGAGGAAAGGCGGCTGCAAGCCGTCGAAGCTGCCGCCCGGGATGTTTTGAGCCGCGCCCCACAGGAAGCGTCCCCGGCTAAAAGAGAGAACGCCCGGTATGACTACCATTTGGGGAATACCGTCTATCTCGGTGCGGAGGAATATGAAATCCTTGCCTTTGATGAAAATGAAGTCAGGCTGTTCGACGTGAGCTTCCCTCTCATCAACAAGGTGCTGACCCGCGCGGAGTTTGACGCGAAGGTGCGGGAAAACCCCATGAACGACCACCTGCTTGCGGCAGACGAGCCAGAGCCGCCTACAGCACCCTCTCCAGATAGCGAAAGCCGCGCAGATGAAATGCTGCGGCAGCCGGAGGGCGCAGAACTGCCCGGAAAAGAAGTCATCATCGACGGCCACCGCTTTGCGGTGGAAAGCGTCAATGACAGCGAGGTCAACCTCCGGGATTTGACCTTTGCGGGCAGCGTGGGCTTTCCCATCTTTCGCTTAGAAAAAACCGACACGGTGCGGCGGTTTCTGGAAGCGCAGACCCCGGCAGAAACAGCCCCACAGGAGCCTGTTGCGGATACTCCCGAAACCGTCAAGCTGCGCAGTATCGTCATTGATTTGACAGCCCCGGCACGGGAAGAAGATTTACCCGCCAAAAAAGAAGAAGTACTTGCCCCGCCGCCTGTTCGCCCGGAAAAAGCCTCGCCCTTTGTACTGCACCCGGAAATCCCCACGAATCAGCGGCACAACTTCCAGATTACCGACGACCACTTGGGCGAGGACGGCGCAAAGAGCAAATTCAAGAACAACGCAGCTGCAATCCGCACTTTGCAGGAAATTGAGTTTGATAACCGCCTTGCCACGCCCGAAGAACAGGAAATCCTCTCACGGTATGTGGGCTGGGGCGGTCTGCCGCAGGCTTTTGACGAGGGGAAAGAGGATTGGGCGAATGAGTTTATCGAGCTGCAAACGCTTCTTTCCCCCGAAGAATACGAGGCCGCCAAAGCCACCACCCTGAACGCGCACTACACGTCGCCCGCCGTCATCAAGGCCATCTATCAGGCGGTGGAAAACATGGGCTTCCGCACCGGCAACGTTTTGGAGCCATCCTACGGGATCGGCAATTTCTTTGGGCTTGTGCCGGAGAGCATGAAGGACAGCAAGCTGTTCGGCGTGGAGCTGGATTCCATCACCGGGCGGATCGCCCGACAGCTTTACCAGCAAAACAGTATCGCGGTGCAGGGCTTTGAGGAAACCGAACTGCCGGAAAGTTTTTTCGACCTTGTCGTGGGCAACGTCCCCTTCGGCAGCTATTCGGTGTACGACAAGAAGTACAACAAGCACCGTTTCCTCATTCACGATTATTTCTTTGCCCGGACATTGGATAAGGTGCGCCCCGGCGGAATCGTGGCGTTCGTCACCTCCAAAGGGACGATGGATAAGAAAAACCCCGATGTCCGCAAATATATCGCCCAGCGCGCCGAACTGATCGGCGCGATTCGTTTGCCCAACAACGCCTTCCTTGCCAACGCCGGGACACAGGTAACGACAGACGTCATCTTCCTGCAAAAGCGCGAAAAGCTGATTGACGTAAGTGTGCCGGATGAAAACACCCGCTTGGAATGGCTGCACCTCGGGCAGACGGAAAACGGCGTTCCCATCAACCAGTATTTTCTCGACCACCCGGAGATGGTGTTGGGCGAAATGGCTTACGACGACATGATGTATGGGAACGCCAAAGAAACCACCTGTAAGCCCTTTGAGGGGGCCAGCCTCCCCGATTTGCTGGCGGAGGCCGTGCAGAACATCCATGCCGAATACACCAATTATGAGATTGAGGAACTGGACGGCGAGGACGAGGATAAATCCATCCCCGCCGACCCGGATGTACGCAATTTCAGCTATACCCTTGTAGATGGAGCCATTTACTACTGGGAGAACAGCCGGATGTTCCCGGTGGAGCAATCCCTCACCGGGCAGAGCCGTGTGAAGGGCATGATTGCCATTCGGGACTGTGTGCGGCGACTGATTGAGTACCAAACGGAGAGCGCCCCGGACGAAATCGTTGAGCGAGAGCAGCGAAATCTCAATCGGCTGTATTCTGTGACCTCTCCACTCCCAAAAACGACGGCACTTTCAGCGTCTACAACGACCTGCGGGAAAAGCTGGTCGAGCGCGGGATTCCCGAAGAAGAAATCGCCTTTGTCCATGAGGCCACCAACGAAGCGCAGAAAAAGGAACTGTTCGCAAAGGTGCGCAAGGGCGCTGTTCGTGTGCTGCTCGGCTCTACCTTTAAAATGGGAGCCGGGACAAACGTGCAGGACAGGCTCATCGCCCTGCACGATTTGGATTGTCCGTGGCGGCCCCGTGATTTGGAGCAGCGACTCGGGCGGATCGTGCGGCAGAAAAACAAAAATCCAGAGGTGGAAATTTTCCGCTATGTTACCGAGGGGACATTCGATTCCTATTTATATCAGATGGTGGAGAACAAGCAGCGGTTTATCTCTCAGGTGTTCACGTCAAAATCGCCAGCCCGCGTCATGCAGGAAATCGACGACACGGCGCTGTCCTATGCGGAAATCAAGGCGCTGGCCACCGGCAATCCCCTGATTATTGAACACGCCAATTTGGGGACGGAGGTGAACAAGCTGAAAATGCTGAACGCCAGCCACCTCAGCCAGAAGTACGAACTGGAGGACAAGATTCTCAAACACTTCCCGCAGGAAATCAGCAGGCTGGGCGAGCGCATTTCCGGCTATACCGCCGACATCACGCGGCGGGACGGGAACGCACCGGCCAAAAAAGAGGATTTCCCGCCCATGAAGATTCACGATACCGTCTACACCGAGAAGGCCGAGGCGGGTAAGGCGCTGATTGAAGCCTGCAAAAAACTCACCAATTCCGACCCGGTTTCCATCGGCGCGTACCGGGGCATTGAAATGCTGCTGTTCTATGAAGCGTTTGCAAAGGAATACCGCGTTTCCCTCAAAGGAACACTCAGCCACACGGTTGCTCTTGGGACGGACATCCACGGCAACATCACCCGTTTGGATAACGCCCTGAACGGCATGGAAACCCGCCTTCAGGAGTGCAGGGAACGGCTGGAGAATACCAAAGGCCAAATGGAGGCCGCAAAGGTGGAAGCGGAAAAGCCGTTTCCCCGTGCAGAGGAGCTCTGGGAAAAATCCAAGCGCCTTGCGGAACTCACCAAGCTGCTCAAGATGGATGAGAAAGACCGGGAACTGCTGGACAGCTCCCCCGACGAGGGCGACGAGCCGCCCGAGCGAAAAGTCGCTGGTCTGGAACGGTGACTCTCACGTTTGATAACCAATGAATATATTTGAGTATGGGCGGTACGGGATTGGCCTGTACCGCTTTTTACATATCAGAAAACACCGAATCTCCAAAAAGGACGGTAAAATAGAAAGTTTTTACGAAATTTTAGTAAGAACCGTTGACTGTTCGGCTGTTTTTGGATATACTAATGGCAAAGGAGGCGATGGTATGATCGTTAGACCCTACTATTTGGATCTGCTGAAAACCTACCGTGATGTGCCGCTGGTAAAAATTCTGGCGGGGATTCGCCGCTGCGGTAAATCCACGATTTTAGAAATGCTGAAAAAGGATTTGATAAAGGACGGCGTCAGCTCCGACCGGATCATCACGATGCGTTATACCTCAGAGGATTTTGACGACGGCATGACCGATAAAGATATGTATAACGGTATCAAGGAGAAAATGATTGACAGCGGGCGCTACTATCTTCTGCTTGACGAGGTACAGGAAATCTCCGGCTGGGAAAAGGCCGTCAATAGCCTGCTTGAAAATGCGAATACGGATATATATGTCACCGGCTCCAATTCCAAGCTGATGTCAAGCGAAATATCCACCTATCTGACGGGACGGTACATCTCCATCCCTGTGTTTACGCTGTCCTTTGCGGAGTATATGGAGTTCAAAAAGGCAAGTGGACGCACGCCTAAAGAACTTTTGAACGAGTACATCCGCATGGGCGGCTTCCCTATCGTTGCATTGAGCAGCTTTAACGAGAACGCTGCCTATCAGATTGTGGAGGGCATTTACAATTCCGTTATCACCAGCGATATAACAAAACGGCACAATATCACGAATTTTGACCTGTTCAACCGGGTTGTAAAATACATTGTGGAGAATGTCGGCAAGACCTTTTCCGCAAACGCCATCGTGAAGTTTCTCAAAAGTGAGGGGCGTTCCCTCTCGGTGGAATCGGTCTACAACTATCTGGAATGGCTGGAAAAAGCCTTTGTGATTTACCGCTGCCAGCGATACGACCTGCAAGGAAAATCCGTACTGAAAACGCAGGAGAAATTCTATCTTGCCGACGCTTCTTTGAAATATTGCATCATGGGATTCAATCCGAAGTCAATTGCCGCCATGCTGGAAAACATCGTGTATTTTGAACTGCGGCGCAGAGGTTATGATATCTACATCGGCAAAAATGAGACGAAGGAAATCGATTTTGTGGCAACGCGACGGGATGAGCGTATCTATGTGCAGGTATGCCGCAATCTGCCGGAGGAATCCGACCGGGAGGTGGCCAACTTGCTTGAAATCAAGGATCACTATCCCAAGTATGTGGTAACGCTTGACGAACTTGCAGCAGGCAATATCAACGGTGTAAAAATTGTGCATTTGGCGGATTTTCTATTAGCTGAGGATTACTAAATGATGGGTATGAGTAAACAAGGCGCATTTATGATTTATTGCGCCGAGCAATACAAGTTGGCAAAGCACCTGCCGGGCAAAAACAGCTTGCAGAATTGTTCAGCAAATATCAGATATGGGAATATGTTTATACCTGTTATAGGGCGCTAAGTATAACGGGCGCAAAATATATTGTAAATGATATTGACTTATATATCGAAGCCCGTAAACCTGTTATTATTTAGTAAAGTAGAGGCAAATAAAAATGGATATGCTTTCACTTAGAGAAGAAATATTACAGCTAATTGCATTGAGGCAAGAGGGTGAATATTGGGATTTCAAAAAAGAATGGTACAAGAGGAAACCCGACTTATTACACGATATTATATGTATGGCAAATAATCTCTCAAACCACGATGGGCTTATTATCATCGGCGTTGATGAAGAAACCGATTATTCCATTTGTAATGTTGCAAACGATCAAAACAGAAGAAAGACACAAGATATTGTTGCGTTTTTGCGAGAGAAAAAATTTGCTGGTGGTATTCGTCCAACTGTGTATGTGCAATCGCTTTCTTTAAATCAAACAACAATAGATGCCATCGTTATTCGTAATGACCGTAATACCCCTTACTTCTTAATAGAGCACTATCAAGACGTATTTGCCAATAACATTTATGCTCGAATAATGGACACAAACACTCCAAAAAATGCGTCAGCAGATATAAATGTTATTGAAAGACTTTGGAAAAAGAGATTTGGAATCGACGCAACAGCTCTGGAACGCGCATTGTTATTTTTGCAAAAACCCTACGATTGGGTAGATTCTGATGACGGCAAAAAGTTTTATAAGTATGCTCCCGAATTTACAGTAGAAGATATTCAAGCAGAGGATGGCAGAAATGGTTATGAATTTTATCTGTTCAATCAGTGCGATTCTCGTCCCCGGTGGTATGATATAAATATTTATTATCATCAAACCTTATTATATTCTTTGGGTGGTGTAGCTTTGGACGGCGGACGATGCTTCACTTCGACCCCTCGGACAGATGGATTTCCCCTATATAAGGACAGTTATCATCACTGGGATGTTTCATACAAGTATTTTATAAAAGATTCCATAGAATACACTATTCATCAGTTCTATATTACCGATAATATGGACGAGGAATTAACTGCACGACAAAGATTTTTGGATTGTGTACTTGTTTTTGAATCTGAATTTGAAAGAGCAAAATTCAATGATTTTGTCATAACCAGTTTTGAAAAATACAATGTTGACGCTTTTACCGAACGACTGCCCTCTTTTCCCGATATAGAGGGTTATAATATGGACGCATTTAGAAAAGAATATTTACAATCTCAACTATTACAGCAAATGTTAAATGATTTCAGAAGTTAAGGGAGGCTATGTTTATGGAGGAATCATTTATCCCATCATCGGAATTTGAAACAGCGAATAACGCTGTCAATAATATTTTAGGACAGTCTGTTGAAGAAATTGAAATTACAGACATATTGCCACCGCTTAACGATATAACAGATTCAAATAAAGTGTTTAAGGGAAAACTTTCTGTTCTGTTTGTAGATATGAGAAAATCCACCGATTTGACAGATGAATTGAAATCTAAAAAAATGGTGAAAGTTTATCGCTCGTTTATTCGTATCGTTATTCAAGCGATTCGGTATTCGGGCGGATATACACGACAGTTTGCCGGTGACGGAATTATGGGTGTTTTTCAGGATAGCAACGAGGATGAAAAAATCATTACTTCATCCCAAAAGGCAGTTCAAGCGGCAAGATATATACATACCTTAATTGATTATTGCTTAAACCCCGCTTTGAAAAAATCAATGAATATTTGTATTGGTTGTGGTGTTGGTATTTGTACTGGCACAATTATGATTACAAAGGTCGGAATGCGTGGAAAAGAAAGTGATGAAACGGCTGAAAACGAAACTGGGATCGTTTGGGTCGGCTCAACAACGAATTACGCCAACCGTTATTGCGGCTTAGCACATCCTTGTGAAATATTCATTGATGAAAACACATATTCAGAAATTGAGGATTCAGAAGTATGGACGAAAACAAGCAGGACAAAGGGTAATAAGGTTTTTGAAGGATATATAGTCTGCGAATATTACCTATTGTTGCCAGAAGAAATCAAAACAGAATCAGTTAAGGCAGATAAAGAGAATTATTCTGAACCTTCATTTATACAAGATATTTTCGCTGAAGCACAGGAAAAGGCTCTGTTGCTCGTCGATGAGATCAGCAAAAAATCCGCAGAGTTAGCGGTTGCATTAGAGGAAGTTAAAAAACGAGAAGGTCAAGTGATTGCTCGTGATAACGATTCCCGCAAGGAAAATATTAGATTGCAGCAATGGCAAAGTAGATTGAACTCCAAGCAGGCAGATGTTGATCGTAAAGAAAAAGAAAATAAAGAGAAAGAATATTCTTTACATATGAGTATTTTTTCAAAGACATTCTGCAAGGATAGTCTGATTAAGCTATATGGAAAAGATTATTGGCTTGAACTGATTCAAAAGATGTATGAATTAGGAGAAGAAATTGGCAAATCAGAGCTTCAAGTTAAAATAGATTTAGACTGCTATCTCGTTGACATTTATATGTGTTTTAATATGTATGAAGAAGCGTATGAAGTTTTCTGCATCCAAGCAGAACACTCAAGCTGGTTACATACTCATACCCTCGAAGATGTTGTAAAACAATCGGGACACTGGGCCAAATTAAAAGGCATTCTTGAAAAACGAGTTTACGAGGGAAAAGATTACCGAGAATGTTTAGATAAATTAAAATCACTGGGATACTAGGAGGGTTATCGTGGAAAGCAAAAAAACACAAGAAGAGTTGAAAGAAATTCTTGATAGAAATACGGCGTGGATAGAAAACTGCGATTCAAAAACATCTATCATTTTGGGGAGCTTTGGTGTTATAGCGGGAATTTTTCTTGCCACCGACTATGTTTCAAAATTTAAGAGCATATTTTGTCATATGGCAAGCGATGTCACTTTTTGGACGGTTGTATATATCATTTTCAGTATTTCGTCAATAAGTCTTATACTTGCTGGCTGTATATGCTGGGTTACTGTGTTATTTGCAAGAGTAAATCTAAATGAATTTTCTGATAGAGGTATTAAATCAGATTCGCTTATCTTCTTCTCATCAATAGCAAAACACAAATCATTGTCATCATACAAACAGAATCTGGAAAAATGCGAAACATCGCAAATGGAAGAAGATTTAATATCTCAAATATATATCTGCTCGATAATTTGCGATAGGAAATTCAAATATTACAAGTTGGGGTTGTTCCTTGCTTCAAAAGGTTCACTACTCTTTGTAACGCTGTTTATTATCGGGATAATTGTTATATAGAAAACAACTTTTATACATAGCCGATTGGTGCAAGCCAGTCGGCTTTTTACATACCCAAGAGAATGAGGCCCCCTTTACATAGCCGGTTACCCTTTGCGGGCGACCAATTCATGGCTATGTAAAGGGGGTTTTATTTTTTATGCCATTTTATGATTCAGAAGTAATCGCAGAAGCGAAAAAAATGGACGTGCCGACCTATCTGCAAAATTACGAGACACAGGAGCTTGTCCATGTGTCCGGCAATATCTACCGCACCAAAACCCACGACAGCCTGCGGATCTCCAACGGAAAATGGTGCTGATTTTCGCAGGGGATCGGCGGCAAGTCGGCTTTGGATTATCTGATTAAAGTGGGTGGGTATTCCTTCCTCGAGGCAATGGAAACCCTTGTGGGGCAGGCGGCGGCGAAACCGCCCACGCCTGTTCCCACAGGCCAAAAGGAAAAGCCTAAAACCCTGCTGCTGCCGCAGGTCAGCCGGTGCGCCACCCATGCCGTTTCCTATCTAACGGGGCGTGGGATTTCGCCGGAGCTGATTGATTTCTGTATGGAAACCGGACGGCTGTATGAAAGCTACCCGCACCACAATGTGGTTTTCGTGGGCTTCGATAAGCAGGGCAACCGCCGGTTTGCCTGCCAGCGGGGAATCGGCACGGATTTCAAGGGCGACGTGAACGGCAGCGACAAGCACTATTCCTTTTCACTGCCGGTGGCGGAATCCAGCAACTCGGTACACCTGTTTGAATCCGCGATTGATTTGCTATCCTACGCTACCCTCTGTCAAATGAAAGGCGCGGACTGGCGGCGGCTCAATCTTCTATCCCTTGCCGGAGTGTACCAGCCGAAAAAGGTGATTGAGGAAAGCAAGCTGCCCGCGGCGCTCACCCGGTATCTCACAGACTACCCGCATATCAAAGTGGTGCGTCTCCACCTCGACAACGACGGCCCCAGCAGGCTGGCGGCAAAAGCCATCATGACCGTCCTGCCGGAAGAATACGTTGCCGTCAGCCATCCCCCGCCGAAGGGCAAGGACGTGAACGACTACCTCTGCCACCGGCTGGGAATTCCCATTCGCAATTCAAAGGAAAGGACAAGGGAACGATGAAAGAGTTTGATGTCACTATCACCGAAACGCTGAAAGTGACCGTCACCGTAGAAGCCGACAGCCAACTGGAAGCCGAGCAGCTTGTTTCAGATCGGTGGAACAACAGCGAATATATCCTCGACGCGGGGAACTTCACAGGCGCAGACTTCAAAGCGAAGCGCCGGGGCCGCGACCTCGAACGCTGATATATTTTTCGCCGGTAAGGGATTCCCGGAACGGGAATGGAATGTGTATGTACCAGGTACCAGCAAGCATCGCCTTTTGGGGACAAAAGGCATATTCCCACCCCACGAAACAGGTTTCGCGGGGACCCCGGTAGTCAGGGGAAATCCCCTGAAACCCCTTACAGAAAGGAATGATACTCAATGCACGAATACCTGTTTTTTCTCATCGGCCTTCTGCTTGGCGGACTGTGCGGTGTTACCGTCATGTGCCTCGTTCAAATCAACCGAATCAGAAGGGAGCCAGACCATGAACAACAGAACGATTGAAATCAAGGTGCGCTTAAATCGCAAGGAAGCCGAAGTCCTGAACAAGCGCGTCAAGAAAAGCAGGCTCTCCCGGGAAGCCTACCTGCGTCACCTGATAAAAGGTGTTGTCCCACAGGACGCGCCCCCGCCTGCCTACTTCGATTTTATGCGGGAGCTGCACCGCGTCGGGAATAATCTGAATCAAATTGCGCAGAAAGCCCATGTGCTGAACGTCATCGACGCGCCCCGGTATGATGAAGCCATGCGCCGGTTTGAAAAGGTCGTCCGGGATATTACGGCGGCGGTGGTTTTACCCCGGCCTATGAGTAAGTTATCGGGGCCCCCACGAAGCCTGCTTCGTGGGGAAAAGGAACATCCGCTCCGCT
>ULXL01070094.1_pt1 | contig 11465 bp, 7 predicted proteins | sample 1961241 | NCBI WGS metagenome assembly ULXL01 (sample SAMEA4835837, study PRJEB28245) | human gut metagenome | biome: gut microbiome; material: fecal sample | place: Denmark | collected 2008
CTATCAGTATTATGTGCTTAACCGGGATATGTCGGATGGAAATCAGGTTATATTTAGTGAAGTATTATCGCTGGTTCATAAGCAGCTTTATTGTGAAGAGCAGAATCTTGACTATGAAACCTTTGCGGCAGGGTATGAGGCTCCGATTCAGTGTGAGGAGGAGATACTGGGCAAGGACGCAGCGGATAATTTTTGGTATTGTTATGCCCTGGTTATTGTGATTTTTATGGTGATTATTTTGTATGGTGTCATGATTGCGACTTCTGTTACTACAGAAAAAAGCAACCGTTCCATTGAGGTACTGGTGACCAGTATTGATTCAAAATATCTGTTGTTTGGAGAAGTATTTGCAGGTGCAGCAGCAGTAATTGTCCAGCTGGCATTGATTTTTGGAGCAGTACTTATCGGTTACGGAATGAATCATACGGCATGGGGAGATAAGCTGGATATGCTGTTGGATATTCCCGCAGATGTTCTGATAGCTTTTGCGGTGTTTGGAATTGGAGGTTTTCTGTTCTATGCGTTTTTATATGGCGCCATGGGTGCCCTGGTATCTAAGACAGAGGATATTAACAAAACAGCCGGTACCTTGCAGATGGTTATTATGCTTGTATATTTTGCAGTACTGTTCCAGCTCCAGAAGCCAGATGGTATGATTATGAAGGTCTGCTCCTTCCTTCCGTTTTCATCCTATTCCGCAATGTTTGTAAGAATCGGAATGGGAAAGGTAGCGCCTTGGGAGGTCGTGATGTCAGCTGTCATATTATTTGTTTCTATTTTCTTTGTGGGATGGCTTGCGGCGAAAATTTACCGTATGGGAACCCTGCGGTATGGCAATCCGATTAAGCTTAGCAGGGCGTTAAAGGATATGAAGAACGCAGAGTAGATAAAAAATAGGCAGAGCAGAGGATATGCTGTAAAAATCAGCGGCAGGCGGGAGGTAAGATATGATGAAAAGAAGAAAAGGGGTTGTATATATAATAATGGTTATCCTGGCAGGTGTTTTGACTGCCGGATGTGGTAAAACAGAGGGGCAGAGTCCGGAGTATCTTCTGGATCTGATTTGCGGCATTTTATGTGGTCTTGTTCTTGTCAGACTTCTGGCATGGATTGCCTCTAAATTAGGCGGCAGAATAGATACCAGATGCAGGAAGGATGCTTATGACGAACGCCAGCAGTTTGCAAGAGGGAAGGCTTATAAAGCAGCATTTTTTACACTGCTGTTTTATACCATGGCAGTTTCCCTGCTGGATAATATATTTGGAATATCAATATTTATGTCCTTTTGCGGCATCTGGATTGGCATCGCTTTGTCCATTATGGTTTTTGCTGTAATGTGTATTTTAAAGGATGCATATATGTCGCTGTATGAGAATGCTCAGGGTATTATTACAATGTTTTCCATTATTGGAATCCTGAATATCGCAGGTGGAATCCCGGCGATTCTGGAAAAGCATCCCCTGCTGGAAAATGGAGCAATTTCGGTGGAATGGATCAATTTAGTAGTGGGAATATTGTTTCTTGTTATCCTGATTGTTTTTTGTGGGAAGGTGCTTTATAATAAAAAACGGCTGGACGAGGAAGCGGAAGACGAGGAGAGCCGCCTATGAAGAATTTGAAAATGAAATCGGCCAGGGCTGCTCTGGATATGTCACAGCAGGATTTGGCAACAGCGGTTAATGTTTCCAGGCAAACCATTAATGCCATTGAAAAAGGGGACTATAATCCCACTATCAACCTTTGCAGGGCAATATGCAGGGTACTTGGCAGAACATTAGATGAATTGTTTTGGGAGGAATAACGCAGAATAGGGGAAAATAGATGGCAACAAACGGGAAATATCCAGAGTTTACAAAAGAAATGAAGAAGACACATACAATATGGGACAATTTGTAATAAAAAGGTACAAGTGTGAAAATCATACTTGTACTTTTTTTATAATTATGGGAGAATAAAGAATAGTGCATTTTATGATAAAGGAAGCAAACATATGGAAATGAAAAATTTGGAAAAAGCCATGGATATATATGCCAGGCTTATAACTGGAGAGGAAATTAAACGCAGTGGTGCAAATGGTAATCTGTATGACGATTACTATGGAAATGCAGAGGTATATGAAATTGTCGGAGTAATATTAAAAAAATTAAATCTTAACATATATGAGTATAAAGAAAGCCTTTTTCTTTCCGCAGGAGAGAATAACCGCATATTTGGTTATACCAATGAGGAGTTAAAAAGGATTATGGGGCTTAGATATAACAGGGAGCTGTATCTTTGCTATTTTATTATGTATGAGATATTATTGGCGTTTTATTCGGATTCTGCTTCTTATCAGTTTAAGGAGTATATAAGAATAGAGACGGTTATGGATGAGGTTACAAAGACACTTTCCGTTTTCACAAAGGATATTGCAATCTATGATTTAGAGGAGGAAGAGCAGGAAAGCTTTCAGGCAGCTGCCCTGTTATGGGATGAGTTGCCGGCAAGTACCCTAGAGGGTCAGGAGGAAATCCGTGCATCCCGTGCATCGAAAGCAAGCATGGTAAAGCTTACCTTTAATTTTCTGATAAATGAGAATTTATTTGTAGAGGTAAATAAGCGTTACTATCCAACGGAGCGCTTTAAGGCAATTGTGGAGCATTATTTTGAGGAGTACCGTGGACAGATTTATGATGCACTGTCAAGAGAAAATACAGATACAGAGGTTTAAGCTATGCCAAATATTAATCGAATTCGTGTAAATAATGTTAAGTATAATTTTGGAACCCAGGGATATGATGATTTTTCCATGCGCATGTATGGAAAAAATACGCTGTATGATTTGGCAAATGGTGGTGGCAAGAGTGTGTTAATGCTGCTCCTGTTACAGAATCTGATTCCCAATTGTACCCTGGATGAGAAGCAGCCGATTGAGAAGCTGTTTCGGAATGGTGGCGGGAATACCACTATTCACTCTCTGGTGGAGTGGAAACTGGATGACAAGGATATTAGAGAGGGATTCCGTTATATGACCACTGGTTTTTGTGCCCATAAGGCAAAGGAAATGGATATGTCCGAAAATGGGCAGTTGTCCCTTGCAGAAACGGAAAATGGGGAGAAAACAGCAGCTGTGTCTGGAGAAAATGCGGAGGCGCGAAGGGACAGTGCATCAATAGAGTATTTTAATTACTGCATTTTTTACCGGGATTATAATGAAAATGATATTGTGAATCTGCCGCTTCAAAACAGCAAGGAGAGGATAACCTATTCCGGTCTTAAGAGTTATCTCAAAGACCTGGCAAGAAAAAATCTGAACCTAAAAGTATATGTTTTTGAGCGCAAGGGGGAATACCAGCGCTTTATCAGCGGGTATGGTCTGTTTGAGAGTCAGTGGGAGATAATAAGAGGAATCAATAAGACCGAGGGTCATGTGCGGACCTATTTTGAGACCCATTATAGGACCACCCGTAAAGTGGTAGAGGATTTGCTGATTGAAGAGATTATTGAAAAGGCATTTCTTGTTAAGACAGAACAAAATGATGTCAGTGAGGATATGGCAAAGACTCTTTTGGATATCAAGGATAAGCTGGTGGAGCTTTCCAGAAAGAAGAGTGAGATTGTAAATTTTGATAAAGAAACGGAGCTGATGCATTTACTGGAAAGCAGAGTGTCCTCCTTTTTATCCCTTTATGAGGAAAAGGATAAGGTGGCTGGTACACTGGCAGATATTTATGTGACAGGTGAAGCTCTGAGTACACAGGGTGAGGAAGAAATTGCACGGATGGAGGAGAAAAAGGCTGCCATGGAGCAGCAGCTTATTTCGGAAAAAAGGCGGATAGAAGGCTTAAAAATTATAAGGGACCAGTATGATTTAGAGAGTATTAAAGATGATATGCAGGTGCTTTCTGGTCATGTAAACCAGGCATCAGAGGAGCTTGACCAGGCGAAAGAAGAACTGGATTTGAAGGAGAGCATCAATGACTATATGCATATTCTGGCTGATAAGGCACAGATGGAGGAAAATCAGGCGGTAATTGCCGCTTCCAATGACGCAAATTCTGACCAGCTTTTGAAATTACACCAGTATGCATCTTTTAAAAAGCAGATGGATGATGAGAAATTAAAGGATATAAGAAACCGTCTTGAAAGCAGGCAGGAGGAGCTTAAGAGTCTGTCCAAGGAGCTTAAGACCTTAAATCATGTTGCGGAAGAGGGAAAGATAGCCCTGGCAGTGGCAAAGAGCCATAAGGAACACTTTAATGAAGAATATTTAAGGTGTATGGAGGAGATTGGTGCAGTACGGAAAGAGATTTCTATTCTCGTTTTAAGTGATTTAAAGGATTTGATGAAGAGCTTAAAGGATGAAGAGTCTGCGCTCCGGGAAAGGAAGGAGCAGGCGGAACGCTCGTATTTATCAGATGTACAGCAGCTGGGGGAGAAGGAAAGAGCCCTCTATGTGGAGAAGGAGAAGCTGACGGCTGCGCAGAAGGCTTTAGAAGAGGCAGAGGAGAAAAATAAAGAGTATGTTTTAAACCGGGACCGTTTGAAAAAAATGGTGCAGATATACGGCGTGAAGGATATGGAAAGCCTTTATGATACCATTAAAGAGCGGGCGTTTGACCACAGGGTGGCTGTTGCGGAACTGGAAAGAAAAATTGCAGGGGTAAACCGCCATTTGGAGCAGATTAGGGAAGGCAGAATTTTAGAGGAATCGGAAGCCGTTTCAAAGGTAAAGGATTATTTGGAGAGCAGACATGGGGATTTTGCCCTGTCAGGAGTGGATTATCTGTCAGCTCTACCTAAGGTTAACCGGGAAGAGCTGTTGTCCCGGTTTCCGATACTTCCCTATGGTGTGGTGACGAAGCAGTTCAATTTGGTGAAAGAGGATGAGCGGATTGGGACCATTGACCTTGGCAGCCAGGCGGTGCCGGTCTATGACCAGAATATACTGGAATCGCCGTATGTTCCAAGTGAACAGCTGGGAGTGGTATTGATTGCAAAGGACAAAAACACCTTTTTGGAGGAGGATGCCCTTGCTCTGGAAGCTACCCGCCTGGAAAAGAAATTGTCGGAGCTGAATGAGGAATTAGAGCGTTTTCAGGAAATGCGTGCCACTTATGATGAGGATTTGAATTATACGGCGAAGCTTACGGATGCAGCCTTCCTGAATGCAGAAAATGAGGTACAGGAGGGGAAGGAGAGGATACTGGAATATAAGCGCAGTATAGACAGTATAAATGCGGAGGTTGAGCGTATCCATGCCCATAGTGAGAAACAGAAAGAGGAGATGGAGAAAGCGGAAGAGATACTGCTGACAAACCAGAGGGAGCAGGTTAAGCTGGCTGGCATGGAAGCAAAAAGTGATTTGGCAGAGGAGACCAAAAAACAGCTGGATTTTTATACCGCTGAGGTGAAACGTCTGGAAGGTGATACTGCAAGGGCAGAGTCGGAGAGGGAGGCAGCAGCCCTTAAGGCAGAGGAGTTAAACCAGCAGATTTCCCATATGGAAAGACAAATTGCAGAAGTGCTTTCCGACTGGGAAACTATCTATAAGGATTACTATGTGGAGCAGGAATATAAATTAACTGCGGTTAATGTTTCTGAGGAACAGTTAAAGGCGGAGTTTTTGGCAGCAAAAGCCGTGGTTGAGCGTGCCACTGTTGTATTAGAGGATAAGAAGAAGCTGATTGCCACTTTACAGGACAGCATGCAGAGGGAGCTTAAGATTATTGAGCGCCGCGGAGTGAAGGTTGAGGTGTTGGAGCAGCTTAAGGCTTCTGGCGGGCTGCATCCGGTGGATGAGGAATTTATTAACCGCTTAAGCATGCATTTATCTCAGATTGCGGTGCGATGTGACCAATTGAAAAGTGATTATAAAAAGAAGGAGCATGAGGCGACCAAACTGGAGGGGCGCATCGAACAGGCTGTCCAGGCATTGAAGGAACGGTTTGGAGAGCAGGCCTTGGAGGAGCTTTCTGGTTTGTCCGGAAAACAGAAGGGTCCAGCTGCCTTAGAAAATAAGGGAGTGACAAGAGAAGAGGCTGTCCAGGCGATTGCCGAGGGAGACCGGATTCTTGACGACCTTCAGGAGAAGATGAGAGATTTTCAGAGAGAATATCAGCAGTATGTGAAAAATAACAGTGTCATTACAGACCTTTATAAGGATGTGAAACGTATTGTGGAAAGTGAAGAGCTGGACATAGAAAATGCCGATGTTCTTGTGAAGGAGCAGGAGGAAATTCGTGAAATCTTTGAGGAGTGTCTGCTCCGGTATGATAAGAGCAATAAGGCGCTGGCAAGGGCAAGGCAGGAGCTTTTGAATTATAAAACACAGACAGCGAACACATTGTTTACCATGGGTGCGTTTGAATTGTCCTCCTCCATTAAAGATGATGTGGAGGTGCCGGAGACCTACGAGGATGCCAAGGCACTGCTTTCCAATATCCGGGAAATGATATCCTACATTGTGCTGGAGAAGGAACGTGTGGAACAGGGAATTGAAGATATGGAAGCCATTAAGAATAATTTTGAGAACCAGTGTATTGAGCGGTGCAGGGATGTTCGCACAGAGCTGGATAAGCTTCCGAAGTTATCGCGGATTCAGCTGGACGGCGAAATGATACAGATGGTAACGCTTACGATTCCATATGTAAAGGAAGAGTTTGTAAAGCAGAGAATGTCAGATTATATCGATGAGGTGGTAAATGGTGCCGACCGGTTTCAGGATAATAATGACCGTATAAAATACATGAAAAACCAGCTGCTATTAAAGAAGCTTTTCAGCGTGATGGTTACAGATATGAATGCTATCAAATTAAAGCTCTATAAGAGAGAGCGCATGAAGGAGCAGAGCCGCTATCTCCGCTATGAAGAAGCGGTTGGAAGCACGGGACAGTCCCAGGGCATTTATATCCAGTTTTTAGTGTCCATCATCAATTATATTTCCGGAATGTATGCGCCAGAGGCGGAAGCCAGTGAATTGAAAAAGGTTATCTTTATCGATAATCCGTTTGGCGCTGCAAAGGATATCTATATATGGGAGCCGATTTTTGCACTGCTGAAAACCAATAATGTGCAGTTGATTGTTCCTGCCAGAGGTGCTACACCGGCGATTACCAACCGGTTTGATGTAAATTATATTTTAGGACAACAGCTGGTTGGAGGCAGACAGCAGACTGTGGTAGTGGATTACAGAAGCCAGGTGGCACAGGAGGAGCTGGAATATGAGAATCTGGAGTATAGCCAGGCAACTTTTGATTTTATCTGATTGTCGATGACATTCACTTTAAAATTGAATATTTACTGCACATATGATAAAATAAAGCTGTGTCTGGAAGGATATAATATAGTTTAGGTAATTGCGAAACTTAAGTTTTTCAGACATTCGTTGTATAATATAGACAAATCAACGCAGGCACGCCGCTGTGCATACCTTTCTACTAGGCTCAACTTCGTTTCGCCAAGTATACAGGCATTGCGCTGCTTGTCGCTCGCAACGGTGCTAACCTTGAAAAAACCTCGCTAAGCACCGGCGGCTCCAAAGCACCTTGCTTATGATATTGTCTATATTGTACAACTAGGTTTTAGAAATAAGGAGTTTTGCAATTACCTATATATTAGAGTTAGAAGAGAGGAAGTACAATGAAGAAGAAAGCAGCATTAATTTTAGTGGCATTTTTAGCCGCAGGGGTAACAGGCTGTACCAGTAATCAGACTCAGCCGGAGCAGGAACCGGACAGCGAGGTTACGACAGAAGCTGTAGAAGATACGGAATCTGACAGTGAGGAGAGTTCTTCCGAGACCCAGGAAGAGAAAACGGAGGATATGGAGAGCACAGAGGAAGAGAGTACGGAAAACCGTGTTATAATTTCCTATGAGGCTCTGCCAAATGATAGAACCCTTGAGGATGGAACCATCATCGTATCGGCTTTTTATCAGAGACCAACGGTAACGGTGGAGGGAAATGAGGATGCAGCCGCGGCAATTAAGCAGGAATTTGATAGTGATGAAGAGGCATTTTACATCAGGGGAGATGAGCTTGAGACAGAGGCAAAGGCGTATTTCACGGAAGGCACAGGAGAGGTAATAGTGCCTTATGCGAATGAAGTAAAGTATACGGATAAAAGAGCCGATGGCAGAATTATTTCCTTTGAGAGGAGTAACTATTCCAATTTAGGAGGTGTTCACGGCAATACCTATGTAAGCGGATTGAATTTTGATACTCGCACCGGAGCAAGACTGACTTTGGACGATATTGCGGAGGACAAAGAGAGCTTCCTGGCAGCTGCAAAGGAGTATGTGTTGTCCCTTTGTGAATCGGATGCGTATAAAAACCGCCTAATGCCGGGATACGAGGACTATCTGAATGATATTTTACAGGATGATTTATGGTATTTGGATGAAGAGGGAATTACTTTTATTGCAAATACCGATACATTGGCAGCCTATGCAGAGGGCACGCTTCAATTTACTGTTCCTTATGAGAATTTAAATGGTCTGAAGGCAGAATATAGCAAGTAAAGGAATATGTTTTCTATTGCAGTTAGTAAGAGCAGGAGGGAGCTTGTATGCAGGCAGTATTGGAAAATGACAAATTGAAAGTAACCATTAACCACTTTGGAGCAGAGCTTTGCAGTATAGTGAAAAAAGAAACCGGAGTGGAATATATGTGGAACGCAGATGAGAGATTTTGGAAGCGGAGCGCTCCGGTTCTATTTCCCTTTGTGGGCAGCTTGAAGAACAAGGAATTTTTATATGGAGATAAAGCATATGCCATGGGACAGCATGGATTTGCCAGGGATATGGAATTCTCCCTTGTGTCCAATGATGGAAGGCAGGCTTGGTTTTCTCTAAACTCTGATGATACAACCTATGAAAAATATCCCTTTGCATTTACACTGGAAATCGGATATGTGTTAACGGATAATACGGTAAAGGTTATCTGGAAGGTGATAAATGAGGATGAAAAGCAGATGTACTTTTCCATTGGCGGACATCCGGCATTTATGTGTCCTTTGGACGGTGAGGGCAGGCAGACAGACTATTATATTGAATTTGACTCCGATAAAAATTTGTTCTATTCCAAGCTTAGTGAAAACGGATTGGTGTATAAGCAGGATAATATTCTCGCAACGAACGGGGGAAAAATGCAGATAACAGAGGGACTATTTGATGAAGATGCCCTGGTGGTGGAAGGTGGTCAGGCGCATAGGATTTCTCTCTGTAAGCCGGATGGGAAACCATATCTTACGGTAACTTTTGATGCGCCGTTATTTGGACTATGGTCCCCGGCAAAGAAAAATGCGCCGTTTGTCTGTATTGAGCCGTGGTATGGACGGTGTGACAGTGAGACGTTCACAGGGACATTGGAAGAGAGAGAGTATGGTAACAGCCTTGAACCCCATGCGAATTTTGAAGCAGCATTTGAGATACAGGTCGTATAACCAGATAAAAGAGCTATTCTCTATTGTTGATAGGGAATAGCTTTTTGTTGCAAGTATATGAGAAAAAGGTCCAGTGGACCTTTTTTGAGTTGCCAAGCATATGAGAAAATGGTTCAGTGAACCATTTTTGAGTTTATTTAGGATTGTTCATAAAACAATTATTATTTGAACGATTATATATTGAAAATATGGATAAAGTAGAATATAATAAAAACAATTTTACTTTCTTGCAAAGTGCAATAGAGGATATGCAGCATGTCAGGAATATTTTTTGACGAATGGCAGTGGATAAGGAGAACAACATGAGTGTTAGAGCAACTGCAGCAGTGTGGGCTGGCAAGTTTACAACAAAGATTTTAAAATTAGCAGGGAGTGGTGGGACTTCATTGCCGGGAAAGGTGGTTTTGAAAATCTGTCCGGATATTTTGGGACATCTGGCGAAAGACATGAAGATTATCTGTGTGACAGGAACGAACGGTAAGACAACCACCTGCCATGTGATAAGGGATATGATTGAAGCCAACGGCAATACGGTGTTTTGCAATGATGCGGGAGCGAACCTGTTAGGAGGGATTGTGTCTGCTTTTGTTGGAGCTGCCACTCTTGGCGGCAGGGTAAAGACCGACTATGCCCTGCTGGAGTGTGACGAAGCCGCTCTCAAATCCATAGTAGAGCATTTTGGAGATTTGGATGTGACGGCAGTTGTGACCAATGTATTCCGGGACCAGTTAGACCGGTATGGTGAGGTGCTGACCACCGTTAATAAGATTCGTGCAGGGCTGGAGCAGCTGCCTGATGTGAAGCTGGTACTGAATGCAGACTGTTCCCTGACCACTTCTTTAAAGGATTTATCGAATAGTGGAATCTATTATTTTGGCGTGAACGGTCCTTTGTATGAAGGAACCTCTTCTGATATTTCGGATGCGGTTTACTGTATTCACTGCAAGACCAAATATCAATATCATTACCATACCTTTGGCCACCTGGGCGGTTTTTACTGTGAAAAATGTGGTTATAAACGGCAGACACCGGATGTGGCGCTGACAAGGGTATGCGAGTGGAGAGATGGCTCAGAAGTAGTTGAGATGGAGGTTTTCGGAAAGAAGCTGCAGGCAGAGGTTATGCTGCCAGGCGGCTATAATCTGTATAATGCACTGGCAGCCACTGCTGTGGCACATTTGATTGGACTGCCGGAGGATAAGATTGCTTCTGTGCTTGGAAGCCTGACCACTCATTTTGGACGGATGGAGCAGGTACAGCTGGGAAACAGCTCCCTGAATATGGTTCTGGTAAAGAATCCGGCAGGTTTTAACGAGGTGCTGCAGTTTCTGATTCAGCAGCAGCCAGCAGGGAATATTGTGTTTGGTCTCAATGATAACTATGCAGACGGCAAGGACATCTCATGGATTTATGATGTGGAATTTGAACGTCTGACCGAAGCGGCAGCGGGGGCGAAGCATTTCTATTTTACCGGAAAGCGTGCTTATGATATGCAGCTTCGTTTAAAATATGCGGATTTTGATACGGATAAGTTCAGTGTGGAAAAGGATTATAAGACTTTGATTACACAGTTAGAGCAGTCCGGTGAGCAGACATTTCTGGTGCTTTCCTATACTTGTATGTTGGAATTCCGGGACAAGCTGAGCGAATTTGTCCCCCTTAAGAAATATTCGCGAGAGCAATGAGCAGTGCGTCAGGGAAAATAGACAGGCTGACGTTGTGCTTGCACAAAAGGCAGTCTGTCTATTTTTCCTGACATAGGGCGAAAGCCCGCGACCGATGCCTGAACACTTATTGAACGGTAGTGAAATTAGTGAGAAGGTACGCGACCAGACTAAAATATAAAAAGGAGAGAAAAATGGGTAATACAAGCTTACACATTTGTCATTTATACTATGATATATTAAACCTTTATGGAGATAATGGTAACATCCGGACCATGGAAAAGCGGCTGGCATGGCGTGGAATTGATTCAGAGGTGACAAGATTATCCTTTGGTGAAGTAAATCCGGATGAACAATATGACATAATCTTTATCGGCGG
>ULXL01081870.1_pt1 | contig 11459 bp, 10 predicted proteins | sample 1961241 | NCBI WGS metagenome assembly ULXL01 (sample SAMEA4835837, study PRJEB28245) | human gut metagenome | biome: gut microbiome; material: fecal sample | place: Denmark | collected 2008
AATAGGATTGCTGTCAATCCGGCCTTAGCTTCTTCTTTCGGTCCATGGGATGAAGAGAATGAAGGAGCCGCTTTCCGTCGACAGGCCGTTACTTTCTCCCGTTCACTGCAGCAGCGTTACAGCTATCTGCACAGAAACGGCATGCTTGACGCCAAACGCCTGGCAGCCGGAGAATTCAGTACGAATTACGAAGGGGTGAACACAGCCGGTGTGGGTAACCAGTATGTGGTTCTGCGTCAGGATGCCCTGATAGCCCGTGTACTCGCAGTCCGCGACCTCACGCAGTATTTCCCCGTCCGCTATGGAATTCAGGACCATGACCTCGTGTTCAATGCCTTCTTCTCCGAAGTTTCCCAAGCTTACCAACAGGGTGAAATCTGGAAGGGTGACATGAAGCTTGAGAACGAGATGGGCCATGTGGACGATGCGATGATCAAGCTCAAGTTCGGTCCGATGAAAGAGCTGGAACGCATGTACATCGCCTATCTGAACAAGGAAGGCTCCGACCCTATCAAATGGAACATGATCGAGTTCTGCATCCTGAACTCATTGGAAACCGCTCAGGTGGAGCAGAACAAACGCCGTATGCGCGGTATCTATGTCAAACCGGAAACGGGTGTCGCAGGCAGCTACCTGAACGCATCGACCGGAATCATATACACGTTGGTCCGCTACATGCATGAGTTCAAGATCCTTCCCCATGACGACGAGTCCTATCGCAGCTACACGGCTTCCAACATGCTGGATTCCGTTCAGGAGTTTGTCAGCGATGTAGTCACGTCCTGCACTGAAGACATGGACCTTGACCGTCACGTCCTCTATCTGAATAAGACCCATCTGCCCTGGTGGATTAAGAATGTACGCGCCAAATATGGAAAGGACATTGATTTTACCGGTCCAGACAGCTACAAGTTCGTGGTTCCTGACACGAATATGCGTATCATCTGGCTGCCTTACCTCGGCCAGCTTCCTCTCATGTTCATAGACGTTCCCGGCAACCTCCAGTTCCTGGAGTTCGTACCGGGCGAGATGCTCTCCATCAAGGTAAAGGATGACATGGAGCTTGTCAAGGCATGGTCCACCTGGAAAGAGGGTTGTGCAGCGTCGTTCACCGGCCGCCGTTTTGACAGTCTGGATAAACTGAAGGCCAACAATTACGAATGGCAACAGATCTTCATGAACAAACCTGCCGTCGATATGGCAGCGGACGCGACCACTGTCGATGCTTCAAAGGGATTCTGGCAGATAACAGCGGCCAACACTGCCGCCAAAGCCATTACGGACATTACGGGAGCCAAAGCCGGTGTAGCCTACATCATTGAATGTGGCAGCACAGAGAATGCCACTACCATCGCCAAGTCGGACAAGTTCGCCGATATTACGGAAGCTTATACTCCTACCAAAGAGGGTGACTATATCATGGTAATCCTGAACAGCAAGGGGAACTTCCTGGAACTGGAACGTCAGGTAGGAGGTGTACGCAAGGTGAACTCTGCACTCCAGCCCAACATTCCTGGAGTCAGATAATTGGCTGTCAATAAGAACAGATTGTTTTCAGATAGCGCGGGGCGGGTCCACTTAAGCCCGCTCCGTGTTTTTTATAACTTAAAAATTAAAATTGTATGAAAGCAAAAAGAATTTCAAATCCTTTCCGTAAAGGGAACCAGGCTGCCCGTAAGATGCAGGTCCGGTTTTTCCTTTCGCTGATGGTGCTTCTGGCACTCGTGTTTATTCTTGACATGGTCATGTCCCCCGGTTCTGTGCTGGGAATTTACGGATTTTCCGGTACCACACTGGCCGCCATGATGGTCATCGGTGACGTGGATGACGTATCCGACCGAAAGACGCATGGCTCAAACATCGCCTATAAGATTTATTTGGTGGATATCGACCAGGTAAATTCCGATGTGCCCTTTCCGCTTCCAAACCAGCAGCGAGAGATAAGCACCATCCCGATGAAAGCCGGACAATACATGAAGTACTTTGCGGCGCACGATATTCCCACCTACACTTCAACCGGCGAGAAGGGTGACATTACCACCAGCGGTACCAACACTTTTGTTGCCGTCATGGGCGGCATGCGTGACCAGCTGCTCGATTTCATTGAACAGCATGCCGGAGGCAAGTTCATCATCCTTTTCAAGGAAGTGGGCGATGCGCAGTGGTACATTCTCGGCAACTATGACCGTCCGATGGTACTCTCCTCCTTCGAGTCCAAAAACGACAAGGACGGGCGTTATGTAACCTATACCTTCACACGTACAAGCATTGACCAGTACTACAAGTATACGGGCGATATTGTCCGTGCTCCGGCAGCGGCTCACACGGCTGACGCAACGGCACTTGCCATTAAATCCACCAACAACCGTTATACCATCCCCGATGGCAGTGAAGGCACATACGCCATTTCCACTGTCAGCGGATTGACAGCCAATGATAAGGGACGTTACATCACGCTTGAGGGTACCGGTACCGACAAGGCGGCCACCATTGCCGACGGCAACAGCTTTGTACTGGAGGACGGCGCCACCTGGACAGCCAAGGCAGGTTCTTCCATCACCTTCATGGTGCTTGATGCCTCTACACTTGTCGAGGTATCCGGCAGCCGTGTGCAGACAGCTTAGTAAAAAACACCTCTTACAAGTCAGCAGAATTCCCTTATAGGCAGCGTGTTGGCTTGTAAGACTTAAATCTGTATGTTATGTATAGTTTCAAAGAAAAGAAGACACATTTCGTGGCTCTCCGGAATCCGGATGTGGCACAACATGACCTTGAGTTACTGGCTAAAGAAGTTCCTGGATTTCCGCAGCTTGCCACATTCTCACGCAATCCCAAACGTTACGCCGATGATATCCTTTATGCACTGTTAGATTGTGCTACACGTGAGAAGATACGTGAGTATCGCCGGGCTATGATCGCAAAAGAGGCTGAAGATGTCGGAGAAAAGAAAACAAAAGGTCCTGCTACGAAAAAAACGGCCGAAAAAAAACAGAAAATGCCCGAAGGGGAAACAACACATACTGAAGAGACCGGTCCACATGATGACGTGGAAAAGCCTGAAGCAGCTCCGGCAGACAACTCGGCAGAAGAGTTGAAACAAGCGCTTGAGGAAGCGGAAGCCCGTGCTGAAGAAGCCGAACAACGTGCCGATGAAGCGGAGGAAGCCAGGGATGAAGCGGAAGCCCGTGCCCAGGAGACTGAGCAGGCTCTGGAAGAAGAGAAAAAAAAAGAGCCGGCCAAAGAAACTCCGGAAAAGTCCAAAAACAAGAGGAATACCCGCAAATCGACTGGGACAACCTCTTCGACCCACAAGTCCAAATAGCCACACTCATCTACAACGACCGTGTGGTCACTTGGAAACAGATGAAGCAGCTCGACGAAAGTCTGGAAAGAAAACCGCAGAAGCGTGACATCATGGACATGGTGGAACTGCGTATCCGTAATCTCCAGGCATTCGATGAGCTGCAATCGTTCAACGACACTGGGAAGTTCCTCTACATTCATCCGCTCATAGCCCACCAGTCAGAGAGAGCACAACTGGAGAAGCTGCTGCAGACGGACCCGCAGGAGTTCCTGCGCCTGCATAAGAACGTGACGGACAATATCCGCAGATACGAGTGTTACCTGAAACGCGCTGACAGGCAAAACAAGCGCACCCAAGACAAGGAGAATCTCCGACGTCACCGTGAACGGGAATCACTGTTCAAAGCAATATTGCAAAAATTCAATTCGAAGTAAAATGGAAAAGCTGATAGAAGTATTTAATTTGGGTGGTTTGCCTACTGCCCCGCTGGATTCGTTCTTGGAGCTTCAGGAGGACTTCAAGAAGTCTGATCCTGACAAATTATCGAAACTGCAGATGCTTATCATCACCCGTGGTTTCAAGTATGCGTTCAAAGCCTGGCAGGATCCGGACGGAAAGCTCTGGATTATCGATGCCCATCAGAGACGGAAAGCACTGCTTGCATTGCGCAAGTCCGGGTTTACAATACCGGAAATACCTTATGAACCCATTTTTGCGGCAGACAAGAAGGAAGCGGTAGAGGAAATCGCAGCCTATAATTCCGAGTTTGCCACCAGGAATCCGGATACCCTGCTGTTCAAAAAATATAATATAGATTCTGACACCCTGCAGCGCTTCAACCTGGGTTATGAGGTCAAGACCACTGATTTCGGGCAGGTTTCCCCCCTTTTTGCCCAAGAACATGAGTCGGAAAATGTGCAGGAAGATGCCATTGATTTTAATGTTCCTGCATCTGAAGATACTGTAATTGCCAGACCCGGTGATATATGGTTGCTCGGTAACCATCGTCTGATGTGTGGCGATTGCCGTTCCAAATCGGACATCACGGCGTTGATGAACGGGCAGCATGCGGACTTGTGCGTCACAGACCCACCGTACAACGTGAACTATGAAGGCGGTACAGAGGAGGAACTCACCATCCAGAACGATTCCATGGAAAACGACTTGTTCGCCACCTTTCTCAGGCAGGTGTTCTCTGTCATGTTCGCCGTACTCAAGCCGGGAGGATCCTACTATATATTCCATGCAGACAGTGAAGGCGAGAATTTCCGGGCTTCTCTCAGGAAAGTGGGATTCAAGATTGCACAATGCTGCATCTGGGTAAAGAATACTATGGTGATGGGACGCCAGGATTATCAATGGCAGCATGAACCTTGTCTCTATGGCTGGAAACCGGGTGCCGGACATCAATGGAATTCCGACCGTAAGCAGACTACTGTCTGGAATTTCGACAAGCCGCAGCGCAATGCCATACATCCGACAATGAAGCCCATAGCCCTTATGGCATATCCAATATCCAACTCCAGCACTCCCGGTCAGATAGTCCTCGACATCTTCTCCGGATCCGGTTCTACACTCATGGCATGCCAGCAGATAGACCGTATCTGTCATGCTATGGAGATAGACCCGAAATATGTTACAGCCACCATTCACCGGTACCGCGCCATGTTCTCTGAGCAGCCCGTCCAGTTAATCCGGAATGGAGAAATTCTTTCTGTTACAGATACCCAATCCTTGTTGAAATGAAAAAGGAACTCACTCTAACTTCAGACACTGATAAAGCCGTCCTGATAGGCGATGAATATGTATCCCAAGTGCGTACTTTCGGTGCCTTGGGGTACACTCCCCAACGTATATGTACGCTTCTCGGCCTGCGTGGAAAAGAAAAAACGGCACTTATAGTCCGTCTGTCGATACCCGGTGACGTATATTACGACGCCTACCGTAACGGTTGTGCCCTGGGAGAATACAATATCGATGCCGAACTTGCCAAGAAAGCCGAGACCGGTGATGTGTCGGCCATTGAGACCTTGGAAACACGTAAGCAGGAACGGACAGTCAAAGACTTAAGAAACCAACTCTTTGGAATATGACCAGACTCGACACCCTTGATAAGATACATCCGGACTTGATATCCGCATTCCTCACTACCGGGAAGTGTGATGGCATTCCTGCCGATGTGCAGTTATTCCTCAAGCAGCTGCAATGGGCGGCGGAGATTTACGAATACGAGCGTAACATCACCCGTGCCGCCAAGCAGCTGCGCCAGCGCATCAATGCCCAGCAGCAGATAAATGTGGATGAACGTACATGTAAGGCACGCATTTATGCGGCCATCAATTACTTCAATATCGACAACAATGTGTCCATCAAGGTGTGGGAGTCCAACTATGCCGACAAGTACGAGGATCTTGCCAAACTATGTGCGGCTGCCGGTGACTACAAGACCCAGGGCAAGTGCTATGCCGCCGCCCTGGAGTGCCGTCGCCGTGCCGCCGAGATTGCCGAAGCCGACCGTAACCTGGGGATCGTCTTCCTGATATCTCCCGAACTTACTCCGGAAGACCTGGGATACAGCAAGGCCTCCCTGAAGGAGATTGCCTCCAAGCACAATAAAGGCTTCTATCTGAACTTGATAGAGAACCTTCCCATCGAGAAGGCCGAGAAGAAGCGTCTGCTGCGCGATGCGGATATTGAGGAAGCTGAATACGAAGAACTTAATGAAGAGTGAAATGGAAACAGATATTGAAACCACTTCCCGATTTGAGGAATACTACATGAACCAGATGCAGATACTGGTCAATGTCATCGATGCCAACAACATATTTGCCGAGGTGGCGCGTGCAGGTGGCAAGACGGAAGGTATCACCGGCCCACGTATCATCCGTGTGGCCAATGACATGCCGGGCGAGCTGTCGTTTCTGGTACATAAGACCTACGTTGCCCTGATGACGAACGTATGGCCCAACCTTCAGGCTTATTTCTCCAGGGAAGTCACCATAGGTGGGAAGGTGCGTTCCATGCTGGAATATGGTATTGACTATGTGGTGGGCGAAAATAAGCTCCCTTCTCATTTCCGCAAGCCCCGATATCCCATATCCTACCCCAAACACAGTGTCGTTTTCCGGGATGGCCATCACATCCAGTTGGTAAGTTCGGACCAGCCGGAGTCCGTTGCCGGACGCTCTGCCGTCCACGCCATCATTGAAGAGATGAAACACAACAAAGGGGAGAAATTGAAAACCCGCTTGTTCCCTTCCCTCCGTGGTGCCAGTGCCGAAATACGCCGGTCACCTTATTACCAAGGAATCACGGGCGTATCCGATACCGCGCGTGTGGACCTCGGCGAAGATGACTGGTTCGAGGAATATGAGAAGAATATGGATACGAAACTGATGGAGGAAATATCTACAGTTGCGCTTCATGTAAATGTAGCTATCTATCAGAAATACAAACTTATAAATTCCCAACGGGAAACTACAAATCCCGTTACCCTTGAACGTATCCGTCTTGAAATCATCAGGCAGGACCGCATCATATCCTTATGGCAGCCCCGCCTGGCGGACATGCGCCGTAACGCCACGTTGTACGTCCGTGCCAGTTCCTTCTGCAACAAGGATATTCTTGGTCCGAAGTTCTTCAAGACGCAGCTTGAGACCTTGGATATGGACGAATTCCTCACTTCCATCTGCGCTATCCGCCATAAGGAGGTTATCAACAAGTTCTTCGCAAACTACAACAAGGAGAAACATCAGTATGCAGACAGCTATATTTATGAATCCATTCTACGACTTGACCTGCGGGAACATTTTCTACTCACAGCCCGCTATTTGAAGTACTACAACAAGCGTGACGAGCTTTTGGTAGGATATGACCCCGGGCACTTCTCCAGCCTTGTTGTCGGGCAGGAAAAGGAATACGGCCGTCAGCTCCGCATAATCAAAGAGTTCTATTGCTGCTACCCGGATGAACAGCCCGAACTCGCCCGTCAGTTCTACGAGTTTTTCGGTACCGATGCTCTGAATAAACGTATCGTCCTCTATCCTGACCGTGCCGGGAATAAACGTCGTGAAGAACTGGAGCAGATTACCACCGACAGCCGTGCCCTGAAGCGTGAGCTGGAAAGTTATGGCTTTGAGGTGGAATTGATGAACGAAGGGCAGGCCACCGTCTACCATTGGCAGCAGTTCAAGTTGTTGCTTCTGATATTTGGAGGCCGGAGCAATGCCTTGCCGGAAATTTTGATAGACGAGAACGAGTGCAGGAATCTTTGCAGTGCCATCATGCTGTCACCGTTGAAAAAAACGGAAGGCCGCATCGAGCTGGACAAATCGTCGGAAAAGAAAGTGCCTCTCAAGAACCAGGCCGGACTGACAACACAGCTTCCCAGTGCCTTGATTTATCTTCTTTTCGGGCGTTATGGAAACAAAGTGTTGAGTGAATTATCATCCATGCCGGACAATTTACCTGATAATCTGGCTATATAACGGCTGTTTTTCACTATAAAAATAGTCAGTAAAGATACAATAATGGTATCGTTTGACATTAAAACAAACGCTTTTCATTTGGAAACCAGACTTTTATGTTTTTGAAAAAGGATAGCGTTTTCTTCGTGAGGCGCTGTTCAGCACGCACCGCTGAGTTTTGGGATTGCAAGGCATCCTCCGGCATTCCTCGGAAATATGACGGAGGGCGCTTCTCGTCCTTTTTCCCACAGCAGAATCCTGCTACTTTCGGGCATGGAAATGACAATGACCGGTATTCAAGCGATGCAATGGGCCAAAGAGATATCAAAACTGCCTGACGGCTGCTTTACCATTGCCTTCTTCCCGTGTTCCAGGCATAAGGGGGAGGCATCAGCCACATTGACAGTTAAAGAAGGATGCAGATGGCGTACCCAACTGCCTGAAGAAAGATTCAGTATAGACAGTGACAACTTCTTTCTGTTTACAGACGCAGACGGGGAACCCAAGATGTGCTACCGTATTCTCATCAGGTACATGGGTTTTCCTCAAGATGGTTTCAAACTTCATAAAATAGATTGGTTATGAGTAAAAGCAATCTCAAAATGGTAGGCAACTTCGGTTGCTATCTTGACGATGACAATGTAATATCCTTCCAGATTGGAGACAGGCCAATGGCTTCAGTCCTGGAACCGGACCCGATGTTCCCCCTAAGTGGAGGAAGTCTTCCGGATACGCAGTGGCAGAGCATCCAAGGATTCCAGGTGTGCAGCCGTGGCTTCAACAACATGAAATGCGAGGAAGTCGCGTCCGACATAAAGAAGAACCGGCTTCTGCCAAGACTGATTACCAAGCAGGTCAGCATGCTGTATGGCCATGGGCTTGCCGTGTACAAGCCGGCAATCGTGGACGGGAAACTTCAGAAACAGTGGGTTGACTGTCCGGAAATCATGGACTGGCTCAACAGTTGGGAACAGCGCGGTCTTGAATCGGGTTATAAGGAAGTGGCCAAATCAATCATCAAGAACTACTACTATTTCAGGGACTGTTTCGTAAAGTGGCGCTTCACAAAGGGAAAAGCAAGAGGGACGATGCCCGTTGCCGGCCTTGAATCCATGGAGAACAGACATTGCCGGCTGGCCACCACCAAGAAGGATGTGGCGACAGATGTTGTCTACTACCGGGATTTCCGCTACATTGCCGTAGGGCGTTGGGGGTATGGCACATCCACTTTCCGCATCTATCCGAAGTTTTCCTTTTCGGAGCTTGCCAATTACAGATTCGCGGCCATTTCCCATCACCGGGAAAAATCCGTGGATGAGTTCTACGGTGTGAACGAAACCCATGCCGGTACCCGCTCCTACATCAAGGGTTCCAACGATACGGCTGATTATATCAACTCCTTTTTACGTAATTCGCTTGCCGCCAAGATACACATTGTCATCCCCAATGCCTGGCTTGAGTCCAAGAGGATCCAGATAACCAAACTCTGCGACGAGAATAAACGGCGCAAGAAAAACAATGAGGAAGAACTGATGTACAATGGCATCGTGATTGGTTCGGAATTCAAGGAATCCACCCTGATAAAGTATCTGCAGTCTGAACTGCGCAAGATCTCCCGCTATCTGTCCGGTGCAGACAACCAGGGTAAGGCGTATGCGACAATCAGCTTCAAGAACAGCCAGGGCGAAGAGGAACGCTGGAAGATAGAGACGGTTGATTTGAAATACAAGGAATATATCGATGCCTTGATATCCTATGACAAACGCGCCGATGAGGTGCTGCTGTCAAGCGTGGGACTTGACTCCTCCATATCCAGTGTCAGCAAGGACGGGGTCATATCCAAATCAGGAGCCGATGCGTATTACAACTATCTGATATACATTATGTCACTGACCTCGGAAGACGAAATATGCTCCGAACCGTTCAATATGGCCATACAGATTAACTTTCCCCATTTGTACAGCCAGGGGTACCGTCTTGGATTCTATCGCGAAGTCCCGGCACGCCAGGAAGATGTTTCACCTCAAAACAGACTAAATCAGCAACAGTCATGAGAATATTGGAAGAACTGTTTACCACCATTTCGGAATTTCGGAAGTATGCTCCCTATGCAGAGAGCAATGTCACTTTCGACCAGCTCAATTCGTCTGCCATTTCTGCGAAAAAGCAGATGGTTATCATCCTTACCAAAGATGTCTACACCGATCTGACGGCAGACGAGGGCGAACTGAAGGAGGCCCTGCGTCTTGCTATGGCCAATCTTACCATGGCCAAACAGCTCATTTTTGATGTTGTATCCAAGCGTAAGGATGATGTCGATATATACAAGCATGAGCAGGAAAGCATGCGCAGGTCGTATATCGAGAATTATTATAATGCCATGGATACTGTCATTCAGTTGCTTGACAACAGTCAGACCGTGCCCTCCTGGAAAGAAACGAGATACAAAAAGATGCTTGATGTTCTTAAAATAAAGAGTACGGAGGAGTTCGACATGCTGTATACGATAGACATGTCCTATCTGTTCTTTTTCCGGACCATACCGATCCAGAGCGAAGCGCTGGATGACGGGATATCGGCCTATTTTGAACGGGCAGAGAAAAAGGAGGAGGTATTGCGCCCGCTCAAACGATGCCTCGCCAAGCAGACCATAGCCATTGCCCTGCGGAGATTTGACATTATAGAGTTTCCACCGACAATAAGAAGTCTGTTTGACGAGTCTAAGGCAAGCAGGTCTGGGAAGGATGAGCAGGCCCGCATGCTTGAGTTGTCCGCTTCTCTGCTTGAAGAGGTGAAGCGGGAACTGGCCAATATAGATCTGCTTTTGTCAACGGACAGTGCCGGCTCTGTAGATACGAACACATCCTTTAACCGTCCGGACGACATAATAATGCTGATGCCATGTTGACAATAGATTTTATAGCAAAAGGAATGCAATACAGCATCCCCAATTCCTGGGATGGATTAACTCCTTATCACTTCCAAGCACTCATGCGTGATATACAAAGGTTTGCGGATGGAAAAATATCCGTCGGCATGGTCCGTGCGAATTATGTTTGCCGGATTATGGGATGGAATCTTCAAAAAATAAGGAATACGGATGGATGGGCAAATGTGGCCTGGCTTGCAGAGCAGGTGACATTTCCGTTCACGATTGTCTATCCGGATAATGATGCAGCACTCCAGGAATTGGATTCTGAAACATACAGACTCTGTAAGAAGATACCACCACACCGGTTGCATGGAATAACCATATCCAGGTATCTGGACAGACTGGACTACAAATATGCAGTCGACTCATGTTTCTGCAAACAACTGGTTCCGGCGATACATCTTGAGGATGAAACTTTTTTTGCCTATAATATAGAAACCATGTTCAACCGTCTTACTTGCTCGCTTACGGCACTCCAGTTCATTGAGGCACGTGGTCTCCTTGGATGTCCGAAAGAGCAGCTTCCGTTATTGGCCGCTATCCTTTACTATCCGGACCGGTATTCATCTGCCGGAGCGCATAAGTTGGCACAGAAGTTCACTGGGCTGCCGATGGATGAGCTTATTCCCATAGCCTTCAATTTTCAGGCCTTCATCAATTATCTGTTTACCAAAACTGAGTTCAAGTTGCTTACAGAACTTGAGGAGACCAAAGTTTCTGCCATTTCCACGGGTGCACTTGAGTCTCTGTACAACTT
>ULXL01044485.1_pt1 | contig 11440 bp, 7 predicted proteins | sample 1961241 | NCBI WGS metagenome assembly ULXL01 (sample SAMEA4835837, study PRJEB28245) | human gut metagenome | biome: gut microbiome; material: fecal sample | place: Denmark | collected 2008
CTTTTTGGCAAAACCGGCATCTAGAAGAGTAAAAACAGAAAAGAAAAAGAAGACCAAAAATAAAGAAGAAAAGTAAAGAAAATAAAGTTTTTTGATGTAATCCTACCAATTTTGATAGGATTATATTTTTTTCTTAATAGTAAACGTTTACTTGTTTTAAATTCGAAAAATTTATATATAATAAGGACGTAGAGATTGTTGAATAATAAAGTTTATACGGAGGATATTATGGAAGAAAAAGTATTAACTCCTCAAGATGAGGTCAATCTACTTGTTGAAAGAGCTCAAAAGGCCTTAGAGGCTTATGCGTCTTATACGCAGGAGCAAATCGACTATATTGTTGCAAAATGTTCTGTTGCAGCATTAGATAAGCATGGTGAACTTGCCAAGCTAGCAATTGAAGAAACAGGACGTGGCGTGTTTGAAGATAAGGCAACTAAAAACTTATTTGCCTGTGAATATGTCACTCATAATATGAAAAGAACAAAAACAGTAGGTATTATCAGTGAGGATCCTGTTACAGGAATCACAGAGCTTGCTGAACCAGTAGGTGTAGTTGCAGGTGTTACGCCTGTTACCAATCCAACATCTACAGCTATATTTAAAGCATTAATTTGCTTGAAAACGAGAAATCCAATTATTTTTGGTTTTCACCCTTCTGCACAGAAATGTTCTGTTGCCGCTGCACAAGTGGTATATGATGCTGCTGTAGAAGCAGGAGCTCCTGAATATTGTATTCAGTGGATTGAGCATCCAAGTATGGACGCTACAAGCGCCTTAATGAATCATCCAAATGTTGCAACGATTTTAGCAACAGGTGGTAATGCTATGGTACGTGCTGCCTACTCTTGTGGTAAGCCTGCTCTAGGTGTAGGTGCCGGTAATGTTCCTGCTTATATGGAAAAGACCTGTAATATTCGTCAGGCAGTAAATGACATTGTAATGTCAAAGTCCTTTGATAATGGTATGATTTGTGCTTCTGAACAAGCTGTCATTATTGATAAGGAAATTTTAGAAGAGTCTGTAAATGAATTTAAGTCCTTCGGAGCTTACTTTGTGTCTCCAAGTGAAAAGAAAAAGCTTGAGAAATATATGTTTGGTGTAGAGAAGGAAGAAGATAAACCTTTAGCTAAGCTAAATCCAGTAATCGTTGGAAAGAGTGCAAAATACATTGCAAATGAAGCAGGCTTTAATGTTCCAGAAAATACAGTAATTTTATGTGTAAACTGTAAGAGTGTTGGTGTAGAAGAGCCTTTAACACGTGAAAAGCTTTCTCCAGTATTGGCTGTTTTAAAATCTAATTCTACAGATGAGGGTATTGAACTAGCTAAGAAAATGGTTGAATTCAATGGTTTAGGACATTCTGCAGCAATTCATACGGCGGATGAAGCCTTGACAAAGCGCTTTGGAGATATCATTCCAGCGATTCGTATCATTGCAAATTCTCCATCTACTTTCGGTGGTATTGGTAATGTTTATAACTCATTCATTCCATCTTTAACTTTAGGTTGTGGCTCCTATGGTCATAACTCAGTTGCTGGAAATGTCAGTGCGATTAACTTATTAAACGTAAAGAAAGTAGGTCAAAGAAGAAATAATATGCAATGGTTTAAGGTTCCTGCTAAAATCTATTTTGAGAGAAATTCAATTGAATATTTACATCAAATGAAGGAAATGAGTAAGGTCATCATTGTAACTGACCGTTCCATGGTGGATTTAGGCTATGTTAACCGAGTTACAGACCAGTTAAAGCTAAGAAGCCCAGAGGTACAGCATCAGTTATTCTGCGATGTTGAACCAGATCCATCTATTCAGACCGTATTAAAGGGAGTTCAATTGATGCGTTCCTTTGAACCAGATACAATCATTGCTTTAGGTGGAGGCTCCTCTATGGATGCAGCGAAGGGTATGTGGTTATTCTATGAACACCCAGAGGTTAATTTTAATGATTTAAAACAAAAATTTATGGATATTCGTAAGAGAGCCTTCCAGTATCCTGAGTTAGGAAGAAAGTCTAAGCTGATTTGTATTCCAACTACCTCAGGTACAGGCTCTGAGGTTACTCCATTTGCCGTTATTACGGATAAGATTGAGCATAAGAAATATCCATTGACAGATTATTCTTTAACTCCAACCGTTGCCATCATTGATCCAGCGCTTACAATGACCCTACCTAAGTCTATTACAGCAGATACGGGAATGGATGTATTGACTCACGCTACTGAGGCATTTGTATCCACTTTAGCATCTGATTATACAGATGGTTTAGCAATTCAAGCTATTAAGATGGTATTTGCTTATCTAGAAAGAGCTTATAAAAATGGAGCTAATGATCCAGAAGCTCGTGAGAAGATGCATAATGCGTCTGCCCTTGCAGGTATGGCTTTTGCGAATGCATTCTTAGGTATGAACCATTCTATGGCTCATAAGATTGGTGGAGAATTCCATGTTCCCCATGGTCGTGCTAACGCAATTCTGTTACCATTTACCATTCGTTATAATGGAACAAAGCCACAAAAGCTTTCTACTTGGCCAAAATATAATTATTATAAGGCCGATGAAAAATATGCAGAGCTTGCAAGAATTTTAGGATTACCTGCATCAACTATTGAGGAAGGTGTAGAGTCTTACGCAAAGGCCTGTGGTGAGTTAGGTATGAAGTGTGGTATTAAGATGAATTTCAAGAGTCAAAATATCGATGAACAAACCTATTTAAGTCAAATTGAGAAGTTATCCTATTTGGCTTATGAGGATCAGTGCTCTCCAGCCAACCCTCGTGTTCCAATGGTAGAAGATATGCAAAAGATTTTAAAGGATGCATATTATACTGAGGAATTCTTTGAGAAGGCAGAATAAGAGCCGTGCTTACTCCAAAACAAAAAGCGTATCTCAAAGGGTTAGCTCATCCCATAAAATCCTGTTTTCAGATAGGAAAAGAGGGTTTGAGTGAAAATCTTAAAAGAGATGTATTAAATTATTTGAAAAAGCATGAATTAATGAAGATTAGCATCTTAAATAATTCTAGTGTTACCTTTGAAGAGGCTGAAAGCTTCTTTGGTACAGCTGATATTGAGGTTGTACAAAAGATAGGACATATTTTAGTTCTTTACAAGCATTCTGATGTAAAAGAAAACTCAATTGTGTTACCTATAAAAAAATAAACCCATAAAAAGCAAGAACCTACTAAATATAGACTTGCTTTTTATATTTAATAAAATGTCGAACTTAATAATATATTGCAAATTAAAATTTTATGTTATAATACATATCGTAAAATGATTTTTAAAAATAAGGAGTTATTATTATGCCAGAAAAAAAGTCATCAACACCTAAAACAGTAGCAACCAAGTCTTCTACAACGAAGGAAAGTGCTGCTACAAAGACAACTGCAGCTAAAACGACCACAGCTACTAAAACGACTTCCCCTAAGACGAGTACTCCTACTACGACAAAGGCAAGTACCACCACAAAGTCAACTGTAGCTAAAACTACTGCATCTGCAAAACCAACAGCGCCTAAGGCCAGTGCTACAACGAAGCCAAGTACTACCAAGCCAACAACGGGGAAGGTAGTTCCGGGAGAAAATCATGAAGTAAAGGAACAGCCTGCCACCCCTAAAAATAAGGAGGTATCTACTAGCACAGCTCCTAAAAAGGAGACTCCAGTAGAAAAACAGGCTTCTTCAAAAAAAGAAACAAAGCCTACGAATCAGGATAATAGTAAAAGAGTCAAATTAATTTCTCTTTTATCCCTTGGAGGCTTCATTTTATTATTTGCTATTGTGATTGTTTGTGTACTATGTGTTAAATCCTGTTCCTTAAATGATAAGGATTATTCTAATCAGTATAAGACCTCTACTAGGGTAGGATATGAAGCAGAGGTTATTGGAACAGTAGATAGAAAAATTCCAGAGGATGTTAAGGATGAGGGTAAATCTTCTGTAGGATATCCGAAATTTGGATACACCTTGAATTCTTGTATTGGTACCTCTGAAGAGAAAGTTGCTTTAAGAAATGCCATCATTGCTGAATCAAGCTATTTGACCTCAGTGAATACTTGGAATGGTGGTGGCGGTGGCTACAACCGTATGGATAGTGAGGGAAAGCTATACAAGGATAATGAACCAGTATTAGATGCATCTGGTAATCAAAGACAGCTATATAAGCATACAGGCTCTGTTGGCTTATATTTAGGAGATGTCTCTGATGATGAAAAAGGAATTGTAAAGCGTGTCACAATGGAACCTAGAGGCTATAATGGATATGGCGTCACTGGTGTGTATGCCCCTGCTGGAGAGGTAATAAAAATTGAAATGTCAAGACAAGACATGGAAGCTACAGCGGGAATCAGTATTCATATTGGACAAGCATTATATAATGGAAAAGCGAATAACATTTGGACTGCCAAAAATGCGATGAACCGTATGCCAGTCATTTTAAATACTATGCTTGTTACAAAAGATTTGGCTGAATATAATGAGGAAACGGATACCTATACAGCCTATGTTGGTTCCTATGTGGGTGGACCAGTATATGTCAGAAATGAGAGTGTATCCTTCTCTATTACCATTTCTGGGGCGGTACCATATTCCCATTTTATTTTAGGATATACAACGAAGGAAGAATTTGAGGAAAACTCCAAATCCTCTGCCCCATATTTTGATTTGGAGGTATGGGAGTATGGAGTATTACATTCAGGTCCTAAGAAATATGCAGAACCATTTAGCTATGATGACTTATATGATGCAGCAATTTTATGGGATAAAATTGCATTAGTTTCTACTCAAGTACGTAGACAAGGAATTGTATTCTTATATGATCCGTTTGTTGCTGCTGGAGCTGCCGTTGCCTTCCCAGGACAAGGATCTGTAAACTGTCCAATGGGATGGATGCCAGGCTCCTTAAATTATAAGGCGTTTGTCAATGGTGGTTCCTGGGGAAATATGCATGAATATAATCATAACTTCCAGGGATGGGGACTAGGAAATGGTGGAGAAGTAACTAATAATGCTCTAAACCTAGTTTCCTATAGTCTATTTACCAGAATCTCATCAAGTCGTCAAATTGGTTCTACCAGTGAAGGCTTGGGTGGTTGGAATGCCTATACTAATGCTTCCTGGGCTTTAAGAGATATTACAGAGAGCCGCTATAGTAATGGTAAAATGGGTTTATCCATTTATGCCAATATGCTCCATAGCTTTGGACAAGAAATATTTATGGATTCTGTGAAAACTTCTGGAGGACAGTCCATTGATAAATGGTTTACAGCTACGATGAATGCTTCTCAGTATGATATGACCTATTTCTATAAAGATTTAATCGGGTATGAGGTTTCTGAGTCTGTTTTAAGCACGGCTAAATCAAAGGAATATCCAATGTTTGTTCCTGTTGCCTCTATCTATCAAACAGGTAGAAGCTTTACCTATGAAGGTGAAAAGAGATATACAGAGACGATGCAGCCTTATGTAATACCTTATGGAGAGGAGTATACCTTTGATTTAGGAAAATGTACATTTGACTCTGGTAATATTTACCAGGGGGGCAGTATCGTAATTCCTAATGGCTTTAGCTATAAAATTAAGAGTATCAGTCAGCCAGAAAATGGTACAATTGAAGAATTAGAAAACAATATGGTTAAGTTTACTCCAAATGAAGCCTTACGCTCAGGAAAAATTTATGTGACTTTAGAAATTACAAAGGATGATGGAGCATTTAAGGTTGAGGATGTTGATTTGGCTCTCGAATTTGTTCAGTCTCATGAAAAAAACAAGACGATGCTTGAAAGAACAACTTACACCTATAGTGCAGAACAAATGTATACAAGTGCAACAGAAGCCTTTGAAGCAAATTATGCAAATTATACAGACAAGGTTGAAGGAGACAATCAAAATCCTATACTAAATGGAAAGGTTGTTCAAAATGGAAATGCAGAAGTTTGGTTTACAGATAAACCAGAAAACCAGGTAGTAGAAATTAAAGGAAAAATGCATGTGGATGAAACAGCCAAATATCGAATTGCGTTAAGAGGAAGATGGAATTGTGCATTGTATGTTTCCTTTGATGAAGGAAAAGAATATGAACTGGCCGCTACTTATGTACAGACGAATACCTTCAATGCAAACTTTCCAAATACAGAGGGCACCTATAAGGATTATGAATTAGAAGCTGATACATGGGTTTATTTCAAAGCGGTATTGCTTGTTGGCAATGATGGAGCCAGAGCTAGCTTTATTGGAGTAGGCTGGGGCAAATTTACTCCAGAGGCTCCAATTATGGATGAAAATGGAGAAGTGATAGGCGTAATTCCAGAAAGTGTCAAGGTTTCCTATGCTAGTGCTTATAGAGAATCCTATGAATTTGACAATTCTAAATTTGAGTCTGATTATTTCTATAAGAGAACCTATAAGTATTCCTACAATGACAATATTATATACTCCCAGCAACAAACCATTGTTTCACAATTTGGCTATACACCTTGGAGTGCTACAGATCATAAAATTGAAAATTTAGTGGATGGAAAGACAAATACCTACATTCATACAAATTACACTGCCTCTGAACAAAAGCCATTAATATTAACTGTAGATATGGGCGAAGCCATCAAGGCAAACCGAATGGTATTATATACACAAAATAGATCTGACCCGCATTATCCAAAGGACTTTATGCTTCAGGGAAGTATGGATGGAGAAAACTACTTTACTATTGGAACCTTTACTGATGCAAAGCTTTCCAATGCGAGAGTCACAGTGGATTTTGAAGAAACAGAGTTTAGATATTATCGTATCACTATGACTAAATCCTCTAACCGGTATCTCATTATCAGTAAAATAGAGTTTGCAAATATTTTTGAAATTCCAAATGGTAATCATATTTCCTTAGATTCAGAAGAGGTAAAGCTCAAAGGAGATTGGACGCCTGAGTACGTTCTTTCCTCTTTTGGTCATTCCTATACGGGAAAGAAAAATTCTTCAGTAGAGTTTGAGTTTGAGGGAACTCGCTTTGGTATTTTATCTACTGCTCAATTGGATCATAATTTTGAGGTTTATATTGATGGAAATAAGATAGATTCTATATCTGTAAAAGAGGCTTCTAACGGAGCTATGATGAGTTATATTTCCACTTTACTAGAAGAAGGAAAGCATACAGTACTAATCAAATGTACAGGAAATGCGAACATAGATTCTATAGTATATTGGTAAAACAATTCGATGAACGTCATTTCTTAGAAAATGGCGTTTTTCTTTTTGTCGAAAATTATAAAATAAAGTTTAACTATGTTTTAGTTTTATTTTTTGTTAGAATTTGTTATAATAATAACATATATAGATTAGGATGTGATTACTTTGAAAAGGTTGATACTCGTTGATGGAAACTCCCTAATGTATAGAGCCTATTATGGAATGGCTGCGGTGGGAAATCTAACTCAGAATTCTAAAGGGCTGTATACAAATGCTATTTTTGCGTTTGCCAGAATGATTAATCATTTGATTCATAGTGAATATGATGCCATTTTAGTGGCTTTTGATGCTGGAAAAAAGACGATTCGCCATGAATGGATGACGGAATACAAGGCAGGAAGAGCACCAATGCCAGATGAATTTAGAATGCAGATTGCGTATATTAAGCAGTTTTTAGAAATTATGCGAATCAAACAATATGAACAAAGCCTTTATGAGGCAGACGACATCATTGGTACAATGGCAAAAAAGGGAGAAGAGGCTGGATACCATGTAGATATCTATTCCTCTGATAAGGATTTACTTCAGCTAATCAGTCCTAACACAACCGTTCATTTAACTAGAAAGGGTATGACGGATTTAGAAGATTTTACGCCAGATACCTTTTATGAAAAATATCAAATTAAGTATACTCAGTTTGTAGATTTAAAGGCTATGATGGGAGATAAAAGTGACAATCTTCCTGGAATACCTGGAATTGGGGAAAAGAAGGCTGTAAAATATCTTCAGGCATATGGCTCCTTAGATGAAATCATAGCTCATCAGAATGAAATTAAAGGAGCAGATGGGACAAAGATAAAGGAGCATTATGAACAGGCTTTATTATGCCGTAAAATGGCTACAATTCTAAGAGACTTTGATATAGAGCTTTCTATAGAGGATACAACAAAGAAGCCTTATGATCGCGATAAGCTGATTAGTTTTTATCAGGAATTAGAGTTTAAATCCTTGTTAAAAGAAATTGCCTATGGTAGTGGAGAAATTTCTGAAAATGTGAAAAAAACAGAATATGAGATAGTTCAGGATCCTATGCGCTTTAAGGAAATCCTTTTGCCGTATTCTGCCTTGATGTTTGAAACGTTTGAATATAACTATCATAGAAGTCCACTGCTAGCCATTGGTCTTAAGAATAAGCTAGGTACCTTCATTATTGAACCAGATATGCTATATACCAGTATTGACCTTCAATTATTTTTATCAGAACTGAATCATAAATCTATCTATGACTATAAGCGGGCCTATGTATTGATGAAGCGATTAGGCTTTGAGCTTTTAGGTGTTGATTTTGATTTACTGCTTGCCAATTATGTATTAAATCCTTCCTTAGGAAAAGAAGAATTTAAAGTAGTAAGTGATCATTTTAATTATGAGGATGTGTTATATGAGGAGCAGGTCTATGGAAAGGGTGCTAAGAAGTCCATTCCAGACAAGGACCTACTTTATCAGCATATCGCTAAAAAGGTAAATTGTATTTATTTTTTGAAGAATGAATGTATGGCTAAGCTTAAGGAAACAAATCAATTAAGTCTTTTAACAGAGATTGAAATACCATTGTCTAAAGTGCTAGGAAAAATGGAGTTCACTGGAATTACCATTGATTTTGAGGAAATGGAAAAACAGAAAAGCTATTTAGAAGCCGACATTGATGCTCTTACACAAAAAATATATACCTATAGTGGGGAGGAATTTAATATTGCCTCTCCAAGACAACTAGGTAGTATCCTATTTGAAAAGCTGAAAATTCCTTACCCTAAAAGAAGAACGACTAACTTTTCTACTGATATTGAAATTCTTCAAACGGTTCAGGATTATCATCCTATCATTTCATTGATTATAGAATATAGAGCTAAGACAAAGCTATATTCTACCTATATTGTCGGTTTAAAGGAACAGACTCATGCCGACCATAAGGTGCATACCATTTTCCAGCAGGCCTTAACGACAACAGGACGGCTTTCTAGTGTAGAGCCTAATCTTCAAAATATTCCAATTCGAACAGAGGAAGGCCATTTGATTCGAAAAATGTTTATTCCTGAGGATAAGAGTAATATACTATATTCTGCAGATTATTCTCAAATTGAGCTTAGAGTGCTAGCTCATATGGCAAATGTAACAAAGCTCAAGGAGGCCTTTAATGCAAATGAGGATATTCATGCTAAGACCGCTTCTGAGGTGTTTATGAAGGAAGAAATAACGAAGGAAGATAGAAGAAGAGCGAAGGCAGTTAACTTTGGAATTGTCTATGGAATCTCAGCCTATGGTCTGGCAACAGATTTAGGGATTACTAATCTTGAGGCTTCTAATTTTATCAAACGATATTATGAGGTGTATCCAGAAATTAAAACCTTTATGGATCAGACCATTTCCTTCTGTCAGGAGAATGGTTATGTTAAAACACTAAAGAATAGAATTCGTTATATTCCAGAAATTAATTCTAAAATATATATGCAAAGAGAATTTGCCAAGAGAATGGCAATGAATGCTCCTATCCAGGGTACGGCAGCAGACATCATCAAGATAGCCATGATTAAAATTGATCAGGAGATGGAGGAACGCCATCTAAAGAGTAAAATGCTCGTTCAGGTACATGATGAGCTTGTCTTCGAGGTTGCTTATGGAGAAGAGGATGCAATGCTTGAGCTGGTAAGAAGGAATATGCAGGAGGCCTTACCATTAGATGTGCCACTGGTAGTAGGGGATTCCTTTGGAAAAAATTGGTATGAGGTGAAATAATGGATATCATTTTAAATCGAAGAAGTGTTAGAGAGTATAACACTTCCAAAAAAATTCCTTATGAAGATTTATTAAAGCTATGTAAGTATGGGGAGGCTGCTCCCTCTGCTAGAAATCAAAGGGGTAGAGAATATATCATTATTGACGATGAAAAGATTATTTTAGAATTATCGAAAATTTCTAAGGGGGCTATGCTTTTATCTCGCTGCAATACCGTGATTGCTGTAATTGCTAAAAACTCAGAGCTGCTTCCTACGCCACATATGCAGTGTCAGGATTTAGCTTGTGCCGTGGAAAATATCTTGCTTGCAGCCACCCAAATGGGATATGGAAGCTGTTATATAGGGATATCCCCTTTAGAGGAACGAATTCAAGACTGTGACCAGGTATTGGGATTAGATAATGGAAATCATGTATTTGCCCTTATCGCTCTTGGATATCCAGCAGTAGAAACAGCATTTTATGAAAAGGAAAAGTTTGATGAGGCTATGGTCCATCATAATCGGTATTAAGTATGCCTGAGCTTCCTGAGGTAGAGGTAGTAAGACTTACCTTAGCTGCCAAATTGATTTCTTTAAGAATAGTGAAAGTGATTTGCAGCTATCCTCCAATTATTGAAGGAGAACTAGCTTTATTTAAAAGCAAGGTAGAAGGCAGAAAAATAGTAGATGTTCAGCGGTATGCCAAATACTTGATTTTTATGTTAGAGGATGGTGCCATCCTTTCTCATTTGCGGATGGAAGGGAAATACTTTTATACTTTAGACCATACGCCGATATCTAAGCATGTCCATGTGATATATGAATTAGATAATGGCTATACCCTGCAATATGAGGACGTAAGAAAATTTGGGCGAATGGAATATAAAAAAATAGAGGAGATTTATACAACTCCTCCTCTATGCCATGTGGGTATAGAGGCAAATAATACCAGCCCAGATGTAAGCCTCATTCTAGATAAGTTTAAAAAGAGAAATATCCCTATAAAAACGACTCTGCTGGATCAAAGTATCCTTTCTGGTCTGGGAAATATTTATGTGGATGAGGTCCTATTTAGGTCAAAAATATCACCATTACGGATAGCCTCTACCTTATCAAGACAGGAGGTTCTTTCTATCCTAGAGTGTAGTCAGATTATCTTGAATACAGCGATTGAGCATAAGGGTACAACGATTCGTTCCTATACGTCCTCATTGGGAGTCACAGGACAGTACCAGGAGTTTTTGAAAGTTCATACAAAGAAGATGTGCCCTGTATGTGGTAAATCCTTAGAAAAACAGAAAATTGGTGGTAGAACAAGTTATTTTTGTCTATCCTGTCAGAGGTGAACTATGAAGAGTATAATTGGTATTACAGGTGGAATTGCTAGTGGAAAAAGCTTTGTATGCACTATTCTAAAGGAACAAGGATTTTCTGTGATAGATGCAGATGAAATATCTAGAGAGTTAAGTAAAAGGGGAAAACCTTT
>ULXL01058392.1_pt1 | contig 11418 bp, 10 predicted proteins | sample 1961241 | NCBI WGS metagenome assembly ULXL01 (sample SAMEA4835837, study PRJEB28245) | human gut metagenome | biome: gut microbiome; material: fecal sample | place: Denmark | collected 2008
TATTTTAAATATTTAATATATGTGATACAATAAAAAAAGATAGGAGAATAAATATGAAAGAAAAAGAAATTAAAAAAACAAGTACTAAAAAAAGTACAACAAAAAAACCAAGTGCTACTAAAAATGCTACAACTAAATCTGAAAAAGTAAAAAATGTTGGGAAAGAAAATCCTGTAAAAATGGAAGTTATAAGTGATGATATTAAAAAACAAACAAAGAAAAAAATGCCAACATGGGCTATTTTAATAATTGTTCTTGGGGTTATTTTATTTGTTTTAGAGTTGATTTTTGTAGCAAATAATATAAATGATGAAATGAAAGCATTAAAACTTTATGAACAAGATGGTATTGTTTATATTGATAAAGGAAATTTAACAATAACTAAAGATGTTGTAGGATATTATAATAGTGAAAGTAATGTTTATTATGTTGAAGGATATTTACATAACAATTCAAATAGATCATATAAATCTATAGCTGTTTCTTATACAATTTATGATGCAAAAGGAAATGTTCTTGGAGAAAGTAATGCATTTTTATCAAATCTTGAAAAAGGAAAGACATGGAATTTTAAATCAGTTTATGATGATATTGATAGCAAAGATGCTTTAAGATTTGAGATAAGAGAAGTTACATATTTTGCAGGAATGTAATTTGCATTTATTAATAATTTATGCTATTCTTATAATAGAAGGAAGGTAAAGATATGGATATTAAAGATAATGAACGTGTTTTAGATAGTAATCATTATAGACGTGTTGTTGAAGAATATGAAAAAAATTATATGAATGATTTTTCATTTAAACAAAAACAAGAAGCTATAAATATGGGGAAAAACTCTAAGGTTAGAAATATTTCTAAACAAAAGGAAAGAAGAAGTAAAAAAACATTACCTGAAAAGGTAAAATCTGCGCTTGCTATAATTGCAACTTCTGCAATTATTTTTGGAGTAGGATACGGAGTTTCTTCTGTAATGGAAAAAGCAGATTATTTACAAAAAAATGGAGCTCCTTTGGGAGTTGACATTGAAAGTGTTGAAGATATGAGTGATATACAAAGATTTTATCATTGGGTTGATGAACAAAACAGACTAGGTGGTAATTTAGATTATAACGAAGAAGCATACGATTTATATAGTCAAATTGTTTTAGGAAAAACAAGTAATCCAGGAACAGGAGCGAGAAAATAATATGGATGATATATTAATGTTAGATGATACAGAATTTTTAATTATTAAGGAACAACTTTTTAATAATACAAATTATATTTATGCTATTGCTACTGATGGTACAAACGATGTTGTGTTTTTAAAAGAAACTGTAAGTGATAATGAAAAATATGTAGAAAGCGTTACTGATAAAGAAGAATTATCTAAAGTAATTGAGTTATTTAAATAATCCAAACATAAGTTCAAGTTTTTAATTGACTTATGTTTTTTCTTTTTGTATAATTTAATTGGTGATGTTATGACATTTATAAAAGGTAATTTTAAACAATATATTTTTAGAAGTGATAAAGGTTATGTAGTAGGTCTTTTTAAAATAAAAGATGCAAGCGATGATTTAAAAAAATACCTTAATAAAACAATAACTTTTACAGGTTATTTTAATACGTTAAATGAAACTGATCTATATATATTTTATGGAAAAACAAATATTCATGAAAAATATGGGGAGCAATTTATGGTTGATACTTATGAAATAACATTACCTAATGATAAAGATAATATTGTTGAATTTTTATCAAGTAAATTATTTCCTAAAATTGGTGAGAAAACTGCTACTAAAATAGTTGAAGTTTTAGGGAAAAATTGTTTAGATTCAATTTTAAATAATCCTGATATTTTATATGATGTTCCAACAGTTACGAAAAATCAAAAAGAAATAATAGAAACTAATTTGTTAAAACATCAGCAAAGTTATAAAGTTATCGTAGATTTAAATAAACTTGGGTTTTCTACTAAAGATTCTTTGAAAATATATAATACATATAAAGAAAAAACAATGGAAGTAATAAAATATAATCCATATATATTAGTTGAAGATATTTATGAAATTTCTTTTAAAAAGATTGATAGTTTAAAAGCAAATTTTGATATTAAAGAGGATGATTCTAGGAGAATAAAATCTTGTATAAAATATATTTTAAATGAATTATCTTTTGCAAGTGGTAATACATACTTTTCTATAAATGATATATTAATATATTTAAAAAGAATATTATTTTTTGATAATTATGAACTTTTTGTATCTTGTTTAAATCAATTAGTGGAAAATAAAGAAATTATTTTAGAAGATAATAAGTATTATTTAAAAAAAATGTATGAAGCAGAAAAATATATAGCAGAAAGGATATTTTCTTTGTCTAATGATTATAATAAAGATAGTGTTATAAGTTCTAATATTTTGGAAAATTTTGAAAAAGAAAATAATATAAAATTTAATAACGAACAATTACATGCAATACAAGAAGCACTTATAAATAAGTTTTTAGTTATAACTGGAGGTCCTGGAACAGGTAAAACAACAATTATTAAATCAATTACAAAAATATATCAACAAATAAATAATTATTCACCATATGAACTTGAAAGACATCTAGCGCTTTTAGCACCAACGGGAAGAGCTAGTAAAAGAATAACAGAACAATCGTTATTTCCTAGTTATACAATTCATAGGTTTTTAAAGTGGAATAAAGAAGATGATACTTTTAATATAAATGAAAATAATTTAAGTGAAGTAGATTTTGTTATAATAGATGAATCTAGTATGATTGATACCTATTTGTTTTATAATTTATTATTAGGACTAAAAAAGACTACTAAAATAGTTTTAATTGGGGATTATAATCAACTTCCAAGTGTTGGACCAGGACAAGTTTTAAAAGATATTATTGATAGTGAATGTGTAAATGTAATTAAATTAAATAAATTATATAGACAAGAAGAAAATTCTAATATTAGTTTATTTGCTTATAATATAAATAATAATATAATAGATTTTGATATATTTAATAAGGGTGATGATTTAATATTTAAAAACTGTTCTAGTGAAGAGTTAAAATCTTGTTTAAAAGAATATGTTTTAAAATATAAAGATATGGATATAAATAATTTTCAAGTTTTAGCACCTCTTTATAAAGGAGATAATGGAATTGATGATTTAAATTATTATATTCAAGAATTAATAAATAAAAGAAGTGTTACTAAAACTGAAATTACTTATAATGGTGTTTTATTTAGACAAAATGATAAGGTTTTACAACTTGTAAATAATATTGAAGAAAATATATTTAATGGGGATATCGGACAAGTTTTAAGAATTGAAAATAAAAAATCAAAAGCAATGACAATAGATTTTGATTCTAATATTGTAAGAATAACGGCATCTAATTTTAGTGATTTAAAGTTAGGTTATTGTATAAGTATACATAAAGCTCAAGGTAGTGAGTTTGATGTTGTTATTATTCCAATTTTAAATAAATATAGTATTATGTTATATAAAAAGCTTATTTATACTGCTACTACAAGGGCAAAGAAAAAACTTATTTTAATCGGGGAATTATCTGCTTTAGAAAAAGCTATTTTAAATGATAAGGAAAATATTAGAAAAACATCTTTGAAAGATTTTATTATTTCATGTATTAAATAATAAAATATGTAAATAATACTTTTGAGGTGAAGATTTTTGAAAGGATTTAAAAAGGCAGCTGCTTATGTTGTAGGTAGTATGGTAATAGCAGGGGCAGGAGTTTATTTTGCTTTACCTAAAGAAGCTAAACAAAGTGTTAAGGATTTTATAGGTAACTTAAGAAGTGGTAAGAAAAATTCTTGTAATTGCTGTGATGAATGTACTTGTCACTTAAAAAACTCTAATTTTTAATTAAATTAGGGTTTTTTTTAAGACTTTTTCATGTTATACTATTGTTAGTTTGAAAGGAATGATTATTATGAATAATAATAAAAAAGAAGAATTAAATTATCATAATTTAAATGAAGTAATAGGTTTATCTAAAAAAATGTTAAAAATACTTTATACATGTGTTATTTTAGCTATTATTGTATTTGTTATAATTTTATTTAAAAATCTAGAAATATTTAAAGTATTAGGATCTATTTTAGGAGTCATTAGTCCATTTTTTATAGGATTAGTAATTGCATGGTTATTAGATCCCGCAGTTACTTATTTACAAAAGAAAAATGTAAAAAGATCAATTGGAACAATTGTAGTATTTTTTGTATTTATTCTGATTTTATATTTATTATTTAGAATAATGCTTCCACTTCTTTATACACAACTTAATGAATTTATTACTAATTCACTTCCAACTCTTATAAAATCAACAGGTACATTTATTGAAAATTTATTTACTAAATTAGAAGCAACAGGATTTGATTTTACATCAGTTGAAACTAGTGTATATAAAGCATTAGAAAATATCGGAGTAGATTTAACAACAGGACTTCCTAAAGCAGCTTTAAATGTTGTAAGTACTCTTGTATCATCTATTGGTACTTTTGGATTAGGGTTAATCGTAGGGTTTTATTTACTTATTGATTTTGAGGGTGTTAAAAAAATATTTAATTATATCCCAATAAAAAATAAAGAAGGATTTAATTATATAATTGGAAAATTAAATATAGCTTTTAGAAGTTTCGTTCAAGGAACATTATTTATATCATTAATTATAATGATTTTATCATCAATATTCTATGGAATAATTGGTCTTCCAAGTGCTTTACTTTTTGGACTTATTTGTGGAATTACAAATATTATTCCATATATTGGACCATGGATAGGTGGAGCAATATGCGTTATTGTAGGTTTAACAGTAAGCCCTGTAACTGGTATTTTAGCAGGAGTTGTAGCATTTGCTATACAACAAGTTGATGGAATGATTTTACAACCTTTAATTATGAGTAAAACAATGAAATTACATCCTGTAACAATTATGATAGGATTATTAGTGTTTGGATACTTATTTGGTATTCTTGGAATGATTTTTGCAACACCAATAATGGCTAGTGTTAAAATAATAGCAAGTTATTATAATGAAAAATATAATTTAATTGGAAGATTAAAAGAAAAGACAAATATATAAAACTTATTTAATAATAAGTTTTATTTTGAAAGGAAACATTATATGAAAAAAAATATAATAATAGCAATTGATGGTCCATGTGGAGTTGGAAAAGGAACAATTGCTAAGGAATTAGAAAAAAGACTTAATTTATTAAATATAGATACAGGGGCCATGTATAGATGTGTTGCTTTATATGCTTTAGAAAATAATATAAAAAAAGAAGAACAAGAAAAATTAGAAGAAGTAGCAAAAAATATTGATATTAAACTTATAAAAGATAAAGTTTATTTAAATAATGAAGATGTTACAGAAAAAATAAGAAGTAACGAAGTATCAGATATTGTTTCTCCTATTTCAAATTACATTGGAGTAAGAGAAAGTATGTTACATCTTCAAAGAAGTTATGCTAAAAATAATGATATAGTTATGGAAGGAAGAGATATAACAACAGTTGTTTTTCCTAATGCTACTTATAAATTTTATTTAGATGCTACTTTAGAAGAAAGAGCAAATAGAAGATATAAACAAAATAAATTAAATAATATTTCATGTACTTATGAAGAAGTACTTGAAAATATTGAAAAAAGAGATTACAATGATTTACATAAAAAAGTGGGGGCTTTAAAAAGAAGCAAAGACCAAGTATATATTGATACAACTAATAAAACGATTGAAGAAGTTGTTGATATTATATTAAATGTAGTAAGAGGTGAAAAGTAATGAATTTAAAAGATTTATATATTGATTTTTTTGTAAGTAAAGGACATGTTTTTATACCAAGTGCTCCAGTTGTACCTGAAAATGATCCATCTGTATTATTTAATACAGCAGGTATGCAACCACTTGTACCTTATTTAAAAGGAGAAAAACATCCTTTAGGAACAAGATTATGTGATTATCAAAAATGTATTAGAACTAATGATTTAGATAATATTGGAGATACTTACCATCATACATTCTTTGAAATGTTAGGTAACTGGAGTCTTGGAGATTATTTTAAAAAAGAAGCAATTACTTGGAGTTTTGAATTTTTAACAAAAGTTTTAAATATTCCTGTTGAAAGGCTTGGAGTTACTGTTTTTGCAGGAAATGATGATATTGAAGAAGATAAAACATCTTATGAAATATGGAAAAGTTTAGGGATAAATGAAAAAAGAATTGCTAAAACAAAAGATGATAATTTTTGGATAGCAGGAGAAACGGGACCATGTGGACCTGATAGTGAAATGTTTTATTTTAGAAGTGATGATGAAATACCTGAAGTATTTGATCCAGAAGATGATAGATGGGTTGAAATATGGAATGATGTTTTTATGGAATTTTATAAAGATGAAAATGGGGTAATTAGTGAACTTCCTAAGAAAAATGTTGATACAGGTATGGGCGTTGAAAGAACAACTGCTATTCTTGAAGGCGTAAATGATAATTATACATCATCAATTTGGAAAGATGTTATAGAAAAAATAGAAGAAATATCATCTTTGCCATATGAAGGTAATGAAAAACCAATGAGAATAATCGCAGATCATATAAGAACTTCTGTATTTATTCTTGCAGATTATGCATTTATTAAACCTTCTAATACAGATCAAGGTTATATTTTAAGAAGATTAATAAGAAGAACAATAAGATATGCTAAGATGTTAAATATTGATATTGATAGTAATTTTGAAGAAATACTTGCTAATTTAATAATAGATAAATATAAAAAATATTATAAAGAATTAGAAGAAAATCGAAATATTGTTCTTGAAGAACTAAAAAAAGAAAAAATTAAATTTAATAAAACATTATCTAAAGGTTTAAAAGAATTTGATAAAATGGTTAGTTCTTTACAAGACAATAAATTAAATAAAGATTTAGCATTTAAATTATATGATACATATGGATTTCCAATTGAATTAACTTTAGAACTTGCAAAAGAACAAAATATTGAAGTTGATGTTGATGGATTTTATGAAAAGTTTAAAGCACATCAAGAGTTGTCAAGAAAATCATCAAGTGGTAAGTTTAAAGGAGGATTATCTAATAATAGTGAAATAGAAACTAAATATCATACTGCTACACATTTACTTAATGCTGCATTAAAATTAGTAGTAAATAAAGATGTTCATCAAAAAGGAAGTAATATAACTGAAGAAAGAATGCGTTTTGATTTTTCTTGTGATCATAAATTAAGTGAAGAGGAAATAAAAAAAGCAGAAGATATTGTAAATACTTGGATAAATGAAGGATTAGATGTTATTTGTACTCAAATGAATAAAGAAGATGCGATTAAAAGTGGAGCAGAATGTATGTTTATTGAAAGATATCCTGATGTTGTAACAGTATATACAATTGGGGATATTTCAAAAGAATTATGTGGTGGACCACATGTAAAAAATACTAAAGAATTAGGACATTTTAAAATAATAAAAGAAGAAGCTAGTTCTTCAGGAGTAAGAAGAATAAAGGCTATACTTGAATAAAAGTAAATGAAAATTAAGTAAATATCTTGAATTTTTCTTAATTTAATAGTATACTCAATACATAAGAAAAAGCAATAATAAGAAAATAGTAATAAGAAGTATTACTTTAAGAGAAGAAGTGGTTGGTGTAAACTTCTAAGTAATATCTTATGAATTCACTCTTTAGCTTTATCGTTACCTGCGTTAAAGGTTTAAGATAAGTTATACTTATGAAATAAGGTGGTACCACGAAATAATTCGTCCTTTGGTATTACCTTTTTTATTTTATTTTATGAAGGAGGATTTTTATGAATATTGATGAAATAAAAAATGAAATAAGTAATAAAATTAGTAATGTTAATGATTTAAAATCTTTAAATGAAATTAAGGTTTTATATTTAGGAAAAACAGGTATTATTACTATTTTACAAAATGGGATAAAAGAAGCAGTTGATAAAAAAAGTTATGGAATGATGGTTAATGATATTAGAAATCATTTTAATACTTTATTTATGGAAAAACAAAAAGTTTTAGAGGAAGAAAAATTAAATGAAGAGTTAAATAAAGAACAAATAGATATAACACTTCCTGGTACTAAAATAACAAGTGGTTCACCTAATATTTTAGAAAAATTAGTTGAAGATATTGAAACTGTATTTATTTCAATGGGTTATGATGTTTTGGATGGTCCTGAAATTGAAGAGGATAAATTTAATTTTGAATTATTAAATATTCCAAAAGGACATCCTGCAAGGGATGCACAAGATACATTCTATATAAAAGATGATGAAATCTTACTTAGAAGTCAAACATCTCCAGTTCAAGCAAGAACAATGTTAAAGTATGAAGGGAAAAAACCTATTAGAATGATTTGTCCTGGAAAAACTTACAGAAGAGATGATGATGATGCAACACATTCACATCAATTTATGCAAATTGAAGGTTTAGTAGTAGATAAAGAAATAAGTTTATCAGACCTTAAAGGAACAATGGATGTTATATTTAAACATTTATTTGGAGAGAGTTGTGAAACTAGATTTAGACCAAGTTATTATCAGTTTACTGAACCAAGTGTAGAAACTGATATTAGTTGTTTTGCATGTCATGGAAAAGGTTGTTCATTATGTAAAAATACAGGTTGGATAACTGTAGCAGGAGCAGGAATTGTTCATCCAAATGTCTTAAAAAACTGTGGTTATGATCCAAATAGTTGGACAGGATTTGCATTTGGGTTTGGAGCAGAACGTCTTGCAATGCTTAAATATGGTATAAATGATATAAGAACATTCTATCAAACAGATTTAAGAGAAGTATCACCATTTGATAAAAGGGAGGATTAATATGATTAGTTTAAATTGGGTTAAAGATTATGTTGATATAGAAAATAGAGATTTAAAAAAGTTAGCAACAGAAATAACACAAGCAGGAATAAATGTTGAAAAAGTAGTTACTAAACATATAGATAATTTAGTAATTGGAGAAGTTTTAACATGTGAAAATCATCCAGATAGTGATCATTTACATATATGTCTTGTTGATATTGGTAATGAAACATTACAAATAGTGTGTGGTGCAAAAAATGTAAGACAAGGTATTAAAGTTATTGTAGCTAAAGATGGGTGTGTTTTGCCAGGTAACAATGTTATTAAAAAAGGAAAAATAAGAGGCGTAGAATCAAATGGAATGATTTGTGCTTTATTTGAACTTGGAATAGATGAAAAAACTGAAGAAAACTATAATAAAGGAATTTGTGAATTAAATAGTGATGCTGTAGTAGGAGAAGATCCACTTAAGTATTTAGGGTTAGATGATACATTATATGAACTTGATGTTCATAAACATAGAAATAATGATTGCTATTATCATATAGGTTTTGCCTATGAAATAGGTACAATTATAAATAAAAAAGTTACTCTTCCTGATACAAGTTATAAAGTTTTAGATAAATCTTGTGATAATTTAATAAATTTAACAGTAAATACTTCAAAATGTCCTTATTTCTTAACTAAATTAGTTAAAGATGTTGAAATAAAAGAAAGTCCAGAATTTATCAAAAAGCGTCTTGAAAGTGTTGGAATGAGAAGTATAAATAATGTTGTTGATATTTCTAATTATGTTATGTTAGAATTCGGACAACCTCTTCATTTTTATGATTATGATAGTATAGATAAATTTATTGAAGTAAGAAATGCTAAAGAAAATGAAAAAATTATAACTTTAGATAATAAAGAAAGAACATTAACAAGTAATGATATTGTAATAACAGATGGTGTAAAACCTATTTCTATTGCGGGAGTAATGGGAGGTATGGCTACTGAAGTAGAAAATACTACAAAAAATATCTTAATTGAAAGTGCTATATTTGATAATGTAAGTATAAGGAATACTGCTAATAGATTAAATTTAAGAAGTGAGGCTTCAGTAAGATTTGGTAAAGGACTTAACTATGAATATACACTTCTTGCCCTTAATAGAGCATGCCATTTATTAGAAAAATATGCTAATGCTAAAATATATGATGGTATAGTAATGTATGATAATATTGATAAAACACCAAAAGTAGTTACATTTAAAAAAGATGATATTAATAAAATGTTAGGTATTGATATAAGTACTTCAGATATGGAAAAAGAACTTGATAGATTAGATTTTAAATATACTTTAGAAGATGGTATATTTACTTGTACTATTCCTAATAGAAGACTAGATATTGATCCATTTGTTAATGATTTAGCAGAAGAAATAGGTAGACTTTATGGTTATCATAATTTAAAATCAACTCTTCCTAAATTAGAAATAAAACAAGGTGGTTATGAAAAAGATGTTAAATTTAGAAAAGACATAAGTAAAAGATGTAGAGCTTTAGGACTTAATGAAGTAAAAACATATACTTTAACTTCGATAGAAATGGCAGATAGCTTTAAATATAAAGATATAAAAAATATATATTTACCTAATCCAATGAGTATAGATAAAAGTGTTGTAAGAACAAGTTTAATTCCTTCGTTATTAAATATATATGATTATAATAAAGCAAGAAAGCAAGATAATATTTGTATTTATGAAATAAGTAAAGTATATGATGAAAACTATAATGAAGACACGCTATTAACTATTTTAATGAAAGGTAATTTAGTTACTACTTCATGGAATAGTAATAGTTTAAAAGTAGATTTTTATTTAATAAAAGGAATAATAGAAAATATTTTAGATTATGTAGGTCTTAAAAATAGATATAGTTTTGAAAAAGATAGTATTAATGATATACATCCTAAAATTGGAGCAAGAATACTTGTGGATAAAAAAGAAGTAGGAATTATAGGTAAAGTTCATCCAAGTATTAAAAAAGATGATATTTATGTATGTGAAATATCACTTAAAGATATTATGATGAATGTAAAGCCTATAAAGTTTAAAGAAGCAAGTATTTATCCTGAAATAGTAAAAGATGTTGCTTTTATAATAAAAAAAGATGTAGAACAAAAAGCATTATATGATGTAATAAAGCATGCAGGGTCTAGACTTCTTACTAATATTGAAGTATTTGATGTATATACAGGTACTAATGTAAAAGAAGATGAAAAATCAATTGCATATAAATTAACATTTAGTGATAATACAAGAACACTTGAAGAAGATGAAGTCATGGAAGTATTTAAAAGAATTATTGATGAAGTTACAACTAAATGTAATGCTGTATTAAGAGATAAATAAGGTCATAAAATTATGATCTTTTTTCTTTGGTAAAAATTACCAACAATATTTTTCGTATTATTATGATAAAATAAATCTTGTAGGATAGAAAAATATACTAAATTTGACCCTTGTTAAAAAATGTTAGCAAAAACATTGACTTGGGGGGGGTATATTATATAATAACCTTATAAAG
>ULXL01077258.1_pt1 | contig 11411 bp, 10 predicted proteins | sample 1961241 | NCBI WGS metagenome assembly ULXL01 (sample SAMEA4835837, study PRJEB28245) | human gut metagenome | biome: gut microbiome; material: fecal sample | place: Denmark | collected 2008
GCGGGCTGTCAACCTATCAGTACGTCACCAGGGGCAAGGGCGACTCCCTGCCTCCTGTCTGAACGAACTGAATCTCCAAACAAAGCGGCGCGGCGCAAGCTGCGCCGCCTATTTTATGCCCTGCGCAGGTTACACTTTACTTTTTCGCAGAGGCTGGTATAATTGATATATCAATCGTTGACATATCAACCAGGAGGCGAAGTTGTGGAGCGAAGATTTCACATGATGATCTACAGGCTCTTCCATGCGCAGAGGACGGAGATGAGGCGGTACGGCGCGGCGCTGGGGCTGGGCGCGGGTCAGCCCAAGCTGTTGAGCTATCTGCTCGGTCACGGGAGCTGTATGCAGAAGGAGCTCGCGGACTATTTTGAGGTGGACCCCGCCGCCGTTTCGCGCATGCTCACGGCCCTGGAGCGCGGCGGCTTCATCCTGCGCGACGCAGGCTCGCCCAGGAAGCGCTGCGGCCTTGTCGAGCTCACGGAAAAGGGCAGGCAGGCCGCGCTCGACTGGCTGGATGGCGGCGCGGAATTCGACGAGAAGCTCCTGCGCGGCTTTTCAGACGAGGAGCGGGAGCAGTTTGCCTCGTTCATCCGCCGCGCCTACCGCAACCTGCGCTCGGGAGAGGAGGTCACGGATGGCTGAACTCAAGCGTCTCTTCTCCTGTCTGCACCAATATAGGCGAGACCTCTTTCTCGGCATGGCCCTCGTACTGGTCGAGACCTGCTTCGAGCTCATGATCCCCGTCCTCATGGCGGACCTCATAGACATCGGCGTGGCAAGCCGGGACGTGCATTACATACTGGTCAAGGGCGCGCAGATGGGCGCATGCGCCCTGCTGGCCCTGGCAGCCGGCCTGCTCTATGCTCGCTTCGCCGCCCGCGCCGCCTACGGCTGGGGAGCGAACATTCGCAAGGAGCAGTTCAAAAAGGTCCAGGAATACGCGTTCCAGAACCTGGACCGGTTCGAGACCTCCAGCCTCGTCACCAGGATGACCACGGACGTCACCGTCATCCAGAACGCCGTCATCGGCGGGCTGAGACCGCTGGTGCGCAGCCCGGTGATGCTCGTCATGGGCGTTGGGCTCTCAGTCATGATGAACGCCAGGCTGGCCCTCGTCTTTATCATCTGCGCGCCTGTGCTGGGTCTCATAATGTTCTTCGTGGTGCGCAGCGTCGCCCCGCGCTATGCCGTGCTCCAGCGCGCGGTGGACCGTCTGAACGCCGTCGTGCAGGAGAACCTGACGGCCATCCGCGCCGTCAAGGCCTTCGTGCGCGGTGAGTACGAGGAGGAAAAGTTCAGCGGAGTAAACGTCACTCTCATGGATACCAGCCTCGGTACCTTCCGCCGGGCAGTGCTGAACCTCCCCTTCTTCCAGCTGGCGATGTACACTTCCATCGTCTCGATCATGTGGTTCGGCGGCGGAATGGTGTCGGATTCCCAGCTCCAGGTCGGGGAGCTGACCGGGTTTTTGAGCTACGTTCTCCAGGTCATGAACTCCCTGATCCTCATTTCAAACGTCTTTCTGATGCTGACCCGCTCCCTGGCCAGCGCGCGCCGCATAGGCGAGGTGCTGGACGAGGTCCCGGCCCTCCCCTCCCCGCCGGACGCCGTGACCGAAGTCGCAGACGGCAGCGTGGACTTTGAGGGCGTGTCCTTCAAATACCGCGCCGAGGCGGCGGAGTACGCGCTCTCGGGCGTAGAGCTGCACATCCGCTCGGGTGAGACCGTCGGCATCCTGGGCGGGACCGGCTCGGCCAAGTCCACGCTGGTCCAGCTCATCCCCAGGCTCTACGACGCCACGGAGGGCTGCGTCAAGGTCGGCGGTCTGGACGTGCGGAGCTATGAGCTCGCCGCGCTCAGGGACGCCGTGGCCATGGTCCTGCAGAAAAACGTCCTCTTTTCCGGCACCATACGCGAAAACCTCCGCTGGGGCGACCCGGACGCCGACGACGAAGCGCTCATGGCCGCCTGCCGCGCCGCCTGCGCCGACGAATTCATCGAGCGGATGCCCAAGGGCCTGGATACGGACCTCGGCCAGGGCGGTGTGAACGTCTCCGGCGGGCAGAAGCAGCGGCTCTGCATCGCCCGCGCTCTGCTCAAAAAGCCCAAGGTCCTCATCTTTGACGACTCTACCAGCGCAGTGGACACCGCAACGGAGGCCAAGATCCGCTCCGCCCTCGCTCAGCTGCGCGGCGTCACGAAGATCGTCATTGCGCAGAGGATAAGCTCCGTCATCGGCACTGATAAGATCGTCATCCTCGAGGACGGGCGCGTCCACGCAGTCGGCACACACGCGGAACTCCTTGCCGGAGACCCCATTTACCGCGAGATCTACGCTTCCCAGATGAAAGGGGGTGAGCAGGATGGCAATGCGTCCGCTGAGCGCTAAGAAACCCAAGCATCTCTGGCAGACGGTCCGGCGCCTGCTCTCCTATATGGGTCACTACAGGCTGCTGCTCTTTGCTGTGGCGCTGCTCGTCACCGTGAGCGCTGCGGCGAACCTCGCCGGCACCTATATGATACGCCCCGTCGTGAACAGCCTGGGGACGGGAGACTTTTCCGCCTTTGTCTCCGGCGTGGTGCTCACGGCCTGCATCTACGGGCTAGGCGTGCTCTGCGCTCTGGGCTATACCCAGTGCATGGTCAAGATGGCTCAGCGCTCGCTCTTCGACATCCGCCGCGACCTCTTCGCCCACCTCCAGACTCTGCCCCTCAGCTGGTTCGACAGCCGCAGCAGGGGCGACGTCATGAGCTATTTCACCAACGACGTGGACACCATAGCGGATGCGCTCAACAACAGCTTCGCCATGGTCATCCAGAGTTTCATCCAGATGTCTGGCACGCTTGCGCTGCTCTTCGTCCTCAACTGGAGGCTCTCCCTCATCGTCGCCGTCTGCTACGCCGCGATGTTTCTCTACATCCGCTTCAGCGGGAAGCGGAGCAAGATGTATTACAACCGTCAGCAGGCCTGCCTCGGCGAGCTGGACGGCTATATTGAGGAGCTCGTCAACGGTCAGAAAGTCGTGAAGGTCTTTAACCACGAGGGCGATTCCATGGCCGAGTTCGAGGAGAAAAACGAGGCGCTCAGGCTCGCGGGCACCGGCGCGCAGAGCTACGCCTCGACGATGATCCCCGCCGTGGTCAGCATCTCGTATATTAATTACGCCATCGTGGCCGTCCTGGGCGGCATCATGGCCCTGAGCGGCATGACGGACGCGGGCAGTCTCGCCAGTTACCTGGTGTTCGTCCGCCAGGCGGCGGCGCCTATAAACCAGTTCACGCAGCAGTCGAACTTCCTTCTCGCCGCCCTCGCCGGGGCCGAGCGCGTTTTCGAGGTCCTGGATGAGCGGCCGGAAACGGACGAGGGCGGGACCGTCCTCGTGAGCGTCGAGGAGTCCGGCGGTAAACTGCGCGAGACCGGCCGCAAGACCGGCAAATGGGCCTGGCGCAGTCCCGAAGGCGAGCTGCGCCCCCTGCGCGGGGACGTCAGGTTCGAGGACGTGGACTTCGGCTACGAGCCGGGCCGGCCTGTACTGCACGGCGTCAGTCTCTACGCGCACCCGGGTCAGAAGATCGCCTTCGTCGGCTCCACCGGCGCCGGCAAGACCACGATAACGAACCTCATAAACCGCTTCTACGACGTGGAGCGCGGCCGCGTGGTCTATGACGGCATAGACGTGCGCGATATAAAGAAAGAATCGCTGCGGCGCTCGCTCGGCATGGTGCTGCAGGATACGCACCTCTTCACCGGCACGATAGCGGACAACATCCGTTTCGGCAAGCTGGACGCCACGCAGGAGGAGATCGAGGCCGCGGCCAGGGTCGCCAATGCGGATTCGTTCATACGCCGTCTGCCCCAGGGCTATGAGACGATGGTCACCTCGGACGGGGCCAACCTCTCCCAGGGCCAGCGGCAGCTGCTGGCCATCGCCCGCGCAGCCGTGGCGGACCCGCCCGTCCTCATCCTGGACGAGGCGACGAGCTCCGTGGACACCCGAACCGAGGCCCTCATAGAAAAGGCCATGGACCGGCTCATGGAGGGCCGGACGGTGTTCGTCATTGCGCACAGACTCTCCACCGTGCGCAACTCCAACGCCATCATGGTGCTGGAGCATGGACGCATCGTCGAGCGCGGCGACCATGACGACCTGCTCAGCCAGCAGGGGCTCTATTACAAGCTCTACCACGGCATGTTCGAGCTCAGCTGAAACAATAAAAACCCCGCAGCGCCGCCGTCTCCGGCATGGCCTGCGGGGTCTTTTTCACTTCTTGCCGAGCTTTCGCTTGTTGCCCTTTTCGTCCACGATGTAGGTGTTCTCCAGAACGTTTATCGTGCTCTCGCGCCAGTCCTTGAGGTATTCGGCACGGAGCGCGGCGCGCTCCGTCTTTTCGTCCTCGGTGAGTTCGCGCTCGCGCGAGAGCCGGGTGAGCTCGGAGATGCGGTCCATCTTTTCCTTTTCCATCGTATCGCCTCAGTTTTTGAGAGAGTGTATGGGCGCGGGTATCCTGCCGCCCCTTCTGATAAAGGCCTCGCTCGAATAGGGGTGAACGGCCATGACCGGAGCCGAGCCCAGCAGCCCGCCGAACTCCACCGTGTCTCCGACCTCCATGCCGGGCGCCGGGATTATGCGCACAGCCGTGGTTTTTTGGTTTATCATGCCGATGGCCGCCTCGTCCGCTATGATGGCGGCGATGGTCTCCGCGCTCGTGGAGCCGGGAACGGCTATCATGTCGAGGCCGACGGAGCAGACGCAGGTCATCGCCTCGAGCTTGTCGAGGCAGAGCGCGCCGGAGGAGGCCGCCGCTATCATGCCCTCGTCCTCAGAGACGGGTATGAACGCGCCCGAGAGCCCGCCGACGGAGGAGGACGCCATGACTCCGCCCTTCTTGACCGCGTCGTTCAAAAGCGCCAGCGCAGCCGTCGTGCCGTGGGTGCCGCAGACCTCGAGGCCCATCTCCTCCAGTATCCGCGCCACCGAGTCGCCTATTGCCGGGGTCGGCGCGAGAGAGAGGTCCACTATGCCGAAAGGCACGCCCAGCCGCCGGGACGCCTCCTGCGCCACGAGCTGGCCCATGCGCGTAACCTGGAAGGCCGTCTTTTTGATGGTCTCCGCCACGACGTCGAAGCTCGCCCCTTTCACGGCCTTGAGCGCGTGGTGCACCACACCCGGCCCGGAGACGCCGACATTTATCACTCTATCCGGCTCCGACACGCCGTGAAATGCGCCGGCCATGAAGGGGTTGTCCTCCACTGCGTTGCAGAACACGACGAGCTTCGCGCAGCCGAAGCCGCCTCTGTCCGCCGTGAGCCGCGCGGTCTCCTTCACCGTCTCGCCCATGAGGGCGACGGCGTCCATGTTGATGCCGGCCTTCGTCGAGCCTATGTTCACGGAGGAGCAGACGAGCTCCGTCTCCGCCAGAGCCTCGGGTATCGCGCGGATGAGCTTCACCTCCGCCGGTGTCATGCCCTTCTGAACGAGCGCGGAAAAGCCGCCGACGAAGTTCACACCCGTCTCGGCCCGCGCCGCGTCCAGCGCCTTGGCGAAGGGGACGTAGTCCTCCGTATCCGACGCGCCCGCCACGAGGGCGATTGGCGTCACCGAGATGCGCTTGTTCACTATGGGTATGCCGAACTCCGCCTCTATGTCCTCGCCCGTCTTGACGAGGTCCTTCGCGGAACGGGTTATCTTGTCGTATATCTTCCTGCAGGCCGCCTTCGGGTCCGGGTCGCAGCAGTCGAGCAGCGAAATGCCCATCGTCACCGTCCGCACGTCGAGATGCTGCTGGTCTATCATCTCGATGGTCTGCAATATCTCGCCTCTATTTATCATGTCAGACCCGCCTTATATTTTATGCATAGCGTTGAAAATGTCCTCGCGCTGCGCCCTGATGTCCAGCCCGAGCGCCTCGCCCTCGCGCCTGAGCAGGGCGGTGAGCTCCGCAAAGGGGACGCGGCATGCGGAGGCGTCCACCAGCATTATCATAGTGAAGTATTCCTGCAGGACCGTCTGGCTGATGTCCAGCACGTTCACGCCCTGCTCTGCCAGGATGCGGCTGACGTCCGCGATTATGCCGACTCTGTCGCGGCCTATGACTGTTACTATCGCTTTCATTCTTCTTCCTCCTGTGTCATCATGCCGAGTTCGTCAAGATTCTTCTCGAAGGCCGGCATGAAGTGCTCGAGAAAATAATCCGCCTCCGGCAGGCGCATGTCCTCAATTCTCTTTCTGGTCTGCGCTTCGGCGGAGAGAAACTCGCGGTTGCCCGCTTTGCGCTCCTCCACGCACTTGATATAGGCCGAGAGCCGGTCCGCAGCCTTTAACAGCTGTTTTTCGCTCTCGCCCACTTCTCCGCTTATCAGCGGAGAAAACACGCCTCTAAGCTCCACCGGCAGCATATTTATGAGCTTATCGGCAGCGGCGCGCTCCACCTCGTGGTAGGCCGAGCTTATGCGCCCGCTGTGGTATTTGATGGGCGTGGGCATGTCGCCGGTGAGGATCTCAGGCGAATCGTGGTAGAGCGCCGCGGCGGCGAGGAAGTTCGGGTCGCACTCGCCTCCGAACACGTCCCGCTTTATGACGCCCAGAGCGTGGGCCAGGACTGCCACCATGTGGCTGTGTTCCTGGACGTTCTCCGGTATGCTCGAGCGCATGAGCCCCCAGCGGCCGATGTGCCGCATCCTGGAGATAAGCGCGAAGAAATCACTCAAGGCCGAGCGCCTCCTCTCCCTCCTCAGCGGAGACGGGCAGCGGGTCCCGGACGACGCGCTTCGTCATCCACTTTTTGCTGAAGTAGCGGGGGTAGGTTATGGCGATGCCCAGCGCCCAGCCTACGGGCAGAGAGAGCCAGCACGAGGCATAGCCCACATTGAAGGCATAGGCCAGGAGGTAGGAGACCGCCACGCGGGCGGAGAGCGTAGCAAGGCTCGTGACGGAGGCCCATATGGCGTCCCCCGCGCCCTGCAAAAGGCCGGAGGTCGGCATATACGCCGCAAAGATCACGACGCAGTAGCTCATGTAGCGCTGGTACTCGACGGCCTTGGCCATGGACACGCCGCCGAGGTTGAAGAGCCTGGCAAAGTCCCCTGCCAGGAGGTTTATCGTCAGCGCGATGGCCACGCTGGAGACGCAGGACATGATCGTGGAGACGCGCCAGCCGCGGTGCACGCGGTCATATTTCTGCGCGCCGACGTTCTGCCCGGTGAAGGTGGCCACTCCGGAGTTCAGGCCGAAGATCGGCACCAGCGCGTATGCCTCCATGCGGTTGCCGACGGTAAAGGCGCTCATAGTTGTCTGGTCAAAGCTGTTGACCAGGCGCTGGATGAACACGTTGCCCAGGGAGATGACAGCCTGCTGGATGATGGCTGGGACGCCCAACCGGAGCGAGATGCCGAATTTCTCCCGGTCAAAGACGAATTCTCCTTTTTTAAAGCGGAAAATTGGGTATTTTATAAACATGTATGCCACACTGACCGCCGCAGAGGCCGCCTGGGCGATGACCGTCGCCACAGCGACGCCGACGACGCCCCAGCCGAAGCTGACGACGAACCAGACGTCCAGGATGGTGTTCAGGACGGCGCTGACTATTAGGAAATACATCGTTGCGCGGCTGTCTCCGATGGCGCGGAGTATTCCGGCGACGGCGTTGTAGATATACTGGAAGATGAGCCCCAGCGAATATATGGCGAAGTACTCGATCGCCATGTCGATGATGTCCGGGTCCCGCACGCGCATGAGCCCCACGACGAGCGGCCGCGCGAACACGCTCCCCGCGATGGTGAGGAAGGCGCCGAGGCCGACCAGCGTTATGAGCAGCGTGGAGGCCGCGCGCCGGAGCTCATGGGTCCTCCGCGCGCCGTAGAGCTGGGCGACCAGCACGGCCCCGCCGTTGCCCAGGCCGATGGAAATGGCCAAGAACAAAAAAATCAGCGAAACGCAGCTGCCCACGGCGGCGATCATATTCTCGCAGATGGCCTGCGTCGCCCCGCCGTAGCGCCCGACGACGACCCCGTCCACCGTGTTATAAAGCTGCTGCAAAAACTGTCCGAGCATTATGGGCAGGGAAAAGAGCAGTATCTCTTTCCACTCCGGCCCCGACGTCATATCCCTCCGGTTCAAGCTCTCACTCCACATTCCTGTAATCTCGTAAATTTTATCTTAACACAAAGCCCCCTCAAAGTAAATAATAAGCCTTGCAATATGGCAGATACGGTGATAAAATTCGGGTTTGGAATTAATAAGAGGTGGTACATTTGGACAAGCTGAGGAACGTTGCGATAATCGCCCACGTCGACCACGGCAAGACCACGCTGGTCGACGAAATGCTCAAGCAGTCGGGCGTGTTCCGCGAGAACCAGGAGGTCGAGACCAGGGTCATGGACTCCGGCGACCTTGAGCGCGAGCGCGGGATCACCATACTCGCGAAGAACACCGCCGTCCGCTACGGCGACACGAAAATAAACATCGTCGACACCCCGGGCCACGCCGACTTCGGCGGCGAGGTCGAGCGCATACTCAAAATGGTCAACGGCGTCATCCTGCTCGTGGACGCCGCCGAGGGTCCCATGCCCCAGACCCGCTTCGTGCTCTCCAAGGCGCTTGAGCTGGGCCACAGGGTCATCGTCGTCCTCAACAAGATAGACCGGCCCGACCAGCGCGTCCTCGAGGTCGTGGACGAGGTGCTTGAGCTGCTCATGGACCTCGGCTGCACGGACGAGCAGCTCGATTCTCCCATGCTCTTCTGCTCCGGCAGAAACGGCACGGCGTCCTATTCGCCCGAGGTACCGGGAACGGACCTCAAGCCGCTCTTCGACACCATTATTAAATATATCCCCGAGCCCACCGGCGACGAGAACGCGCCCTTCCAGATGCTCGTCTCCTCCATAGACTACAACGAGTTCGTGGGTCGCATCGCCATAGGCCGCATAGAGCGCGGCACCATCCACGCGAACCAGGAGATCGCCGTCTGCAACTACCACAACTCCGAGGCCGCCCCGCGCAAGGCCAAGGCCGTGTCCATGTACCAGTTCGAGGGCCTGCAGCGCGTACCCGTGCAGGAGGCCACGGCGGGCAACATCATCGCCATGAGCGGTATTGGCGACATCACCATCGGCGATACTATCTGCGCGCCCGAGGCAGTGGAGCCCATCGAGTTCGTGAAGATCTCCGCGCCCACCATGGAGATGACCTTCTCCGTAAACGACAGCCCCTTCGCCGGGCGCGAGGGCAAGTTCGTGACGAGCCGCCAGATACGCGACAGGCTCATGCGCGAGACGCTCAAGGACGTCTCCCTGCACGTCTCGGAGCTTGAGGGCGCGACGGACAGCTTCGTCGTGGCGGGCCGCGGCGAAATGCACCTTTCCATCCTCATAGAGACCATGCGCCGCGAGGGCTACGAGTTCTCCGTCTCGCCCCCGAGGGTACTTTACCAGACCATAGACGGCAAGAAGTGCGAGCCCGTGGAGCGCGTCGTCGTGGACGTGCCTTCGGAAGCCATCGGCGCGGTCATAGAGAAACTCGGCTCGAGAAGGGGCGAGTTCGTCGAGATGCTGCCGGTCGGCGCCAGGACAAAGGCCACCTTCCTCGTCCCCGAGCGCGGCCTCTTCGGCTACAGGAACGAGTTTATGACGGACACGAAGGGCGAAGGCATCATGTCTTCGGTGTTCGAGCGCTACGAGCCCTACAAGGGCGAGCTGACTCGCCGCGGCACGGGCAGTCTGGTGGCCTGGGAGCAGGGCGAGGCCGTTACCTACGGCCTGTTCAACGCGCAGGAGCGCGGGGCGCTGTTCATAGGTCCCGGCACGCCGGTGTACGCGGGCATGATAGTCGGCGTCTCGCCGAAGAACGAGGACATCCCTGTGAACGTCTGCCGCAAGAAACAGCTGACGAATATGCGCGCCGCGGGCAGCGACGAGGCCCTTCGCCTCACTCCTCCGCGGGTGCTGAGCCTGGAGCAGTGCCTCGAGTTCCTCGCGGACGACGAGCTGCTTGAGGTCACTCCCAAGAACCTCCGCCTGCGCAAGCGCATCCTCGACCACAGCCAGAGGATGAAGGCGCTCAAGGGGAATAAGGCATAAAATGCTTTACAAATCGGGAAAGATGTGTTAATCTACACTTTGTCCGCGCGCCGGGTTTCGGGAGGCTCCTTTCCCCCCGCTACTCAGCCGCAGGAGAAATGAAAACAGAAAGGAAAGTTGGATCACCATGATCACCAAAGAGCAAAAAACCACCGTCATCCTCGACAACGCCACCCACGAGGGCGATACCGGCTCCCCGGAAGTCCAGATCGCCATCCTGACCGAGCGCATCCGTCAGCTCACCGAGCACCTCAAGCAGCACCCGAAGGACGACCACAGCCGTCTCGGCATGTACAAGATGGTCGGCAAGCGCCGCCGTCTGCTTGACTACCTCGCGAAGAAAGACATCGAGCGCTACCGCGCCATCATCGCCAAGCTCGGCATCCGCAAGTAAGGAAGCCCGGCCCGGCATCTCTGAAGGGTATGAAGGTTTTGAGTGCAGGGGACAATTGAATTTTGTCCCCTGCATCTTCTTAGGTCAAATCACGCGGGGCGCCCGTTAGTATTTGAAGGCGTGTCCGAAGCTCAGGCCCGGCTTCAAGTGCTAAAGGGACGGCTCCGCGAGAAATATGAAAGGAGCACAGCGCATGATAATCCGCCAGAAAAAGTTCCCCAACAAGAAGGTCTATGAGATAGACTACTGCGGCAGGCCCCTCCGCATGGAGGTCGGCCGCATGGCAGAACTCGCCAACGCCGCCGTCCTGGTCCAGTACGGCGAGACCACCGTCCTCGTCGCCGTGACCGCGTCCCCCCGTCCGCGCGACGGTATAGACTACTTCCCCCTCTCCGTGGACTTCAACGAGAAGCTCTACGCCGTCGGCCGCATCCCCGGCAGCTTCATGCGCCGTGAGGGCCGCCCCAGCCTGCCCGCCGTGCTGGCCAGCAGGCTCATAGACAGGCCCATGCGTCCTCTCTTCCCCTACGACCTGCGCAACGACGTCGCCATCCAGTGCGAGGTTCTCTCCGTGGACCGCGACTGCTCCCCGGAGATCACCGCCATGATCGGCGCCTCCGCCGCCGTGTCCATCTCGGACATCCCCTGGAGCGGCCCCATCGCTGGCATCTCCCTCGGCTGGGACGGCGAGAAATTCCTCTTCAACCCCACCAAGGCCGAACGTGAGACCAACCGCATGAACGTCACCGTCGCCGCCACTCACAAGAAGGTCGTCATGATCGAGGCCGCCGCCAAGGAAGTGCCGGACAAGGTCATGTACGAGGGCATCGTCAAGGCGCACGAGATGCTCCAGCCCGTCCTGAACCTCATCGACATGATGGTCGAGGACATCGGCAAGCCCAAGTTCGAGTACGAGCACGCCGACTTCAACGAGGAGCTCTT
>ULXL01068624.1_pt1 | contig 11381 bp, 10 predicted proteins | sample 1961241 | NCBI WGS metagenome assembly ULXL01 (sample SAMEA4835837, study PRJEB28245) | human gut metagenome | biome: gut microbiome; material: fecal sample | place: Denmark | collected 2008
CACACGGTTTGCCGTTTGCACCAAGCAGTATGAAAATCTATGCGGGCGAATATGAGGATTGCGCCGATATGGATTTGGTTGTTATTTGCGCAGGCGCTCCTCAGCTTGAAGGAGAAACACGCCGTGATCTTCTTCAAAAGAATTATAAGGTTTTTAAAACGATAGTAAAGCCTGTTGTTGAAAGCGGCTTTAAAGGTGTTTTTCTTGTTGCAAGTAATCCTGTTGATGTTATGACAAAGGTTGTGCTTGACTTGTCGGGATTTCCTCCCGAAAGGGTGCTCGGAACAGGAACAACGCTCGACACGGCACGCCTTCGATATATGATGAGCGATTATTTTAAGCTCAATCCTCGAAATGTTCACGCCTATGTTATCGGCGAGCACGGCGATTCTGAATTTGTTGCATGGAGCAATGCGCAAATATCCGTCTTGCCGGTCAGTCAGCTTGAAAGCTATAATGAAAATATGATGAGCGTTTTAATGAAAATTGCCGTCAGCGTGCGAGATTCTGCATACGAAATTATTAAAGCAAAAAAGGCAACATATTACGGTATCGGTATGGTGCTTTCTCGATTAACACGAGCAATATTAAACGATGAAAATTCCGTGTTTACCGTGTCTGCTTATCTTAACGGACAGTATGACGAAAAGAATATTTATATAGGAGTTCCCTCCGTTATTAACAGAAATGGAGTTCGTGAAATACTCGAGCTTTCACTTAATTCCGAGGAAAAAAGAAAGTTTAAGCATTCTGCCGATATATTAAAGGAAATGCTTGACGAAATAGGTTGTTTAAATTAATAATCGGGCGTAATCAGAAATTGAATCCTAATTACGCCCGATTATTTTATAAAGCTTTTTTAAACAGATTATTTGTTGTCTTCAAGCAGATACGTTCCGCTTGCTAAAACGGCAATAGAATATTTTCCGAAATTATAATATTGATAAACCGATTCTTCAAAGGTAATGTAATCGGAAACAGTAAAATTCATACCGTCGATTTTTCTAACCTTATTTCCGGATGCACAAACATAAATATCATTGTTATAAACGGAAATATGTGTTGGGCTCTCAAAGGTTGAAGCGTCTTTACCGCCTATTCTTAAATCAACCTGCATATTTTGGCAGGTGTATCTTATTGCACAGTTTTCGGCAGGGCAGATACACCAAAAGTATTTGTTTTCAAGAGCAAGTGATTTAACAGGGTGGTCGTGATATTTAAAATATCCGCTCCAAGAAAGCTCTCCGTCCCTCTCAAAAATTCCCGCTTCGCCGTTTGGATAAAGAACAAGTATGCGCCTGTCATAAAGCGTTGCGGCATTGCATTGAACAAAATTCGGTATAGTTTCGCTTATCTGCTTGTATGAGGAGCCGAATTTTTTTAACAGATAGGCACTTTTTGTTAAAACCTCTTTTGCTTTCCTTTCAAAATCAATAACGCTGTACGAAGCCTTAAACTGCGTTGTGTTTAATAAAGGCTTTTTTTCAACAATAATTGCTTTGTTTTGATCGTATGGAAGCAAATCAACTATTTCCTTTGTGCTTATTCTAATCACTTTGCCTGCCCTCCGCTGCCGTAAGATAGCCGAGCGTCATAAGGCTGTCGGTTAAATGAACATTTTCAACAAGAACCTCGGGATGTGCCATTGCAATATCGTAATTGCTGAAATTCCAAAAGCTTTTAATTCCTAAATTAACAAGTAAATCCGTAAGCTCCTTCATATCGTTTGAGGGAATGCAAATAACTGCGCAGGCAGGCTTGTTGTCTATACAGAAATTTTCAAGATAATCAATATTTCTAACGGGTATTCCTTTAATCATATTTCCGCAAATTGCTTCGTTTTTATCAAAAATACCAATAAGCCTGAATCCGCTGTTAACTCCGAAAATCTTGTTGCAAACAGCCTTTCCGAGATTACCTGCACCGATTAAAATTGCTTTGCGCTCAATGCCAACTCCGAGTATTTCTCCGATTTTAGCGTGAAGCTCGGGAACATTATATCCGTAGCCCTGTTGACCGAAGCCGCCGAAGCAGTTAAAATCGTGGCGTATCTGCGAAGCAGTAAGTCCCATTCTGTTTGCAAGCTCCTTGGAGCTGATTCTTATAATGCCGTTTTCTTTAAGGCTTTGTAAAAATCGGTAATAGCGGGGAAGTCTTTTAATAACGGAAATAGAAATCTCTTCTTTTTTATCCATACCGTTTTCCTCTCTCTTTAATCAACCTTATTTCGATAATTTCGTTATTGTTTCCATAACATAATCACCGAATTCCTCACATGTGCAGCCTGTGTCTCTTCCGGTAACGGTAAGCTTCTTTTCTTCAAGCATACAAATATCAAGAGCCCTTTCAAGTGCTTCTGCCTTGTCCTGATAGCCAATGTGAGAAAGAAGCATAGCAGAAGCACGAAGCATACTGCAAGGGTCTGCATATTTTCCTCGTCCCTCTGTAATCATTCTCGGTGCAGAGCCGTGAATTGCTTCAAACATTGCATATTTTTTGCCGATGTTTGCAGAGCCTGCCGTACCGACACCGCCTTGAAATTCAGCAGCTTCGTCAGTAATAATATCTCCGTAAAGATTAGGAAGAACAAAAACCTTAAAGTCCTTTCTTCTCATCGGGTCGATAAGCTTTGCGGTTGTGATGTCTATATACCAGTCATCAGTAACGATTTCGGGATATTCCTCGCCGATTTTCTTTGCGGTGTTAAGGAATTTTCCGTCGGTTGTTTTGATGATGTTTGCTTTTGTGATAATTGAAACCTTGCCTTTCTTGTTTTTTCTTGCGTATTCATAAGCAAGGCGGGCAATTCTGTCGCAGCCCTCTTGAGTTGCAACGGTAAAGTCAACTGCAAGGTCGTCGGTAATGTTAACGCCGTATGAGCCAACTGCGTAGCCACCTTCTGTGTTTTCACGGAAGAAGGTCCAGTCAATGCCTTCCTCGGGAACCTTAACCGGTCTCATATTTGCAAAAAGGTCAAGCTCCTTTCTCATTGCAACATTAGCCGATTCAACATTCGGCCATCCGTCGCCCTGACGGGGAGTGGTTGTCGGTCCTTTAAGAATAACATTGCATGCCTTTAACTCTTCAAGAACATCATCCGGGATTGCTTTAAGGCAGGCGGCTCTGTTTTCAATTGTAAGTCCGTCTATTTCCTTAAAGGTAACCTTTCCGGATTTAACCTCATCTTTAAGAAGGAAAGCAAGAACTCTTTCGCTTTCCTTTGTTATAATCGGGCCAATGCCGTCGCCGCCGCAGATACCGATAACGATTGTGTCAAGCTTTGAATAATCAACAAAATCCTTATCCTCTTTAATTTTTTTAGCTCTTGCAAGCTGACCCTCCATTAATGCACGGAATTTTTCAACTGCCTCGTCTATTGCAAGCTTTTCATTATCCATTATATTTACACACCTTTCCTGATTATTTGTTCATTTCTCTTGTGTAGTCAAGCAAGCCGCCGCATAAAAGCATATCTCTTTGACGGTCTGAAAGATGAGAAGAATCAAGCTCATATTCTTCGCCTTTTGTGATATTTTTAAGAACAACTGCTTCGTTCTTTTCAATTTTTTCTCTTATACCGTCAAGCGCAAGCTCGTCGCCCTGCTCAATTTTATCGTAATCGTTTTCGTTTTTAAATGTAAAGGGGAGTATTCCGGCATTAACAAGGTTTGCAACGTGAATTCTTGCAAAGCTCTTTGTTATAACTGCTTTAACGCCGAGATAAAGCGGAACAAGTGCTGCGTGCTCACGGCTTGAGCCCTGTCCGTAGTTTGCACCGCCAACTATAAAGCCCTTGCCCTCTGCTTTAATTCTTTCGGGGAAGCTTTCGTCGCAAACTGCAAAGCAGTATTGAGAAAGATGCGGAATATTTGAACGATAGGGGAGTATCTTTGCTCCTGCCGGCATAATATGGTCTGTTGTAATATTGTCGCCAACCTTGAGCATAACCTTTGCTTCAAGGCTTTCGGGAAGCGGCTCGGTTTGCGGGAACGGCTTAATATTCGGACCTCTCAAAACCTCAACCTTGTCTGCCTCCTCAGGAGAAGCAGGAGCCTCAATCATATTGTCGTTAACAATGAATTTATCGGGCATAACAACGCTCGGTGCTTCGCCGAGCTCTCTCGGGTCTGTAAGATAACCCGTAAGAGCCGAAGCAGCAGCAACCTCGGGAGAAACAAGATAAATTCCTGCGTCCTTTGTTCCGCTTCTGCCTTCGAAATTTCTGTTAAAGGTTCTTAATGAAACACCCTTTGAGTTAGGGCTTTGTCCCATTCCGATACAGGGACCGCAGGCTGATTCAAGTATTCTTGCACCTGCATTAATCATATCGGAAAGGGCACCGTTGAGTGCAAGCATATTAAGCACCTGCTTTGAGCCGGGCGCAATGCAAAGCGAAACTGTTGGGGCAATCGTTTTTCCTTTAAGGATAGAAGCAACCTTCATCATATCAACATAGGACGAGTTTGTGCAGGAGCCGATAGCAACCTGGTCAACCTTAATTTTTCCTATTTCATCTGTTGTTTTTACCTTATCGGGCATGTGGGGGCAAGCCGCCATAGGCTCAAGCGAGCAGAGGTCTATATCTATAACCTCATCATATTCTGCGTCAGCGTCGGGAAGAATTTCTGTCCAATCGCTTTCTCTGCCCTGTGCTTTAAGAAATGCAAGAGTAATTTCATCAGACGGGAAAATAGATGTTGTTGCACCGAGCTCTGCACCCATATTTGTTATGGTTGCTCTTTCGGGAACGCTTAATGTTTTAACTCCGTCTCCGCCGTATTCAATAATTTTACCTACTCCGCCTTTAACACTCATTATTCTTAAAACCTCAAGAATAATATCCTTTGCGGAAACCCAGGGCTTAAGATAGCCGTGAAGATTAATTCTTGTCATTTTCGGCATTGGAATATAATATGTACCGCCGCCCATAGCAACGGCAACGTCAAGTCCGCCTGCACCCATTGCAAGCATACCGATACCGCCGCCGGTAGGTGTGTGGCTGTCGGAGCCGATAAGTGTTTTTCCGGGAATACCGAATCTTTCAAGATGAACCTGATGGCAAATGCCGTTGCCGGGCCTTGAAAAATAGATACCGTGCTTTTTAGTTACGGTTTGAATATATCTGTGGTCGTCTGCGTTTTCAAAGCCTGTTTGAAGAGTGTTGTGGTCAATATAAGCAACGCTCTTTTCGGTTTTAACACGGTCAACGCCCATTGCTTCAAATTCAAGATAAGCCATTGTTCCGGTTGCGTCCTGAGTAAGAGTTTGGTCAATTTTTAAACCAATTTCCTTGCCGGGAATCATTTCACCGTCAACAAGATGAGCCTTAATAAGTTTTTGAGCCAAAGTAAGTCCCATTTCAATTCCTCCAAGTTGTTAAAAAAATTGTCAATCTATTTTATAATATTGTTTAACTTGTGTCAATCTTTTTATAATAAAAATAATTAATTTATCATTATATTGAATTATTTTTTGTTGTATGATACAATATATAAGAGTTTTCGGACATAATAACACAAAGGAAGTGTTTAAGTGTCTGAAAAAGAAAATGAAAACGAAAATATTAATGCTGATGAAAATAGCGGCTCCTCGCAGGCAGGCTTTGAAACAGGCTCAATAACCGTTAAGAAAAACGGGCATTTTATTCATTGCTTAACGGTTATCGGTCAAATTGAGGGGCATTATATTCTTCCGAGTCAGAACAAAACAACTAAATATGAGCATGTTATTCCTCAGCTTGTTGCTATCGAGGAAAGTCAGGATATAGACGGCTTGTTGATAATATTGAACACGGTCGGCGGAGATGTAGAAGCAGGACTTGCCATCGCAGAGCTTCTTTCAACAATGAAAACTCCAACAGCCTCTCTTGTTCTCGGCGGCGGCCATTCAATCGGTGTTCCGCTTGCCGTTTCCTGTAAAAAAAGCTTTATTGTGCCGAGCGCAACCATGACTGTTCATCCCGTAAGAATGAACGGGCTTGTTCTCGGCGTTCCGCAAACGCTTTCGTATTTTGAAAAAATGCAGGACAGAATTGTAAATTTTGTTGAAAGCAATTCCAAAATATCGGGAAAAGATTTTAGAAAGCTTATGATGAAAACGGGCGAGCTTGTTATGGATGTCGGCACCGTGCTTGACGGAGAGGGCGCAGTTAAATGCGGACTTATTGACGAGCTCGGAGGTCTTTCGGATGCTCTTGATTTTCTCAACCGCTCAATTGAGGAGGGAAAATAATGCTTTGGTCTGTTGTCAGCGAAAACGATATTTTTTATAAAAATCAGCTTGTTGCTTCAAGCAGTTTGCGTTCAAGCAATCCTTATTCTTATGTTAGATTCGGCTATTATCTTGATAATGCCGAGATGTACGGAGGTAGAAACAGTGTCGATTATAACGGCGATATTTCAGTCAATCGGTCAGGCATTGACCTTTATTTTTCCCTTATCTGAAAGCGGTCATTCTGCAATCTTTCATGATTTCGCTTCAAGGTATTCAGCAAATTGCTCCGAATTAACGGGGCTGATACATATCGGTATGGCAATCGGTATAATCGTTGCGTCATATAAGGTTTTTCTGCGCCTTGTTTATGAATTTGTTTTTACGGGTAAAGAGATTTTCACCAAAACCCTTGATTTGAAAAAAACATCAAATTCAAGAAAGTTTATGTATTACACCTTTATACCGTATATTTTTATGATTGTTTATGCAATTCCTCTCGGTAACGGAGCAAATGTATTTTCCGTTTTAAATTCTTATTCCTACGACGGAAATCTTATTTCCGAGGGAATTTGCTTTATTTTGACTGCAAGTCTTCTTATACTTGCTTCTTTAAAGCTTAAAAGTGATGAAAAGGGAAGCAACCTTTCCGTGTTATGCGCAATAGTTATTTCCGTTGGGGTGTTTTTTGCGCTTCCCGTTGCAGGTCTTTCAATATGCTGCTTGGTTGTTTCAATTGCGGCCTTGTTTGGCACAAACAGAAAAATCGCTTTCAGATATTTTATCAGCATAAGCGCACCTATACTTGTTGTCAGCGGCATAGTAGAGATTGCAAGATGTGTAACCTATGTTAATATTATTTCGGGAATTATTGCAGTTGTTCTTTCGGGTGTTGTTTCGTTTTTTGCCTGCAAGCTTCTGCTTTATGTTATTAAAAATAATTATTTAAAATATTTTTCATTTTATGATTACGCAATCGGGGCAATTGCGCTTTTTGCGGGAATAATTGAAATTGCCGTTAAATAAACGAAAGAGGTTAGTGTGTAAAATTACACTAACCCGATTTTATTGCCCTCAAAATTTGCCAAAGGCATAATTTTGAGATGGCTGAATTCCTTATGCGCCTTATCCGGCTACACAAAGGCGTTAGGAATTTTAATTACAATATTTGTAGCCGGAAAGGCGATGAGAATTAATATGGCTAATAATAAAAACAGTAATCAAAAAAATCAAAATAAAAGCAGGCAGGCTGCACAACGCTCAAGCTCAGGTTCAAGGGCAGCTGCTTCTTCAACCGATAAAAGCGAGATAAACAGAATTGTAGGCATTGTTATATTTTCCGTTTCAATAATTTTTTTCTTTATATCGGTTATTAAGGGGCAGGGCGCTTGGTTGTTTTTACATAATGCTTATGTCGGTCTTTTCGGTATGTTTGCTTCCTGGGTGTTTCCGATTTTGGCAATTGTAATAACAGTTCTTTATTCTCTTAAAGACAGTGAACCGAAAATGCTGATAGCAAAAGGCGTTGAGGGCATTGTTATGGTGCTTTTGCTTTCAACGGTTATTTTCGTAATTCAAAATGAAAGCACAACGGAATTTAAGGCTTCCGTTGTATCTGCTTATCAAAACGCTCCCACTGTGTTTAACGGCGGATTTTTCGGTGCTGTTTTCGGTTGGCTGCTGCTGACGCTCGGAAAGGCGCCGGCAATCATTGTCAGCATCGTTCTGATTTTTGTTGATTTTATGCTCTTAACGGGAATAACGATTGTTCAATTCCTTAAAGGAGCGGTAAGTCCCGCAAAGGCAACATACGAAAGGGTTCAGCCTGTTGTTACCGAAAAAATTGAGGAAAAGAAAAGAAGAAAAGCCAATATAGATGTTCCGCTTGATGAAATTCCGCCTGCCGAGGCTGATTCCGGTAAGGCTAAAAAGGTTAAGGAAAGAGCAGAGGAAAGCCCTGCGCTTCAAACCGAGGAAATGAAAATTTCGCAGTCAATTATTGACGAGATAAACGCCGCAGCCGAAAAGAATAAGGCGGAGCGAGAAAAAACCAAATCAAAAACAATTGATGAAATTGTTGAAAACGCCTCCGAGGAAAAAACAGGCGTGAAGCACGAAAGCTTTTCCGTCAGCGAGGAACAAATGAAATCCTCTGTTGAGGCTTATGTAATACCTCCCGTTAAAATCCTTAAAAATGCAAAAAAGGCGGCAACAAAGGATATAAGCGGAGAGCTTAAATCCAATGCCGAAAATCTTATAAAAACGCTTCATTCCTTTAATGTTGACGCAACTATAACCGATATCAGCAGAGGACCAACCGTAACAAGATATGAGCTTAAGCCGGCGGCTGGTATAAGAATATCAAAAATAACAAATCTTGCAGATGATATTGCCCTCAACCTTGCGGCAACTCATGTAAGAATAGAAGCGCCTATACCCGGTAAGGCGGCAGTGGGAATTGAGGTTCCCAATTCAGTTAAAAACACTGTATCAATGCGTGAGCTTATCGACACACCCGAGTTCTCACAGCAATCATCAAAGCTCTCCGCAGGACTTGGAAAGGATATTGCGGGTAATTGCGTTTATTGCGATATTGCCAAAATGCCGCATTTGCTTATTGCAGGCACAACGGGCGCAGGTAAATCTGTTTGTATGAATTCGATTATCGTTTCAATTCTATACCGTGCAAGACCCGATGAGGTTAAGTTCCTTATGATAGATCCGAAGCAGGTTGAATTTTCAAAGTATTCGGGTATCCCGCATCTTCTTGTTCCCGTTGTAACAGACCCAAGAAAAGCCGCAGGAGCTCTCGGCTGGGCGGTTTCGGAAATGCTTCAAAGATATAATAAATTCAGCGAAACAGGCGTTCGTGATATTGAGGGATATAATAAGTATGCTTCAAAGCACGAGGATATGGAGCCAATGCCGAAAATCTGTATTTTTATAGACGAGCTTTCGGATTTGATGATGGCGGCTCCCAAAGAGGTTGAGGATTCAATTTGCCGTCTTGCGCAGATGGCGCGTGCGGCAGGTATGCACCTTGTTATTGCAACTCAAAGACCGTCTGTTGATGTTATCACGGGCTTAATTAAAGCGAATATTTCATCAAGAATTGCATTAACGGTAACCTCTCAAATAGATTCAAGAACTATTCTTGACACAGGCGGCGCCGAAAAGCTTCTCGGCTACGGCGATATGCTTTACAGTCCTATCGGTTCAAGTAAGCCGAAAAGAGTGCAGGGTTGCTTCATTAGTGATGAAGAGGTAGAAGAGCTTTGCGATTTCATTAAAAAGCAGGGCGAATCCGATTATGATGAAAATATTCAAAAGGAAATTGATTCAAAGGCAGTACAGGATAAAAAATCAAGTCCCTTTGAGGATAATTCCGAGGATGACGCTTACGACGCTTTGTTTGAAAAAGCCGCTGAAATTGTTATTGAAACAGGAACGGCTTCAACCTCGTTCCTTCAACGCAAGCTTTCTGTTGGCTATGCAAGAGGTGCAAAGATAATCGATCAGCTTCAAGAATACGGCGTAATAGGTCCCTCCGAGGGAAGCAAGCCCCGTCAGGTGCTTATGACAAAGCAGATGTGGCTTGAAAAGCGTGCTTATGAAAGCGGCACGGATTTCACGGCTGAAAATACTGTTCAAATGTCGCTTGATGATGCACAGCAGGATGAAGCCTCTCTTTTTGATGATGTTGTTATAGATAATCAAAGTGATGATGAATAATTGAATTTTGACGGAGTTGTTATGAGTAAAGGCAGTAAAAAATCGGAAAGCAAAAAGCAAACGGAAATAATCATATCCGTTTCGTTAATTGTTCTTGCAGTTGTTTTTGTTTATATCGGCTTTTCTGTTCCTCGTGTCAGCAATGACTATCAAGCAACCGCTGAAAGCCTTAAAACCGCTCCGTCGTTTTCCTATGATTCTTCTTCGCAGTCAGTACAAGGTACAGACAATTATTCTTCTTATAGTGAACAAGATAACAGCGGCTATGCTTCATTTCCGATTAATCTTAACACCTGCACTGCCTCTGATTTAATGCAGATAGACGGGGTAGGGGAAGCACGCGCAAACGCAATTATCGCTTATCGTGATTATCTCGGAGAATATACAAGTGTTGAGCAGTTAAAAAATATCAGCGGAATCGGAGATTCGGTTTATGCTAAAATCGAACCGTATGTAACAGTATGATTAAAGAAGCATTATCAAAGCTTTTGGTTGCACTTTTTCCCAAAAGATGCGCATTGTGCGGAGATATAATTGAATATAATCAATATCTCTGCGATGAATGTGAAGCACTTGAATTTATAAAGGCTCCCTTTTGTCTTAAATGCGGTTGCGAAAAAAGAGATTGTATCTGTAAAAAATCAAAGCGTTCTCCCGAGTATAACGGTGTAACCGCTCCTTATTATTACGGCGGCTCGGTTGCTCACGGTGTTTTAAATTTGAAAATGTATAACAGTCCCGAGCTCTCTGTTGAGCAGGGCAAACGCATTTCATTCGCAGTTAAAGAAAACTTTTCCGATATAAGCTTTGATTCTGTAACATATATCCCTATGCTAAAAGCAGACGAGGCAAAAAGAGGGTTTAATCAGGCGAAGCTTCTTGCTGATTGTGTTTCACAAGGCTGTAATATTCCTCTTGAAGATTTATTGATTAAAAAGCGCAAAACTAAAATGCAAAAGCGTCAGTCGGCAAAGGATAGATTTATTAATATGTACGGCGTCTTTGACCTTGCAGAAAATGCCGATGTTAAGGATAAAATAATTTTGCTTGTAGATGATGTTAAAACAACCGGCTCAACTCTTTCCTCTGCCGCCTTAACACTTAAAGCCTATGGCGCAAAAAAGGTTTATTGTGCGGTTTATGCAATAGTAAATAAAGAGGCAAAAACAGATTAATAAAAATTTTTGTTGATTTCATTACAAATCAATGATAGAATGTATATTAATGCGGGTATGGTGGAATTGGCAGACACGCAAGATTTAGGATCTTGTGCGAAAGCGTGCAGGTTCAAGTCCTGTTACCCGCACCAAAAAGGCACCCATTGGGTGCCTTTTTATATATCAGGACTTGAACCTGAGAAGGTTTGAGCGTAAAGAAAACAGTCCGGTGGACTGTTTTTAGTGAAGAGCGGTGAGGCGGGTACTGTTGCTTTGCAACGG
>ULXL01069958.1_pt1 | contig 11324 bp, 7 predicted proteins | sample 1961241 | NCBI WGS metagenome assembly ULXL01 (sample SAMEA4835837, study PRJEB28245) | human gut metagenome | biome: gut microbiome; material: fecal sample | place: Denmark | collected 2008
ATCATGGCATTGTCAGCGACGGGCGTTCTCGGTGCGTATTCTATGTGGATAGCGGTTGTCGGAGACGTTGGTGTCGCAATCGCCGCGATTCTCAACGCCATGCGCGTAAACAAAGGCACGAAAACCACTGTGAAACTCGAAAAATAGTGCGTTAGATATTCACAATCCCATATACAATTATGAAAAATGCGGAACATTTTCGTTCCGCATTTTTCGTATGGTTTTCGCTTTAACCATTATATATTCACCGGATTGTGAGCTTATCCGCCCGTTCGATTCCCTAAAATGCTTATAAAAACGAAAAGAACATATCATTTCGATATGTTCTTTTGTTTTGGTACCCCCCATGCAAATTAAAAATTTGCAATTTCGCAAAATTCAGCACAAATACAAGTGTTTTGCTGTCTTTTGCTCATTATAGGGAATCGCGCCGCTTGACCTATGCCGATTGCTCGCACGACACAGGCACACATCTTTATTGTTTTCCGCACGACTTCTCATAGGTCTGCGCTCTCACGCCTGGGCGGGCTCACAATTCACAGGATTGTGAGCTAATCCGCCCGTTCGATTCCCTAAATTTTGTGTGAAATGAAAAAAACATATCGCAAGGATATGTTTTTTCATTTGGTACCCCCATAGGGAATCGAACCCTAGTTTCCGCCGTGAGAGGGCGACGTCTTGAACCGCTTGACCATGAGGGCAAATCGATATTGCTTTGTGATAATATCATAATTTTGCACCTTATGCAAGCAAATGCGGATATGTTTTCGCAAAAAAGTGTTGTGTGCGCTTTATTCGTTTTTTTGCAGCGTTTTATAAACTCCCGCCGAAAAACAAGGTTATCCCCAACAAACTTGCTATTGCCGCCAACATATACCAAAAAATCATTTTTTATCTTCTTTGCCCGTTATAATACAATATGTATTTTTATTGCGATTTGTTTTGAACAAACAAGCGAAAATCTGCTGGAAAAGTTGCCTTTTTTGATAAAAATTTATCAAATTTGATATTGATTTTTACCGCATAGTATTATAGAATACATTTGTAAGAAACAAAATTGATAAGGAGATACTTATGGACACGAAATATCAAAGCCTGTTTACGCCTTGGAAAATCGGCAACTGCGAAATCAAAAACCGCATTGTCCTGACTTCTATGGGCGGAACGTCAATCTTCGGATGGATGGAACCCCATCACTTTGACAAAGAAGCCGCAAATTTCTTGCTTGACAGAGCAAAGAACAACGTCGGTCTCATTTTGCCGGGCATTGCGCCGATAAGAAACGTCATCGGCGGCAATTGGCTCTACAAGAGCAAGAGTTCGTTCAGACATCTCAAACCATTTATGGACGAAATCCACAAAACGGGTGCGAAAATGTTTGTGCAACTCACGGCAGGCTTCGGTCGTTCGTTTGCAATCACGGGGATGATGGAGATGCTTTACACAAACAAAGTGCTCGGCGCAATCGCCAAGCCGTTTATCAACATCGACCAACTCACCATGAGTGCAAGCCCGAATCCGAACCGTTGGAGCGACAAAGTCCCGTCTCGTGCAATGACCGTTGACGAAATCAAAGAGTTTATCTATGCGTTCGGTCAGACGGCAAAAATGTGCAAGGAAGCAGGCGTTGACGGCGTTGAAATTCACGCTGTTCACGAAGGATATTTGCTTGACCAGTTCACAATGAAATACACCAACCAACGTACAGACCAGTACGGCGGTTCAATCGAAAACAGATATCGTTTCCCCATCGAAATCGTCAAGGAAATAAAGAAGGTTTGCGGTGAAGATTATCCCGTTTCTTTGAGATATTCCGTCGTGTCCAAGACAAAAGGCTTCCGTAAGGGCGCACTTCCGGGAGAAGACTACGTGGAAGTGGGACGCGATATGGAAGAGAGTAAAATCGCGGCGAAAATGCTCCAAGACGCAGGCTATGATATGCTCAACTCGGACAACGGCACGTACGACGCGTGGTATTGGGCGCATCCGCCGGTATATATGCCGCAAAACTGCAATCTCGAAGATTGCGAAGAAATCAAAAAGGTTGTCGATATTCCCGTCGTTTGCGCAGGCCGTATGACGCCGGAAGCCGCGGCAAAGGCAATCGCAGAAGGCAAAATCGACGGTATGGGCGTTGCCCGTCAGTTCCTTGCCGACCCCGAATGGATCACCAAACTTATGCAGGATCGCGAAAGCGACATATTGCCGTGCATCTGCTGCCACAACGGTTGCTTCAATATGGCGCACTACAACGGCGTTGCAAACGATCAGGATTTGTCGGACACGGCAGGTATGGCTCGTTGCGCACTCAATCCGCACACCATGCAATCCAAGAAATACAAAATCGTTCCGACTTCCAAGCCGAAGAAAATCGCGGTTATCGGCGGTGGTATAGGCGGTATGGAAGTTGCGCGCGTGGCAACTCTTCGCGGACACAAAGTCACCATTTACGAGAAATCCGACAGACTCGGCGGCATTTTCGTAGCGGCGGCAGCACCGTCATTCAAAGAAAAAGACAAAGAACTCATCGAATGGTATAAAAAACAAATCAAAGATTTGGGCATCGAAGTGAAGTTCAACACGACCGTCACGGATATAAACAAACTCGATGCAGACGAAATCGTCGTTGCAACGGGCGCAGTGGCAAGAAAGTTCAACGTTCCCGGGGTGGAAAAAGCAGTCGAAGCATGTGACTTCCTTCTCGGCAAAAAGCAAGTTGGAGACAACGTCGTCGTCATCGGCGGTGGCTTGACCGGTTGCGAAATCGCATACGAATTGCATCTAAAAGGCAAGCATCCCGTCATCGTCGAGATGAAGAACGACCTTATTGCAGTCAAGGGCGTATGTCTTGCAAACTCTTCGTATCTGAGAGAATATTTCGCACTCCACAAAGTGCCCGTATATCTCGAAACGAAACTTACGGGAATCACCGACAAGAGCGTCAAGGTTCAGAGCAAAGACGGCAAAGCATTTGAAATCCCCGCGGATTCCGTCATTATGTCCGTCGGATACAAGCCGGCACCGCTTGCGGAAGACGGCAAGCACGTTCACGTCGTCGGCGACAGTGCAAAAGTGGGCAACTTGCGCACGGTCATCTGGGGTGCATGGGACGTTGCGATGTCACTGTAAAAAAATCGTTGTAGTGGCAACGGCGTTGCGTAAGTGTACGCAACGCCGAGAGCCACACTAGATTTTTTTACTTCTACCGCGCAGAGAATTTGTGCTATCAATTCAGGCAGGGATAAAAACTCCTGCCGCAGTTTCGCCAAATTATCTGCTTGGTGCGTGCCTTTGGCACGCTTTTTGTTTTGCCATCGTTGAACGTTTTGCAACAAATGCGCATTGCAAATCGCAATAAGGACGTGAGTTATCTTGCATTTGCGGTTTTGCGAAAAATAGGGGTTGTGTTTCGGGCAAATAGTGGTATAATATCCACATAAATTTAGTATACAGGAGTGTTCTATATGAAAAAAACCGTTATGCAGAAATATGCGAGACTTATCGCTCGCAAGGGTATAAACGTCAAAAAGGGACAGGAGGTCATCGTGTCCGCGTCTTTGGATCAACCCGAATTTGTCAAAATGGTTGTGGAAGAGTGCTACCGCGCAGGCGCAAGCAAAGTGACGGTGGAGTGGAGTTATCAGCCTATAACCAAACTTCATTATCGCTACCGCTCGCTCAAGACTCTTTCCACTTTTGAAAAGTGGGAGATCGAGAAGTTGGAGCATAAGTGCGAAACTTTGCCCGCCACGATTTATATCGAATCGGACGATCCGGACGGACTTAAAGGCATAGATCAAACCAAAGTCTCCAAGGCGAGCCAAGCTAAATATCCCATTATCAAGCCCTATCACGACAAGATGGACAACAAATATCAATGGTGCATTGCCGCCGTGCCGGGCGAAGCGTGGGCAAAGAAAGTCTTCCCCGGAGAAAGAACGTCAAAAGCGGTCGAAAAACTGTGGAACGCAATTCTTTACACGTCTCGTGCGGACGGCGACGATCCCGTAAAAGCGTGGGAAGAGCATAATGCCGACTTGAAGACGAGATTTGAATATCTCAACTCGCTTGGCATCGAAAGCCTGCATTATACAGCATCTAACGGCACGGATTTCACGGTTGGGCTTATCCCCGACGCTTTGTTTATGGGCGGTAGCGAGTTTACGCTTGGCGGAACGGAATTCAATCCGAACATTCCGAGCGAAGAAGTGTTTACGTCGCCTATGAAAGGAAAAGCGGAAGGCGTAGTTCACGCAACGCGCCCGTTGTCTTATCGCGGCGAACTTATAGAAAATTTCTCAGTGCGTTTTGAAAACGGCAAAGCGGTGGAAGTGCATGCAGAGAAGGGTGAAGAACTTCTCAAACAAATGATTTCTATGGATGAAAACGCGGCGTATCTCGGTGAGTGTGCACTCGTACCATTCAATTCTCCGATAAGAAACAGCGAAATCACGTTCTTCAATACTTTGTTCGACGAAAACGCATGTTGCCACCTTGCATTTGGTCGCGGCTTTGAAAACTGCATAAAAGATTTTGACAAATACACGCTTGAAGAATGTCGCGAAAAAGGCATCAACGATTCGCTCATCCACGTTGACTTCATGATCGGCTCTGAAGATCTCAACATCACTGCGCACACTCGTGGCGGCAAGGACGTTGCAATCTTCAAGGACGGCAACTGGGCATTCTGATTCGGAACATAAAGCGAATGCAAGTCGATTTGCGGTGAAAAACTCAAATATATTCGTTTAGATACCGCAAAATCACAAAATATAAAAAATATTAAAACATCAAAAAACAGTCGCTCGATTGAGCGACTGTTTTTCCTCGGATTGTCCCGCACCGCCGTGTGATGCCATTTTATAAACCCGCCGTTTGAGCAGGGTGGGTGCTAACTGCCGTGCGATCTCTGCCTTCCAGCGAACTTGTATGGCCTGACATCTTCGCATTTTGTTCGGACTCGTTATCCCGTATAAAATTTGTGGTTCAAAATAAAGCATCATCACCTGCTTAGCAGGAATTCTGTTTACACCCATAATATAGCATATTCGGTGCGTCAATGCAATACCCAATTTTTGCAATGTGCGGATAATTGCCGTGTTGCCGCATATCCTATCGGCAGTGTAATTATGTCTGCCAAGCCGCCTTTTTATTCGCATTTTTGTGATTAACGGCATAAAATTTTGCTGAAATCGGTGCAAATCGGCTCTTATTCGGTCAAATTTCGGTATTAGTATTGAAAAAAAATGTACGATATGGTAAAATATTACAATCAAAATAAAAAGATATGGGAGAGCATTATGTCAAAAGTTGCGCTCAAACCGCTAGACACGAAATCGAGAACGATTATTTCAATTTGCATTTTCGTCGTCGTGTTTACGATTCTTATCACCATCGCTTCGATTTACGATTTTCAAGTAAGTCAAATTCTCACCAAAAACGCGCTTAAAGAAGGCGATTATATCTCCAACGACTTTTTCGGCGTTGTCGGTGAAGCGGTCGGAACGTCCCCGATTTACATCGTCATTGCAGTGTGCACTTCGCTTCTTTGCTGGTTCTTTGCAAAGTCGTTCGACAAAAAGGCGTGGAGCATAGTCCTTGCGGTTGTTTTTGCGATTGCAGGTGCCGTTGCCTGGTGGTTCTACATCAAGGATATATTCAAATACGTGCTCGAACACGCCGCGGCGCAAATCGGAGCGGCGGCAGGCTCTGTGGTTTATGAATTCCGCCACGACGGAGCGGTTATGGCGATTGAGTGGCTCATCGCACTTACGCTTGACGCGCTCACCGTGCTCGTGTTCAAAAACTTGAAGAAAGAGACGCTCAAAAAACTCTTGTGGTGGGTGATTGCAGCGCTCGTTGCGGCAGTCGTTGCAAACCTTGTCATTATGTTTGTCAAAGACCCCGTCGGCAGAATGAGATTTAGAGCAATCAATTCGTCTGTCGGTCAGGCACTCATTCAAAGCGGTCAGGTGCAGGGTTACACACCGTGGTATATCCGCAACGGTCAACCGTCAAAGGATATAATCGAAACGTTCGTTTCCAACTATCCCGGAGCAAGCGACGCATTCAAATCATTCCCGTCAGGTCACACCTGTGCGGCAGGTATGTCGTACGCGCTCATTATGCTTCCCGACGTTGTCGATTTCAAACATAAAAAGTTCGGCAAAATCGCATGTTGGGTTGCGCCTATCGTCATCACAATGCTCGTTGCAATCAGCCGTATCGTCGTCGGTGCACACTATATGAGCGACGTTACGTTCGGCGGAACGATTGCTTTTGTATGCTTCATCATCGCTCGCGAAATCTTCGTTTGTAAGGGCAGTCACTTCTTCGCGCTTTTCCCCAAGCTCGCGCCCAAGAAGAAAGCCGCAGTCGAAGACGGTCTAGACGTCTCCGTTGACGTAGAACTCGAAAACGCCACTGAAACCGTTTCCGAAGATTTCTCCGAACAACTCGTCGAAGAATCCGTCGAACAAGCCGCTTGCGAAGCGTCCCAAGAAAAATCCGACGAACTCAAAGAAGAAGACGCTTTGTCGGGTGAACAAGCCGATCAAGTGAGCAGGGAGATAGCGGAGAATCTCCGCGACGGCTCGATAATCGAATAATAGCGCGCCAAACGGCGACTAACTTTGTCAGGCACGACTCGTCCAAAATCACGTACAAAGCGTACGTTGGGTTTTGTTAGAGCCGTGCCTTTCTCGTTATTCATCCGTTTGGCGCGCTATCATTTCAATTATTAATATCATATTAGGGTTGCAGACAAGGGGCTTTTCCTTGTTATTATCCAAATATTACAATCTTATTTCGATAATCTCAATGCACAATTGATTTTTTTTATTTATCCGCTCTACACATTAATAAAGCATTTACGAGCAATCAATACTTGAAAATTGAAGTTTTTGATGTTATTATAAATTCGATGTTTCTGAATGGAGATATAATATGATAAAAAAACTTAAAGAAATACTTGAAAAACATATTCTTTGTGAAGTATATACAAACGATGTCGACGTTGATAAATTTGCAGTCGGTTACATTTTTGCTGTCGATGACACTGACTGTTTGCTATGCAATCTTGACTATTATGGCAAGTATGACGGATTAACCTGCTTATTGACTGATGACATATATGAAGTGAAAACTGAAACGACATATTTAAAATGTATTGATAAACTGTCTGGTTTTGGAACATTGAATTTGAAATTTGAGCAACAAAAAGACAGCGTATTTGATAGTGTATTGAATGAAATTTATAAAAACTGCCGTATATGTGCAATAGAGTTATTTGACAGTGGTAAAGAAAATATTACAGGGCATTTAACATCTATAAATAAAAAGGCATCGATTGAAATTGAATGTATCGATGAATATGGAAATTATGACGGAAAAGTATTGATTGATGCCCGTTCTATAAGTTGCATAACATACGATTCGCTTGATACTAGAAGAATTGAAAAATTGATTGTCAAAGAATAAAACTCAAATTCTATAAAAATGAATTGAAAAAAGCCACTAAACAGTGGCTTTTTTCAAGTATTCTTCGTGTTTGTTCGGGGTGGCGACAACGGTTTGATAGTTGACGTATATCACTTGTCCCGGGTGTCCGTTCGGTTTTCGTTTGACGTTGCGCCGAGCGGTGTAGTCCACTTCGACGTTGGCGGTTTTGGTGCTTGCGGTAATTTCGCTTGCAATCTTGATGACGTTGTCGGGCACTTCTCGTCCGTCTGTGACGATGATCGTGTGTGCGCCGTGATCGTTTTTAAGGTGCATCCATATATCCGATGATGACGCTGTTTTGAAGGTGAGCTCATCGTTTTGTACGTTGTTTTTGCCGCGATAGATATAAAATCCGTCCACTTCATAGATATATGGCGGTTCTGCCTTTTCTTTGCGGATTTTTTTGACGGACTTTTGCTTTTTGCCACCGCCGAGCGCAACGATTTCGTCTTCTATGGACGTTAAATCGCTCTCGTAGGGGAGATTTGCGATTTCGTCTTCGATTGACTTGACGTATTCGAGCAAATCTTTGTCGTCGGCAAGTTTTTTGACGGTGAATTCTTTGGTGCGTTTGAGCTTGTTGTATTTGTTGTAATAGGCGGTTGAGTTTTTGGACGGAGAAAGCCTTGCGTCAAGCGGAATTTTCACTTCGGTATCGTCGTAATAGTTGGTGCAAACAAGGTTTTCGTCGCCTTTTTGTATGCGATATATGTTGTTGACGATAAGCTCGCCGTATATACGGAATTTTTCCATATCTTCGCATTCTTTGAGACGGGCAAGGTCAATCGCAACGTTTTTTTCGACTTTTTGGCGCAGATGTTTTGCTTGTGTTGCAAGCGATTTCAGCCTTGCTTTGTTGCGAATATCCTTGTCCGCGTCCGTCACGAGCGCGTCGAAAGCGTCGCTCATAGTCGCAAAACGTTTGACGTTCGTTCCGTCGTCGAGACAGCGATAAACTATGGGGTAGACTTCTTTGTCTTGTACCACGCAAGGCTCGATTGCGATTTCGGGCGAAACTTCGCCTATGCTCGCAAACGCTTTTATGGTTGAAAACAGGCGTTCTTTTTCCGTTTGAGAGAGCGGAGCACATTCGCTTTGAAGCCCTGAACGGAGCAAAATCTCGCTTACGGTCGTGCCTGCAAAACCCGATATATTGTCAAGAATAAACTTGTGCAAATCGCCGCCCGCAAAATTGTCAAAAACCGAAAAACAGTTGTTTAGATAGCTGATTTTCTTTTGTGCGACAGGGGCGTATGTTACACCGCGCAAAACGACGTGGTCGCGCGCCATATCGAGCGGAAGATGTTTGACGGCATCCAAAATCACAAGATTGTCGTCGGTGAAGACTATGTTTGAATATCTGTTCATGATCTCGACAAAAAGATAGAAATCCTTGTCGTCGCGCATCTCGGTCTTTGCATTGAATTTTAGTTGTAAAATGCGGTCGGCATTGTAGATTTTGACGCTTTCAACGCTTGCGTTGGTGAGATATTTGCGCAGGAGCATGCAAAGATTGGGCGCAACCATAGGACTTGCCTTTTTGCTCGTCGTGAAGTGAATTCTCGGTGCGCCGGCATTGCAGGAGACAACGAGACATCGGTTTTTGCCTTTCGAGCGCACGAAAAAACGCAACTCGTCCGTTTCGGGTTGTTGAATCTTGTCTATTCTCGCGCTTTGCAATTCTTCGTTCAATTCTTTTGCAAGGGCGCAAAGTGCAAATAAATCGCTTCCCATACGCTACATTTTAGCAAGGATTTGAAAATTTTTCAATAAAAATCGCAACTTGTTTGCAACACGCCGCAAAATCATTTGATTTTTACTGCTCTTTGTGATAGAATACATCTACTTGTTATAAAATATATATCCGCGCATCCCGTGCGGACATGGAGGACAAATGAACTACACAGTAGAAAAGTTGGAAAAAAGCCAAGTCAAATTCAATTACGTTGTGGACAAGGACAAATTCAACGCAGCAATCAAGCAAGCCTATGAAAAAACCAAGCACAAATATGCTGTTCCCGGTTTCAGAAAAGGTCATGCTCCGCAAAGAGTTATTGAAGGTATGTACGGTCAAGGCGTGTTTTTCAGCGACGCTGTAAACGAACTCATCGATTCTTCTCTTGAAGAACTTGAAAAAGACGAAAACTACGATTTCGTGGCTGTCGACAGCGTATGTGATGTCGATATGACCGAAGACGGCGGTGTGAAATTCTCAATCGTCATGGTTGTCAAGCCCGAAGTCGTTCTCGGACAATATAAAGGTCTCAACGTTGCAAAGAAAGCGGTCAAAGTCACTGCAAAACAAGTGGACGAAAGAATCGCACAAGAACAAGAAAAGCAAGCGCGTCTCATCGACGTGGACACCGCGGCAGTCAACGGCAACACCGTGACTATCGATTTTGTCGGAAGCGTTGACGGAGTAGCATTCGAAGGCGGCAGCGCAAACGATTATGATCTCGAACTCGGAAGCGGCACGTTCATTCCCGGATTCGAAGATCAACTCGTCGGCGTCAAAGCAGGCGATCAAAAAGACGTCAAAGTGACTTTCCCCGAAAACTATCAAGCGGAAAATCTCGCAGGCAAAGAAGCAGTGTTCGCATGCACCGTCAAGGCTGTCAAAGTGAAAGAACTTCCTGCAATCGATGACGAATTTGTCAAAGAAATCTCCGAATTCGACACTCTTGCAGAGTACAAAGCAGACGTTAAGGCAAAAATCACCAAGGAAGAGCAAGACAAGGCAGACCGTGAATTTGAAGACGCAGTCGTCGAAAAAATCGTTGACGCTTCAACCGTTGAAATTCCGACCGCAATGATCGATCGCGAAGCAGACGACATGGTGCACGAATTCGAATATCGTCTCATGTATCAAGGTCTCAAACTCGACGATTATCTCAAATATCTCAACATGACGAGAGATCAACTTGTCGAACAATACAAGGATCAGGCAGGGAAGACCGTCAAAGTGCGTCTTGTTATGGAACAACTCATCAAAGCCGAAGATCTTAAGATCGAAGACAAGGAAATCGATGCGAAGATGGAAGAGTTTGCAAAAGAAAGCAATCAATCCGTCGAAGATTTCAAGAAGAATCTCCACAAAGAGCAAGTAGACTACATCGTCAATTCCATCATGAACGAGAAGTTGCTTGACTTCCTTACCAAAGAAAACCTTGCTGCAAAGAAACCCGCAGCTAAGAAAGCGGACAAAGCGGAAAGCGAAGAAACCCCCGTCGAAGAGAAGAAGCCTGCTGCCAAAAAAACAACGAAAAAGACAGCAAAAGCCACGACCGACGCAGAATAATCGCTGTGCTTAATGTGTAAAATAAGAGTGTCCTGGGACGCTCTGACTCGTTCCGCTTGCTCTTATAGCAAGCGGAATGCGTATAAAAAGAAAATTTTCGCCGAATTTTGCCCGAGACGAAAAAATTTCGGGTGACGGCAGGCGGATACGGCAACTCGTATCGCAAAAAAAACGGAGTTATTATGAACGTGAAAAATCAACTTATACCTATGGTTGTCGAGCAGACCGGCAGGGGTGAACGCTCGTACGATATCTATTCCAGGCTTCTCGAAGACAGAATTATCTTTTTGACCGGGGAAATCGACGATAACGTCGCGGATCTCGTCGTTGCACAACTCATCTATCTCGAAGGCAAAGACTCCACGAAAGACATCAGTCTTTACATCAACAGCCCCGGCGGTTCGGTGTCTGCAGGCTTTGCAATTTACGACACGATGAACTACATCAAGTGCGACGTTTCCACGATTTGTATCGGTATGGCGGCATCTATGGGCGCATTCTTGCTCTCGTCCGGCGCAAAGGGAAA
>ULXL01014474.1_pt1 | contig 11285 bp, 8 predicted proteins | sample 1961241 | NCBI WGS metagenome assembly ULXL01 (sample SAMEA4835837, study PRJEB28245) | human gut metagenome | biome: gut microbiome; material: fecal sample | place: Denmark | collected 2008
AAAACTTTTGTAGTACCGAAATCTTATAAAAAACTTATCGGGCGAAACAAATATGCGCCTGACGGCTAGATCCTTCGACTTCGCTCAGGATGACAAGGAAAAATTAGTATTAATTCGCCCGAAACGAAAATCTATTCGGAGTGTACTTGACGTAAATGATTGTTTGTGTGAGTTGTGTTGACAAAGTTGTTCGCTCAATAGTGCGTTGTCAAAGGCAGTAAACGGATAAAAAGCAAGAAAAAGCCACGCCAACGGCAACCCTAAGTTCTTATACTGTAAATAACGCGATATTCAGATGAAGAACAAGAAAGAGCCACGTCAACGGCAACCCTAATGTACATAAATCTCAATTGCAAATAATGTGATATTGAGATGCAGAACAAGGAAACACCCATCCGAAACAAAACCCAACGTACAGATAGTACGTGATTTTGGAGCGGATGGGTGTTGACGAAGTTATGCGCTCAATAGCGCATTATTTTACTGTTCGCGGATAATATCAGTCTGCGCAAACGACTTAATCTCTTTCATGCGCGCATTGGCATCTTCAAAAGTGTTTTGCGGCGCACCCTTGTGGACATAAGTCTTGCGTTTGAGAACGAAGAAGAATTTGCCGTCGGCGGCTTCGATGGTGTACGTGCCGATGATGGCGTGCGATTTGAAACGATTGATTGCGCGCTCGCAGTACTCCTTGGTAGTGTAGTTGGAGCTTTCGTAGATGTCATTGCCACTGGCATCGTAGAGCGTGTAGAAATACTCTTGCGTGCCGTCTTCTTTGTCAACGTGCTCGATGATGTATTTGCCGTAAATGACGGATTCGTCAAAGCCTGCAACTTTTTGCGGTGCTTTTCTTGCATTCTTGGGAGTTTTGAGAGCGGCAAACGGCGGAGCAATTTTCTTGATGATGACTTTCTTGTCCTTGTTTGCGTTGAGAGCTTCAAGCTCGGCTTCTTTGGCGGCGAGTTTTTTGGCAAGAGCGGGAGACGGAGTGCCTTCGTAATAACAAGCGTCTTCGGGATCGTAATAGTATCCTTCGTAAGTTCCGTCGTACTTAGACCAGTCGTCCGGTTTCTTTTTGACGACTTTCTTTGCGGCGGGTTGAGCAACGCCTTGCTTTTTGGGTTCTTCTTCCTTGACCGGTTCAACCGCTTCGGGTTTCGTGCCTTCATTCACCGCTTCGACGGGTTCGGGCTTGACTTCTTCCTTCGGCTCTTCCTTGATTTCTTCTGCGACAGGCTCTTGCACGGGTTCTTCAACGGGTGCCGGCTCTTCGACTTTTTCGATAGCAGGCTCTACCTTCTCTTCCGCTACGGGTTCGATGACGGGAGCAACTTCCGGCGTCGGTTCTTCTTTCACTTCTTCGACGGGCGTTTCTTCGGCTTCGTTTTCCGCAACGGGAGCATCGTCTACGGGTGCGTTCTTCGCAGGCTTTTTGCCGCGCATAGCGTTCTTAACTTCACCGCGCAAACGAGCAAGTTTCTGATTGAGTCGCATTTCTTCGGCATTGACTCCGTACTCGGAATAAAAATCGTTTTCCGCTTTATCTTCTTTTGCGTCTTTACGCTCTTTAATCGCTTTGATGATACTCACGACAAGCACCGCGACGAGCGCAACGAGCGCAAACACGAACACGATGATCACGATGAGTGCGGAATATCCGTCAAAAGGACCCAATTTGAGATTTTCAATCATAATTCTTAACCCCTTCTAAGAGTATCATAATCATAGATATATTAGCACACAACGCGCGTGCTTGCAATACATTTTTAAGTTTTTTCGACAAACGTAGCGTATAATGTCGAAAAATCGTCGCAAAAACGTCTTATCGTGCAATATATAATATGAGTAAATTCACTGTTTTATCATCGAAAAACGACATTTTGCCCTTGCGACAGAATAAGGGAAATCGCACTTTCGGCAGGCACGAAGTCGCAAGTAAGATATACGATAAGTTGCGCAACCGCACCTACCACCAGTCCCGCAGACGCAATAATCAACGCACACCTGCACTTCTGCAGTCTCGTGAGAAATACGTATCTCGATGAAACGACCGCTATCGCCGTGTAAGTTAATATACCGACGACTCCCATCGCAACGGGAATTGTCGAGAAATTGAGACTGCCAACCGCTCCCACGTATAGCCTGAACGGAATGAGCAAAAATTTGAGTATCCAAACGAAACCGCCCCACGTCGTGATAACCGAGAGTAAACAAAGCACCAGCATAACGACGTAGATTGCCATTACGTACGGCAAAACGAAAAAGTTTGACAGCAAAAACAGCGTCGGCACTTCACCGAAGAAGTACGCAACTAGCGGATAAGTCAGTATATTCGCCGACGTAGAAACCGCAAATACGGACACGAAACGCTTGCCTATATGACGTTTTGGAGAAACCTTGTCAACGATTTTCATTCCGACCTTTTCAATGGGACGTACAAAAGCAAAAATACCAATGACCGCACCGAACGAAAGCAAAAATCCAACGTCCATGATTGCGTACGGGCGGAAAAGCAAGATAAGTATTGCCGCAAAAGCAGTTGTCGACAAATCGTCTTTCTTCTGCCCGAACGATGACGCGAACGTGAAGACGCCGCTCATAACCACCGCACGCAATGACGACGCCGTGAACGAACAAAGCATCGAATAAAAGAACGTGAGCACGACAACCACGCAAAAACAAACTTTGGGATTGACTTTCAATTTTTTAAGCACGAAATACAGCGCAGTCGCAAGCGTCGAAACGTGCAGGCCGCTCACCGCAAGGACGTGCGCAAGCCCCGAAGCCTTGACGTCGGAATACAAATCGGAATCAATGCCGAATTTGTCCCCGAGAACGAGAGCTTGCGTAATCGAAGCCGTATAGTCGTCCGTATACTCGTATAGAATTTTCTTGATTTCGTGGCGGATTCCGTCAATAAAACCGAGTTTGCCGTCGCCGACGAAAGTCACCGAATCGGCGTATATTTTGAAGCCGACGCCCTTTGAAAGATTACTTGCAAAAAACGTGTCGAAACGCTCGTGTCCTACAGACTTCAACGTGCCGTTTATCTTCACCGTGTCGCCTGCGTTGAAATCTATCTCGTCAAGGTAACCCGTGACGTAACCGTCGTATTTGTACGTTTTGCCGTCAATCGAAATATTCTTGACGTAAAATTTACAATACCTTCCGTCAGCGACTATATCGCTTGCGACGGTGCACGTAAAATCGCCTTTGAAATACTGAACGGTATTTGCGTTGAACGCGACGTTGTGGGAAGTCATCGCAACGAAACCTACGAGTATCGCAATGGGTATATAGGCAAATTTTCTTGACTTTTTGAAAGCGAAAACAAGTGAAAAACAAAGAATGAAAAGTAAAAGCGGAATGAGATAAAACCATACGCTCGCGCCATACATACTCTCGGCAACGAGAATTCCGAAAATAAGAGACAAGGCGAAAAACACCATCGGTCTGCAATTGAAAATTCGTCTCCCTTTTATCTCCATATTTCCCCGCGTATCGCATATTTTGTGAAAAACAAGATGCGATCTGTCCTTTGTTTTTTTGTGAAAAAATCATTTGGCGTGATTTGCGCCTTATTTTGCGTAAAATTGTAAAAAACGGGTTTTATTCCTGCGATATACAAGGATAAAACCCGTCTTGAATTATCTTCTTCCAGTGATTACGACATCAGCACCGAAACCGAGAACGTCTTTTGCGATGACGTCGCCTATCTTGCAATCTTTCGGAGCAACGAGCGTTCCGATGAAATTCACGACGTCGAAAATATTCTCTTTGGGAACGGTCGTCGTTGTCTTTACGGAAGCCACTCCACCGCCTTCAAGATTCACGAGCGTGGTGACGCTGCGCTTGGGATGAGTGAACTCTTCCTTGCCGTATATTTCGCCGCGCTTGCAAGTGTTGCCTTTGACGACCACTTCGCCGTCAACTTTTTCTATGTTCAACGAACAACCCATAGGGCACATTATGCATATCGTATTCATTTTTCAAGTCTCACTATAACGTCGCCGCAAACGGCTGATTTGTCAATAATGACATTGCCCATTTCACCCGGGGCAAGCACCATACATTTCTTTGACACGAGAACGTTTTCCCCGCTCTCGACGATGAGTTTGCAATTCTTGTACACGTCGCCGACACGGAAGAAAATCTGCACTTTTCCGTCGCCTTTGCTTATGCGTTGCGGAAGTGCGTATCTCACACCGTCTTTTGCAATTACATTGACGATTTCACTGCTCGTTTGAGATTGACCGAGAGCGTATTTTGCCGCATTTTCGCCTGCGATTTCCGCTTCGTGAGAAACGTTGTCCACAAGGTCGTGAACGTGAAGCACGTTGCCGCACGAGAAGATACCTTCAACGCTCGTCATGCGATGTTCGTCGACGACCGCACCGTTGGTTATTCTGCTCATTTCCACGCTCGTGCCGTTTAGCAAATCGTTTTCGGGAATAAGACCGACGGAGAGCAAAAGCGTGTCGCACGCGACGTATTCTTCCTTTGACAAGTCGGGCTTTCTGTCGGGACCTACAGGAGCGTAATAAAGCCCGGTCATACGCGGTTTGCCCACCACTCTCGTTATCGTGTGACTGTATTTAATCGGAATATTGTAGTCGTCAAGGCATTGAACGATATTTCGTTTAAGTCCGCTCGAGAACGGCATAAGTTCGAGAACGAGTTTCACGTTTGCGCCTTCGGTGGTCATGCGGCGAGCCATGATAAGACCGATGTCGCCACTGCCCAAAATCACAACGTCTTTGCCTACGAGATAGCCGTCAAGGTTGCAAATCTTTTGCGCCATACCTGCGGTGTACACGCCTGCAGGACGAGTGCCCGGAAGCGCGATTGCTCCTGCAGTGCGTTCTCTGCACCCCATTGCAAGCACAATTGCACCTGCCTTTATCGTGCAATAGCCGTGGCTTGGCGACAACACGTTGACGGTCTTATCTTCGGAAAGCGACAAAACCATGCTTTCAAGCATAACGTCGATGTCTTCGCTCTCCACCATTTTTCTGAAACGGTCGGCGTATTCGGGGCCGGTCATCTCTTCGCCGAAATAGTGCAAGCCGAAGCCCTGATGGATGCATTGATTGAGAATTCCGCCCAAACGTACGTCACGTTCGAGAATGAGCGTTTTTGCGCCTTGTTTTCTTGAAGAGAGAGCCGCCGCCATACCTGCAGGGCCGCCGCCGATAATCACAACGTCATAATTGAGAGTATTCATCTTTGCACCCCCTTAACCTTGTAGCAAGCGATATTTGAGTCTTCTCCGCCGCCCTTTCTGACTTTGTCAAGAGGTATATTCAGTTCGCGCGAAATAATTTCCATAACTCTCGGCCCGCAGAAGCCGCCCTGACATCTTCCCATACCTGCGCGTGTGCGGCGTTTCACCGCGTCGACCGTAGTTGCGGGAACGGGAGAATGAATTGCACGCACGATTTCCGCTTCCGTCACCTTTTCGCAACGGCATACGATTCTTCCCCACGCTTCGTCTTTTTTTACGAGCGCGTTGATTTCGTTTGCTCCTATCTCCGTAAGTCTTGGAAGTTTTTCGACTTCGGTTATATATTCAGCTTTCTTCTTTGCGCCGATTTTTTCGGTTATCGCTTTTACGAGATATTCTGCTATTGCGGGAGCAGAAGTAAGTCCCGGAGAGCAAATGCCGATTGCCGTATAGAAGTTTTCTGCCTTTTCGGATTTGCCGACTATGAAGTCGTGTCCTATTATCGTGCGAAGTCCCGAATACACTCTTATGCACTTATTGTAAGCGGGCGTTTTGTAGGAAAGCGTAACGCTCTTTCTCAAAATATCGAGAGAATCGAGCGAACTTGCCGTATCGTCGGGATCTGTGGTATCGATCGCGGTCGGTCCGTATATTACGTTTCCGTCCGCCGTCGGTGCGACAAGCACGCCTTTGCCCGCCGCCGTGGGAAGTTGGAATATCACCGTGTGTACGTTCTTTCTTTCCGTGTTGTCGAGAACGAAGTAATCTCCGCGACGATAAGTCGTTTCGTAATGCTCCGCACCTACCATATCGTTCACGTTTGCACCGTACGCTCCGGCACAGTTGACGATATAGTCGCACTCGAAGTCGCCTGCGCTCGTATGAACGGTGTATACGCCGTCCTTTCTTTCTATTCCGACGACTTCCGCTTCGAGTTTAACCTGCGCGCCGTTTCTCACCGCTCTGTCCGCATACGCAATGCAGAGTTGATAAGGCGACACGATACCCGCACTCGGCGCATAAAGGCTGAATTCTATATCGTCGGCAACGTTCGGTTCGAGTTCACGAGTTTTTTCTTTGTCCCAAATCTCAACGTAAACGCCGTTTGCCATGGCTTTCTCTTTGAGAATTTCAAGTCCTTCAACCTGCTCTTTCGTCGCAACGACGATAGAACCGCATTGATGATGGGGCACGTCGAGTTCTTTCACGTCCTGCCACATCAATTTGTTGCCTTGCACGTTGAACAACGCCTTTTGCGTGTTCGGGTCGCAGTCATAGCCTGCGTGAACGATACCGCTGTTTGCTCGCGTTGAAAAAGACGCAACGTCGTCCTGCTTTTCTAGAAGCAAAAGGTCAAGGTCGTATCTTGCGAGTCTGTCAAGCACCGCAGTGCCCACGATACCGCCGCCGATGACGATACAATCGTATTTCATTTTATCTCCTGTTTCGTTTTCTTCGGACTGTGTTTAATATCCGCTAAAATGTCGTTCGGGTTGAACGACGTCAACCCGAAAAAAATTTGTTATTCAGTTTTGATTGTCTTACTTGATATTGAATTTTTTCTTATAAGACTCAAGGTTGTCCTTGATGATGAGCTCAGCAAACTCTCTGTTCTTCACCTGAAAAACCGTTGTTTGTTTGCCTTCGAGTTGTTTGTAGACTCTGAAGAAGTGCGACATCTCTTCCATAATGTGAGACGGTAGTTCTTCGATTTCCTTATACGTGTTCCACGTCGGGTCTTTGAAAGGAATTGCGATAATCTTGTAGTCCATTTCACCGCTGTCCTGCATCATTATGACGCCTATGGGATAGCATCTTACGAGCGCAAGCGGAACGATAGGTTCGGAGCAAAGGACGAGAACGTCGAGCGGGTCGTTGTCTTCGCTGTACGTGCGCGGAATAAAACCGTAGTTTGCAGGATAGTGGGTGGACGTATACAAAACTCTGTCCAATATCAAAGAACCCGTCGCTTTGTCGAGTTCGTATTTATTTTTGCTTCCTTTTGAAATTTCGATACACGCCAAAAAGTCCGTGGGCGTGATTCTTGACGGGTCAACGTCGTGCCAAATACTCATTTGTGGCTTCTCCATATACTTTTATTTTTTACTCGATGCAATTATATTATTTATACGCGCAAAAGTCAATAATGATTGCAAATAATTATACGAATGTGCAAATAAAAGCATCGAAAATTCGATTTTCGTTTTTCATAGACGGATTGCAGCCGAAAAAGCGGATAAAACTTGCTCACGGGCGGCGTTTCGGTTTACTTGAAAAATAAATTGTGATAAAATGCATTTTATTCTAAAATCCTTGCGCACTGCGCACACACGGAACGAAATGACGAAACTTCTGAAATATCTTCAAGGTTACTGGGGCAAGACAATTTGCGGACCGTTCTTCAAACTCATAGAAGCGGTCTTCGAATTGTTTACGCCTATCGTGGTTGCCTGGATTATCGACAACGCTATTCCCATGGGACACGCAGGCGATTTCAAAGGACTTATTTACGGCGGACTGATTATTCTCGCGCTCGGAGTGTTCGGGCTTGCGTTCTCGCTCACCGCTCAATTCTTTGCGTCGCGCGCTTCGCTCGGCTTCGGCACGAATCTGAGAAGAGATCTATACGCGCACATCAACACGTTCTCTTATTCCGAGCTTGATAAATTCTCCACCACTTCTCTCATTACGAGACTGACGGCGGACGTAAATCAATGCCAACAAGGCGTAGCAATGTTCATTCGTCTCGTTCTTCGTGCTCCGTTCATTGCCGTGGGCGCGATAGTCATGGCTATGATTATCGACCTTAAACTCTCTCTCATCTTCGTTGCGGCGGCTCTCGTTATCGCCGGCGCGCTTGCGCTTATTATGTTCCTGACTATGCCGAAATACAAAGGCGTTCAGTCAAAACTCGACGACGTGACGAGACTCACGAGAGAAAATCTCGCAGGCGCAAGGGTTATACGCGCTTTCGACGCGCAAGACAGAGACAAGGAAATCTTCGACAAAGCCAGCGACTCGCTTGCGTCTTCGTCCATAAATGTCAGTCGTTTGTCCGCCCTTCTCAATCCGCTCACGTATTCGGTGCTCAACATCGCAATCATCGTGCTTTTGTATTTCGGCGGAAAAACCGTGTATTACGGCAATCTCACGCAAGGCGAAATCATCGCGCTTGTCAACTATATGACGCAGATTCTCAACGCGCTCGTGGTGTTTGCCAACTTGCTTGTGACCTTCACAAAAGCGTCCGCGTCGGCGGCTCGCATAAACGAAGTGTTCGAAGTCACGGCTTCGATGCAGGAAGGAAGCGGCGCAACTCCCGACCCGCAAGACCCCGCGATCGAACTTAAAGACGTCACTTTCACTTATCAAGGATCTCACGAACCTGCTCTTTCAAACGTGAACATAATCGTCGAAAAGGGCGCAAGCGTCGGCATACTCGGCGGCACGGGCAGTGGCAAAACCACTCTCGTGAGCCTTATGACAAGACTTTACGATGCAAGCGAAGGCGAAGTAAAAGTCTTCGGCGAAAATGTGAAAAATTACACCAACGCGCAACTTTATTCACTCTTCGGCGTAGCACCGCAAAAAGCCGTTCTGTTTGAAGGCACGGTGAGAGAAAATCTCAAATGGGGAAAAGAAAACGCAACCGACGAAGAAATAAACCGCGCATTAAAAATTTCGCAATCGGCGGAATTCGTATATTCTATGAAAGACGGGCTTGACACGATGATAAGTCAAGGCGGAAAAAATCTTTCGGGCGGTCAACGCCAAAGACTCACTATCGCGCGTGCACTGGTTGCCTGCCCCGATATTCTCGTGCTTGACGACTCTTCGAGCGCACTCGACTTCGCCACCGACGCAAAACTGAGAAAAGCACTCGGCAGCATGCGCCTTGAAGACGGACTTACGACGGTCACGGTGTCTCAACGCGCGACAAGCATCAAGTATTGCGACCTTATAATCGTGCTCGACGACGGCAAAATCGTCGGACAAGGAACGCACGACGAACTTATCAAATCTTGCGACGTATACCGCGAAATATGCTTGTCACAAGTAAAGGGGGACGAAGAAAAATGAGCAAAGTCACCCAAACCAAACCTGTAAACAACAAAAAAGTCAAAAAGGACAAAAAGACGGATTTTGTCGCCATAAAGAAACTTCTGCGCTATGCAAAGCCCTACGTCCCCGTAATCGTTGTTGCGCTCGTGCTTTCCGTGATACAAATCGTATGCACGCTGCTTGCCCCCGTCGTCATCGGCAACACGGTGGACTATATCATCGGCGAAAACAACGTGGATTTCGGCGTCATTGCAAAGAACGCAGGCATACTTGCAGGGCTTATCGCCGCCGTTTTTATCTCGCAATATCTCGGTTCGCTTTGCATCAACTTTGCGTCGTTCAGAGTCATTCGCGACCTTCGCAGAAACGCTTATGCAAAACTCAACACCGTGCCGCTTTCCTACATCGACTCCAACTCCCACGGCGACCTTATGTCGAGAGTGGGCAACGACATAGATCAAATCTCGGACGGACTTATACAAGGCTTTTCGCAACTGTTCAGCGGAATAGTCACCATTGTCGGCACGCTCGCTTTTATGGTATGGTACAACTGGCTTATCGCGCTCGTCGTCGTGCTTCTCACCCCCCTTTCGCTTTTCGTTGCGTACTTTATCGCGAAAGGCTGTCACAATATGTTTGCCATGCAAGCAAAAAAGCGCGGCGAATTGTCGGGACTAGTCACCGAAATGCTTTCAAGTCAGCGCGTCGTCAAACTTTTCGGATACGAAAAACGCGCCGAAGACCGCTTTGCCGTCATCAACCAAGACTTGAAAAAGTGGGGACAGAATGCCGCTTTCTTCTCTGCCATGACCAACCCCTGCACACGTTTTGTCAACAACGTGGTGTACGTTGTTGTGTGCGTTCTCGGAGCATTCCTTGTGATAAAAGGCAACGCCGTGGCAGGAGTGGGCACTCTCACCGTGGGCGCGCTCTCGTGCGTGCTTTCATACGCCACGCAGTACACCAAGCCTTTCAACGAAATCACCGGCGTTGTAACCGAGCTGCAAACCGCAACTGCCGCCGCAACAAGAGTGTTCGACCTGCTCGAATCCCCCGATCAATCATCGGACGAAGGCTTTGAAAATCTCACGGACGTTGACGGCAATATCTCGATTGACGACGTGTATTTCTCCTATGTCAAGACCAATCCGCTCATACAAGGTTTCTCGCTCAAAGTCAAGAGCGGTCAGCGCATCGCGATAGTCGGTCCGACAGGTTGCGGCAAAACAACGCTCATCAATCTGCTCATGCGTTTCTACGACGCCGACAGCGGCAAGATCGAAGTGGAAGGCAAGGACATAACCAAAGTCACGAGAAAATCGCTTCGCGCAAGTTACGGAATGGTGTTGCAAGACACTTGGCTCAAAAAAGGCACCGTGCGTGAAAATATAGCATACGGCAAGCCCGACGCAACCGATGAAGAAATCATCCAAGCCGCAAAAGCCGCGCATATTCACTCGTTTATCACACGCCTTGAAAACGGCTACGATACGGTGCTCGGAGACGACGGCGGCAATATATCCCAGGGTCAAAAACAATTGCTGTGCATCGCGCGCGTTATGCTCACTCATCCCCCGATGCTCATTCTCGACGAAGCGACTTCTTCAATCGACACACGCACGGAACTGAAAATCCAACAAGCCTTTGAAGTGCTGATGAAAAACAAAACGTCATTCATCGTCGCTCACCGCCTGTCCACAATCAAGAATGCCGACCTGATACTTGTCATGAACAAGGGCAACGTCATCGAAAAAGGCACGCATGACGCCCTACTCGCCCAAGGCGGCTTCTACGCCAACCTTTACAACTCCCAATTCGAACACTAACGTGCAATTGGCAATACAGAAAAAACGGAGCACCTGCTCCGTTTTTTTTGTATGTAAAGCCTATTTTGAACACACTTATAAATGGACTATGCAACTTCGAAGACGGAATTGGAGCCGCAAGGCGGCGAGCAAATCGAGCGTCGGACTTACGTCACACACAAGCCCATTTTGCA
>ULXL01024216.1_pt1 | contig 11261 bp, 10 predicted proteins | sample 1961241 | NCBI WGS metagenome assembly ULXL01 (sample SAMEA4835837, study PRJEB28245) | human gut metagenome | biome: gut microbiome; material: fecal sample | place: Denmark | collected 2008
AATCCAGGATAACACGTAAACTGCTTATTTTCTATAATACCTGCTTTTTCTAAAGAGATTGGCCCAGCACAAATTGCTGCAATCCATTTTCCTTTTTGGTTAAAATCCTTTAAAATATCAATAACTCTTTGATCACTTCTCAACGAAGATGCTCCTGGCATACCACCTGGCAATACAACAACATCTGCCTCATATGCTGATTCATCAAATAAACAATCCATTGTCACTTTAACACCATGTGAACTTATAACTTCCATACTGTCCATACCTAACATATCACATTTTACATCAGCACGCCTTAACACGTCCACAACACTCAACGCCTCTAATTCTTCAAAACCTTCTTTAAATAACACTATTGCTTTCATGTTCATTCTCCTTTTCACTTAATTTGAGTAAAATTACCATTAGTATTATAAGTCCAACACCTAATAAAATATGTCCAATTCCAGCAATACCAGAAATAGCTGCATTCATCCCTGAACTTACTGATGTTCCTAATACCTGTAGAACACCTCTCATCATCAGCATTATAACAGTTATAAGAAGTCCACCATTATATACAATCATAAAATATTTAAACTTCTTTTCAGAAATCAAATTTGTACGTTGACTAAATAATGCCAAAATCATAAACATAAAAGTTCCTAAAACCATAAGATGAACGTGGATATTCGCTAAAACTGTTGTTCCAGTAAAACCATTTAATTTCGTAAATTCACGATAAAAAACACCACCTACTAAAGCAAGTATAACATATATAAATGAAACTTTAATCATTTTCTTCATGACTATTCCTCCTATTTTCAAGATATATTATAGAAATCATGACATATTTTTTCAACTCATGTGCTCTCAAATGAGAAAAGCTATCTTATGATAGCCTACCATGAAATCACTTTATTTCTTTTATCTATATCTTTTAATGTATTAATAAAGTCTTGAAGGTTCATTATTTTTTCTTTTGTCTTTTTCTTATTAGCAAGGGAAACACTATTAGCATCACTTAAAAGAACCATTGGAACCTTATCATAAGTAATGCGTGCATTTATAATTTCATATGATTTTTCTTTTGTTTTCAGATTTGTTTTCTCTTGTATATCACCTATTAGCAACATTGAATATGCATAATGAGTCACAACCTCTTTAGATTGAGAAGATAAAATTTCTTTACCATCTGGTCCTTCAGGTTTTATATATTTAGAAAATACTTGATTTTTTGAGAGGCTATAATTACCAATCTTTGTACCCTTCTCTAATTCAATTTTAAATTCTTTATAGGCTGAAGATGATTGTTCTTTTGAAATAGCATTTATGTATGTTGAAACAATTTTCTGATTTTCTGCAACAAGGCTTATACTATATTGATCTGATTGGGTAACTTTCTTCTCTTCTGAAGTTGGTTTGAATAATAAAAATGCAGCAATCAGAAATATGACAATCATGATAGCAAATATAAGAACTTGCGCCTGTCTTGTTATTTTTTTCATATAATCCATCACCTCTTTGTCTTATTTTATCATGTTTTGAAGACTTACACAATCAACTACACTTTTTCTATAAATTATGTTATGATTAAAAAGTCAAAGAAGGTGAAAAAGTGATAGATAAAACTCATATTGTCAAGAACAATAAAACCATGCTTTATATAACATATGCAATATTATTAGCCTTTGTTGTCTTTAACTATGAAACAGTCTTTTCAGTTGTTGGATATTTATTATCTTTAGCAACACCGCTATATATTGCTATTATTATTGCGTTTATCTTAAATATTCCAATGCGAAAGATTGAGCATTTATATGGTAAAAAGATTAAGAAAAAAGGATTAAAAAGAGGACTGTCCATTACGACAACTTTAATCCTTGCTATTATTTTACTTGTTCTCTTCTCTTCATTTATTATTCCAAAATTAGGAGAGAGTATTAGTTTAATCATTACCAATATATTTAATTATTCTAATCGTTTAGTTACTTTAGTGAATGATGCATTGGCACAATTCAATGTGAATTATGCCATTAATTATGATTCTATTCAACAAGCATTAACCAATATGGATTTGAATAGTTTTCTTTCTAAAAGTGGAGACTTATTAGGAAATGCAGGTATTAATTTAATATTTCAATCTATTGGTATTTTTGGAACATTTATCAATGCTATTACATCGTTTATTATGGCTTTATATTTATTAGCTAATAAAGAAACACATTTAAGACAATTGAAGAAGATAGTTACATTCTTCTTTGGTTATAAAGAATCTCTTGTTATCTTTGATATTGGTGCTGAAGCCAATCATTATTTTAATGGCTTTGTATCTGGTCAGCTTTTAGAATGTTGTATTCTGACATCATTGATGTATGCTGGTTTTAAGATTTCCGGTATGCCTTTCCCTGAATTATTAGCCTTTATCATAGGAATTGCAAGTTTAGTTCCAATGTTTGGAGGTTTTGTGGGATTTGGTATCAGTTTTGTATTGGTTTTAGCTGTTGAACCAACTCAAGCTATTATCTTTACTCTTTGCTTTGTTATTATTCAACAGTTTGAAGCAAATATTATTTATCCAAGAGTTGTTGGTGGTGCTGTTGGGATATCTGGTGTTTATGTACTTCTTTCTTTAGTTATCTTTGGAAATCTCCTTGGTTTCTTTGGACTCTTAATTGCAGTTCCAAGTATGGCTTTGATTTATGCAGTTGGTAGCCGTGTTGTCAATATTGCACTTTATCGAAAACATATTGAAGTCACAGATCATTCAATTACAAAGATTGATCCAGATAATCTTTAAATGAACATCATATATATTTAAAATTATTTTTATAAAAGTTCTTATCATCATTAAAGATAGGAACTTTTTTATTATAAAATAGTCTTCTTAAATAAAATAAACATGCAAAAGGCTAATGAGTTCAATGAAGAATTTCATTAGCCTTATTTCATCAAATTTTATCATTTTGATGTTCAATAAATGATTTCAATTCTTTTTCTGTCCCAAGTACATAATGTGTTTCAGTGACTTTGTTTTGGATACCAGCTTCATAATCCAATCCACTTTTATTATAATCATATGTCAAAGAAGTTCTTGTCTTTTCAACAGTTGGATTTGGATGAGGAATTGCTGATAATAATGATTTGGTATATGGATGGAGTGGATTATTAAATATTTCTTCAGCAGTTCCTGTTTCTACTAAATGTCCTAAATGTAAAACACCTATACGGTCACTAATATATTTGACCATTGATAAGTCATGGGCAATAAACAAATAAGCAATATTTGTTTCCTTTTGAATCTTTTTCATTAAATTGACAACTTGAGCTTGAATAGAAACATCCAAAGCTGAAATAGCTTCATCAGCTATAATTAAATCGGGATTCATAATTAATGCTCTTGCTATGCCAATACGTTGACGTTGTCCCCCTGAGAATTGATGTGGATAACGTGAAGCATGTTCTCTAGAAAGACCGACAAGTTCTAAGATTTCATAAACTTTCTCATTTCTTTCTTGAATTGAAGAATAAGCTTTATGAATATCTAATCCCTCTGCAATAATATCAAGAACCTTTTTTCTAGGGTTTAAACATGCCATTGGATCTTGAAATATCATTTGCATATTAGTACGTAAATCTTTTAAAGCATTCTTACTCATTTTCCCTGAAATATCTTCACCATTAAAGATAATGGAACCATCAGTTGGTTTATATAAACGAATAATACTTCTCCCCGTTGTTGATTTTCCTGAACCAGATTCTCCAACAAGTCCATATGTTTCTCCTGGCATAATTTCAAAAGAAATACCATCAACTGCTTTAACTGTAAAATTACGATTAATCTTAAAATGTTGTTTTAAATCTTTAACAACAAGGATAGGTTGTTTACTTTCCATTTGCTAACCCCTCCTCTTTCATTTTCTCTATACGTTTCTTCAGCGTTTCAGGCATTTCTACCTTAGGTGCTTTTTCATGCATTAACCAGCTTGCAACTTTATGACTGTTTGAACCAGGAACATCAAACATTGGTGGTTCAACCCTTAAATCAATGTTTAAGGCAAACTGATTTCTTGGTGCAAAAGCATCTCCTTTAATCTCATGAGCAAGATTAGGTGGTGTGCCAGGAATTGTATAAAGTTCATCATCATCTGTATCCAAATCTGGCATTGATGATAATAACCCCCAAGTATAAGGATGACGTGGATCATAGAAAATTTCATTAATCGTTCCAGTCTCAATAATTTTACCTGCATACATAACATTAACAAAATCAGCTACCTTTGCTACGACACCTAAATCATGAGTAATGTAAATAACTGACAAATCTTTTTTTCTTTGTATATCTTGAATCAATTCAAGGATTGTTGCTTGAATTGTTACATCCAAAGCAGTCGTTGGTTCATCACAAATCAATACATATGGATCACAAGATAAAGCAATGGCAATGACAACTCTCTGTCTCATTCCTCCTGAGAGTTGATGAGGATAATTCTTCATACGCTTTTCAGCATCTGTAATCCCAACTTCTTGTAACAGTTCAACTGCTTTTTGATATGCTTCTTCTTTAGACTTTCCATAATGATAAATCATTGGTTCCATAACTTGCTTTCCAATTGTCATAGTAGGATTTAATGAAGTCATAGGATCTTGAAAAACCATTGCGATTTTACGTCCACGGATTTCTTTTTGCATTTCACGTTCACTTAATTTAACAATATCTCGTTCTTGTCTTTCTCCAGTATTTTCATCATGCCAAACATATTCAATTGAACCACTTTCAATCTTTCCATTGTTCGCCAATATCCCCATAATAGCTTTTGTTGTAACTGATTTCCCAGAACCAGACTCACCTACAATGGCAATTGTTTCACCTTTATATAAATCAAGATCAACTCCACGAATAGCATTGACTTGTCCAGCATCAGTTTGAAATGAGATACTTAAATCTCTGATTTTTAAAATTCTTTCTCTATCAGCCATACCCTACATCTCCTTCATTGTTGGATCTAATGCATCACGAAGTCCATCTCCAAATAAGTTAAAACTTAACATTAAAATTGATAACACAACTGCTGGAATAATCATCATATATGGATATACCAAAAAACTATTAAAACCATCATTAATTAATGTTCCAAGTGAAGCCATTGGAATTGGTAATCCTAAACCAACAAAAGATAAATATGCTTCATAAAAAATTGCATTTGGAATAGACATCATAACCATGATAATCATTTGACTATAAATATTTGGTAAAATTTCTTTAAAGATAATAAAGAAATCACTTGCACCAAGAGTACGTGAAGCCAAAACAAACTCATCTTCTTTCACTTTAAGAACCTGTGCTCTTGTAATACGACTCATTCCAATCCATTCTGTAAATGCCAAAGCAATAATAATTGTTGTTAAAGATGCTTTCATAACCATCATTAATAAAATTAAGACAACCAATGTTGGTATAGAATTCATAATTTCCTGGAAACGCTGCATAATCGCATCAACCTTCCCACCAAAATATCCTGAAATCAAACCATATGTCATTCCAATAACAACATCAATAAAAATAGCTGCAACTGCAATAAACAATGAATAACGTGTCCCTGTCCACAAACGAACCCATAAATCTCTACCATAAGCATCAGTTCCAAACCAATGTGTTGCATTTGGTTCTACATTCTTTATAGCTGTATTAATATCATCAAATTTCCAATGAGACAACATTGGTGCAAAAATAGCCAATAGAATCACAACAACAATAAATGCAAAACCAATAACTGCTCCTTTATTCTTAGAGAAACGACGCATTGCATCTTTCCATGCAGGAACTGCAGGTGCTACAACATCTTTAGTGATGTCTTGCTTGTCGCCAACAAATTCAAAATCAGTTTCTAAAAACTCAAACTTATCCATCACTAATCATCCTTTCCTAATCTAATTCTTGGATCGATGATACCATAAGAAACATCAATCACTAACATCATAATAATATACATTGCTGCATATAAAAATGAACATGCCATAATTATGTTATAATCATTTGTTAAAATACTTCCAATTAATAATGTTCCTAATCCAGGGACACTACAAATCTTTTCGACAACCATTGTTCCCGTCATTAAGTTGACTAGGATTGGTGCTAAAATTGTGATGACTGGAATCAATGCATTTCTAAGTGCATGTTTCATAATCAATGTATTTTTATCTAAACCTTTTGCCTTAGCCAAGGTCATATATTCGCTTCCCAGAACTGAAATCATCTCTGTTCTCGTAAAACGGGCGACATTGGCAATAACCCCTACTGATAGAGCAAGAACAGGCATAATCGAAGAATAGATAGCATCATTGGAATCATACATGGTTGGTAATATATGCAATTGACTGCCTAAGAATATTAAAATCAGTAAGGCAAAAACAAACGATGGAACTGATACCCCTATAACGGATAAAATTGTTGCAAATGTATCCCAAAAGGTATTTTTATGCAATGCTGCAAATACACCTAATGCCATGCCAATAACTGTTCCAAAAATAACAGCTGAAATTCCTAAACTAAATGATATTTGTGCAGCATCTCCTACCAGTGTTGCAACTGGCATATCTTTATACATATTAAAAGAAACACCAAAATCTCCTGTTAACATATTTTTTAAATAAGTGAAAAACTGTACGATAATTGGCTGATCCAAACCATACTTTGCCATGATTGCTGCTCTTTGTGCTGGACTTAACTTTTCATTGTTAAATGGTGTCCCTGGCAAAAACTTAATCATGATAAATAAGACAGCCAAGATGACAAGCAAAGTAATAATTGAGATAATTACACGTTTTCCAATATATTTGAGTGTTGACTTATTCATCAAATTCCTCCTTTTAAAAGATAAACACAATACAGATACCTATATTGTGTTTATCATGCTTTCATTCTTTATTTAATTGAACTATTCAGCAATGTCTACATAAGTAAATGTATAAGGTACACCTACTGGTTTATGAACCAATCCAGAAACCTTTGTATTTTGAAGCACTGCTGTTCCTTTTTCAAACACAGGAATGTATGCATAATCATCCATTGCAATCTTTTCTGCTTCTTGTAAATAAGTCCAACGTTGTGCATCATCACTAGCTTGTTTTGCCTGTTCCATTTTTCCATCAAATGCTGAACTTGTATATTTACCATAGTTGTTAGAATTATTAGTTAATAACAAGTTAAGGTAAGTTGTTGGATCTCCATAATCTGGTCCCCAACGAGTACAACAAATATCATAGTCTCCATTTTTTTGTTTTGTATAGATTCTATCTTGTTTTGTTGTTGCAACCATTTCAATTTCCAAACCTTTTAATTTAGAGAATGAATTCTGTAAATAAGTTGCTAATTGATCCATTGGTGATTCATCAGTACCATAAGTTAATCTTAATTTAATACTTGAAACTCCCAATTCTTTTAATCCTGCATCTAATGCTTCTTGAGCTTTTGTTGTATCATAAGCAGTAAATGTTGCTGCAGTATCACGGAAATCTTTACCATCTGGTCCAGTTGACAATTCAGCAGGAATAAATCCTCTTGCAGCTTTAGAACCATCTTTTAAGATATTTGCTGTAAAGTCTTCTCTATTAATAGCTAATGATAATGCTTTTCTCACATTTGCATTTGCTAATTCTTTTGTTTTAAAGTTTAAACTTAAGTAAAATAAATATCCTTCATTAAAAGTTTGATAAGAATCATCATCTTTATATTTATCTACTAAATCAGAATTGATTGGTGCAAAATCATTTTTTCCACCTTCAAAGTTTGTTGCTGCTGCTTTTGGTTCTTGAACTAAATTCATAACTAAGTTATCAATTTTGACTGCATCAGCATTCCAATAGTCTTTATTCTTTTCATAAGTTGCCTTATTTCCAGGTTTCCATGTTTTCATTACAAAAGCACCACAAGATAATACATTTTCAGCACTCTTAGCATATTGGTCACCTTTTTCTTCACAGAACTTTTGATTAATTGGATAATAACAAGGGAAAGTCATTAATTCTTTAAAATAAGAAATCTTACGTGTAATTTTTACTTCTAATGTTTTATCATCAGTAGCTTTTACACCCATCTTATCTAAATCAGCTTGAGTAACTTCTTGTTTGTTATCCATTTTTGTTAGGATTTCATCAGCACCAACTAATGCAGCACCATCGCTACCTAACATATAAGCATAGTTCCCATTCTTTTTCATAATTCTTTGCCATGCATAAACAAAATCATTTGCTGTCACAGCATCCCCGTTTGACCACTTTGCATCTCTTAAATGGAAAGTGTAAGTTAAACCATCATCACTTACATCAACTTTCTCAGCTAATGCTTCAGTAATTTTTCCGTCTTTATCTAACCCCATTAATCCATCAATACAAGCATGCATTGCATTAAAGGACATACCATCATCTGCATCTGATGAATCTAAATTTTTGATGTCTAATTCGCTAGCAAAAGTAAATGTTTTACCACTTGTTCCACTATCTGAACCACATCCAACTAACATTGCTACTGCTAACCCTGCAGCAACTAAAGCTTTTAGTTTTTTCATGTTTTCTCCCTCCATAAACATTTTTAATTAACAAGTTTCCCTGTATATGCATTAAGTATATACACACAAACACTTGTTGTCAAACAGTTTTTAATTATTTTTATCTATTTTTTATTAAATATCTAAATTTTACAAATATTTTTAGATATTTATTAAAGTTATCCTAAATATTATCCATTGTGTATACAATGATACAATAAATAAACGACTTTTATTGACAAAACAAATAGATTTTCTTTACACTCTATTTGTACATTTGTGATATTTCAAAACAAAGAAAAAAAGACAGAATTGTCTTTATTTTATCCAATGCTTAAGAATTGCTCTTACAGATCTATTCATTTCGTGATGAAATTCAGCAAAAAACTTTCTTTTTGCAAATGCCTGAATATATCGTTCTAATGCTTTTTCATCTTTATTTGACTGTTTCATAAACATAGATTTTGTTTCTGATATATCTTTTTGATGATAATAATTAACATGAACCATATCTTCCAGTTCAAATCGTTTTGGTTTCATACGTTCTTTTTGCTGCAGTGTTGGTTTTCCAAATACAACCATAATATATGGAACAGTATATTTAGGCAATCCAAACATTTCTTGATGGACTTCAAAGTTTTCTAAGATATCACCTATATAACATGACCCTATTCCTAGTGATTGAGCAGCAACAACAGCATTATGTGCAGCGATTGTACAATCCTGCCCTGCTAATATGAAATCAGATTCTTCTAATTTTGGCATATCTTCTGTATATTCGTTAAAGATATCATACCATTTCTGATAGTCTGCTAAAAACACTAAAACCATTGGTGCCTTTGCTATAAATGGTTGATGATCACATAAAATTGCTAAGCGCTCTTTCATTTCCTGATCTTGAACATCTATAATCGAATATAAAGCCATATTTCCTGCCGTAGGTGCCTGTAATGCTGCTTCTAATATCATCCTTTTTTCTTCTTCTGTAATTGGTTCATTGCTAAAATCTCTGACAGATTTACGAAGACATATTTCTTCAAATGTTTTATTCATGAAAATCCCTCCATTCCTATACTTTATTTTGATTATATCATGGATTATCTTTGCTTTTCCATGTATAATAGAGAATATAAATAACTAAAATATATAAGTAAAGGAGAATAAAATGTACGCTAAAAATACTTGGAGTAAATACAAAGACAATCAATATAAGGATGTCATGGATTTCAACGAAGGATATAAACATTATATCTCAGCTGGAAAAACAGAAAGAGCCTGTGTGAAAGAATCAATTGCTTTAGCAACAGCAAAAGGATTTAAAGATATTAATGAATATTCTTCATTAAAAACTGGTGATAAGGTTTATGTCGTTAATAAAGATAAAAACATTGCTTTATTTGTAATGGGTGAAAAACCTTTAACTGAAGGAATGAGAATTCTTGGAGCACATATTGACTCACCACGTTTAGACTTAAAACAAAATCCACTTTATGAGAGTGATGGTTTTGCAATGATGGATACACATTACTATGGTGGTGTTAAGAAATATCAATGGGTTACAATTCCTTTATCACTTTATGGAGTTGTTGTCAAAAAAGATGGAACAGTTGTAGATGTTGTGATTGGTGAAGACGATAACGATCCAGTTGTTGGTGTAACAGATTTACTGATTCATTTATCTGCTGATCAATTACAAAAGACAGCTGCTAAAGTTATTGAAGGTGAAAATCTTGATCTTAATGTGGGGAGCATTCCTTTAGATGATGATGAAAAAGAAACTGTGAAAAGAAATATTTTAAAATTATTACATGAAAAATATGATATTGAGGAAGAAGATTTCTTAAGTGCTGAAATTGAAGTTGTTCCAACGGGTAAAGCAAGAGATTTTGGCATTGATAGAAGTATGGTCATGGGATATGGTCACGATGACCGCGTCTGCGCATATACTTCATTAATGGCCATCCTTGATATTGACACACCTGAATATACTTCATGCTGTATCTTAGTTGATAAAGAAGAAATAGGAAGTGTTGGTGCAACTGGTGCGCAATCTTTATTCTTTGAGAATACTATTGCTGAATTATTACATTTATGTGGCGATGATAACTATTTGTCATTAAAACGTGCAATGACAAATTCAAAGATGTTATCAAGTGATGTAAGTGCTGGATTTGACCCTCTATACAAAGAAGTTAATGATGCAAAAAATGCTGCATACTTAGGAAATGGGATTTGTTTTAATAAGTACACTGGTTCTAGAGGAAAAAGTGGAAGTAATGATGCCAATCCTGAATATATGGCTGAGTTAAGAAAGATTATGGATGAAGCACAAATTCATTTCCAAACAGCTGAGTTAGGTAAAGTAGATCAAGGTGGTGGAGGTACAATTGCCTACATTCTTGGTAACTATAACATGAATGTCATTGATGCTGGTATTGCTGTTTTAAATATGCACGCACCTTATGAAATTGTTTCTAAAGTTGATGTTTATGAAGGCTATTTAGCTTATAAAGTTTTCTTACAAAAAGCTTAAAATAAAAACCTATAACATTTAAAGAATTATTCTTTACTTGCTATAGGTTTTTTCATATAAACGTGGATATTCTTTTTTATCTATAATTCGTAATATCATGACCATCCCAATAGTTAAACAACCTGCAACTGTTATCACTACCCACATAAAAATCATAGAATGATGATCAATTAAAAAGCCGATACCATTTTGAACAATTG
>ULXL01076789.1_pt1 | contig 11255 bp, 5 predicted proteins | sample 1961241 | NCBI WGS metagenome assembly ULXL01 (sample SAMEA4835837, study PRJEB28245) | human gut metagenome | biome: gut microbiome; material: fecal sample | place: Denmark | collected 2008
CGCCTCTGAGAGTTTCCAGAAATACAACAGGGTTTCGCGATAAGAACGCTCCATATCGTCCAGGTTGGATTGCAGAAACGCCGGATGGAGCTTGCCCCAGTTCACAAAACAGGTACGAACCACTTCGCCCTCCTGCCGGTAAACGAGAAAATACCGGGGATAACTGTAACTGCGCATCCGCAGTTTCCCGTCCAGATAATTGGCGCCAACGGCGGACATGTTCTCCGGATGCTCCATGGTGATGCCGTAGTCGAAGGCGTACAGCTCTGCATCCACCCCGGGAGATACATCCTCAAAGGTACCGATGGCATAGAACTGTGTCACCTGATACCCATTGTATCCCGCAGGGGCTTCGTTCTGTACGTCCGCGCGCTGCAGCTGCGCCAAGCTGCTGTTCATCCGGTCCTCCAGAACGGTCCGGTATACAGTCAGGGCTTCCTGATCCACGGTTTCCTCTTCATCCCAGGCGTTGCGGATCAGCCAGTAGAGATCCTGAGACTCCAGTCGGGCTTCCGTCTGACAGGGCCCTTTGCAATACTCGGCCAGAACATTTCCCTCTGTCAGCCCGATCCATAAGGTCAGGTGCGCGTCAAAGCTGCTCCACTCCTCCGGGCCGCCCTCCAGATAGACCGTGACAGACCAGACCCGGTCTACAGGAGCACTTCCCGGCCTGATCCGGGCATTTCGCAGCGCCGACGCCAGCATCCCTGCCGGGATCCCATTACCAACGATGTTCACCAGGTCTTCCGGCTGGATAAAAGCCAGCAGCACCATCATATCCGGCTCCTCCACCCGATCCTCAGTGGAATAAGCCGTCAGTCCCTTCAACGCGCAGCCCACATCCGCCAGTTCCTCCTCCGGGATAGCCAGCCCCGGCAGGATGGCCCCATCGGAGAATGTCAGAAGGTACTGATATCCGGCGCTGGTGGCCGTGGCAGGCCGCTGGTATTGCAAAAAGAGATCCCAGCCGCCGTCCATTCGCTGGCGGAAACCCGCAACTGTAAACTCTGCACCATCCGTACTTTCTCCGGCACCATAGCCGAAGGATGCCGGATGTTCCTCCACATACGCTTCCAGAGCCATGCGGATATCGCTGTCGCTCCAATCCAGGGCCTTGCGTACTTCCTCCAGTGTCACCAAACGTTGGCCCTCGGTATCCCAGCACCAGGCTGCCAGCGTCCCGTCGGTGGAATAAGTGGGCATGGTGCATCCCAGCTCCAGGATCGTCACCGTGCTGCGCCCTACACAGGGATAAGCGGATACCTTTGCCCACTGGCCTTCGTTGTCCGTGATAAAGCTCTGGGCAAAGTCCCGGATGGTCTGATTCACAGCTTTCAGATCTTCCAGATCCTCCGCGTCATCCTCCACCCGGAACTGCAGCGTCTCCACCACGCTCTCCCCCCGCTCCGTCCGGTCATAGAGAAAGCGGGCCTCCGGCCGGGGATCCTCCACCCAGGCACCACCACGCCCGGAAAAGGCGATTCCCCCCAGGCACACGGCCGCCAGCGCCAGGCACACCGCCGTCACCGCCAGCATCCGGGGCGCTTTCACGATGCGCTCCAACCGCTCTTTGATTTTCTGGCCGCCGCCGGACATGGTGGTGGCACACTGCAGCAGATCTCCCGGCCGGGGCCTGGCTGTCAGCAAAGAGAGCAGGGTGCGGCCGTAGGCTGTCCGCTCCCATTCCCCAAGGTACGCCAGCGCCCGCTGGTCACAGGCCAGTTCCCCATCCTGCCGGGACGCTGCCGCCGCCCACCACACCAGGGGATTGTACCAGTGGAGCGCCAAGGCCAGGCACCGTAGCAGGCTCCAGATGTGGTCCTTGTGTACGTAGTGGGCCTCCTCATGGGAGAGCACATGCCGGAGCATTTGGGTGTCCGCCGCTGTCTCTCCGGTCACATAGATCTTGGGGAATACCACACCGCAGAGGCAGGGAGAGCTGAGGCCCTCCACCGTGTAGACCGGCAGGTTTCCATAGGGAAAGGGCGGCTGAAAAGGTACCCGGCGCCGCCGCAGCCGCCGGGCAAAGCGGAGGTTGCTGACAGTCAGCACCCCCAGCATAACGGCCGCACCCGCCAGGTAGAAAAGAATCAGCACATCCCGCCAGTCGGCGTAGAAGCGATACTCCGTCCAGCCCTCCCGGGTCTGGACGGTGCAGCCGTCGTGGTACTCCACCCATGCCCCCAGGATGCGCTGCCCGTGGGTGCCCACCGCCATCACGCCGGTAGGTGCATCCTCCGGCAGGGGTTCGTCGAAGGTGCCGGACAGCTCAGGATCCGGGAAAGCGTACAGGGCCGTCTCATCCAACGCCTCCTCCACCGCAGGGGACTCCGGCAGCAGGGCCTCCAGGCTCACCGGAGCGGAAAAGAGCTGCACCGGGATCAGCAGCCGCGCCAGAACCACCAGCCACAAAGCATACCGGGCCGTGCCGCTGATCCGCTCTCCCAGCAGGCGCCGGGCTGCCAGCACCGCCAGGATCAGGAGGCTGGAGGACACCATCCACTCAAGCATCCTCTCCGCCCCCTTCCGCCTGATCCAGGATCGTCCGCAGCTGGGCGATATCCTCCTGTGTCAGAGCCTGCCGCCGGGCCATGGTGCTCACCATCAGCCCCACGCTGCCCCGGTACACCCGGTCCAGGAAGGTATGGGTCTCCTCGATCTCCGCTTCCTCCCTGGCAACAAGCGGTGTATAGTGTTTTGCCTTGCCAATGGTCTCGGAGCGTACCAGGCCCTTTTCCTCCATCCGCCGCAGCGTGGTGATGGTGGTGCTCTTGGCCCACCCCACCCGGCATTTCAGCTCCGCCACCAGCTCCATCACCGTCTGGGGCGAGTGACGCCACAGACATTCCAGTACGTTCCACTCACTGGCTGTCAGATGCACCTGCATGGTTCCGCCTCCCCTCTGGTTTACAATGTAGACCTATCATAACACATAAGGTCTACATTGTAAACCACATTTTGAAAAAAAGGAGCGGACAGCAGTCCGCTCCTGGTCTGAAAGAGAGGTTGGTTTCGATCCGGGTTACAGGATGATGCAGATGAGCCCGCCGCTGCCCTCGTTGATGATCCGCTCCAGGGTCTCCCGGAGTTTTTTCCGGGCGTCCTCCGGCATCCGCTTGAGCTTGGTCTGCAGATCCTCGCTGACCAGCTCGTGGAAGCTGCGGCCGAAGATATTGGACTGCCAGATCTTGCTGGTGTCCCCCTCGAACTCCTGAAGCAGGTAGTTGACCATGTCCTCGGACTGCTTTTCGTTGCCCACGATGGGGCTCACCGCCGTCTCGATGTCTGCCCGGATCATGTGGATGCTGGGGGCGCTGGCCTTGAGGCGCACGCCGTAGCGCCCTCCCTGCTTCATGATCTCCGGCTCCTCCAGCGTCAGCTCATCGATGCCCGGCACCACGATGCCGTAGCCGGTCTCCCGCACGTCCTTCAAGGCCCCGGCTACCTTATCGTACTCCGCTTTCACGGCGGAGAGCCGGGTCAGCAGGCTCATGAGGTCGCCATCGTCGGATACGGAGAAGCCAGACTGCTCCGAAAGTGTCTGGTAGAACAGCTCCCGGGGCAATCCCAGGGTGGCCGCCGCCACACCGGTGCCCAGATCCAGGGCCGTGACCCGGGCCTCGCTGATGTGTTCGCTCTGCCCCAGGGCCCCCACCATATCCTCCACTTCCCGGATGTGGTGCAGCTGGGCGGTGCTCTCCCGGATGGCCTGATAGAGCCCGGCCTTGATGGGGTGTCCGTCCGGCAGGGCGTCCACCCAGGGCGGCAGGTACAGATCCAGTTCCTGCATGGGGAACTCGTAGAGCACCGCCTTCAAGATGGCGGCCACGTCCTCCTCCCCCAGCGTCAGGCAGTTGACGGGGACGCACTTGACCTCATAGCGGGAGGCGATGTCCCGGGCGATGGCCTCCGCCCGGTCCCCGGAGGGATCGGAGGAGTTGAGCAGCACGATGAAGGGCTTCCCCAGCTCCTGCAGCTCCCGGATCACCCGCTCTTCCGCCTCCAGGTAGTCCTCCCGGGGGATGTCGGCAATGGAGCCGTCGGTGGTGACCACGATGCCGATGGTGGAGTGCTCGGCGATGACCTTCCGGGTACCGATCTCCGCCGCCTCCGTCATGGGGATCTCGTGGTCGTACCAGGGGGTGGTGACCATGCGGGGGGCATCGTCTTCCGTGGAGCCGATGGCGCCTTTGACCATGTACCCCACGCAGTCGATGAGCCGCACGGAACAGCTGCCGCCTCCCTCCAGCTGGATCTGGGCGGCCTCCTCCGGCACGAACTTGGGTTCTGCCGTCATGATGGTGCGGCCGGAGCCGCTTTGGGGCAGCTCATCCCGGGCCCGCTCCTTGCGGTAGACGTTGTCGATGTTGGGGATCACCTGGGTCTCCATGAACCGCTTGATGAAGGTGGACTTTCCTGTGCGCACCGGTCCCACCACGCCGATGTAGATATCCCCTGCGGTGCGGGTGGCGATATTCTGATAGATACTGGTATTCATAGCATCCCGTCCTTTTTCCGCTCCATATTCATGGTACCACTCTATGTCCCCGCCGGCGAAAGTATGACGGCCCGTCTCCAACGGACTTTGGCGAAAATAGACAAAATCACGAGGTGTTCTTCTCTGCTCTTCGGTGTGATTCCCGCTTTACAGCTGCAATTTAGCATGGTAAACTACTACCGTATTAAACGAGGCGGGCAACCGCTTATTTGGAGGATTGGAATATGAAGAAGTTTCTTGCACTGCTGCTCTCCGGTTTGATGGTGCTCTCCCTGGCCGCCTGCGGCGGCGAAACTGCCACCGAGGACACCAGCACCGAGGATACGGAGAACACCGAGAATACCGATACCGCCGAGAGCGACCTGGCCTATGTCCAGGACAAGGGCACCCTGGTGGTGGGCATCACCTACTTCGAGCCCATGGACTACAAGGCCGAAGGCAGCGACGAGTGGATCGGCTTTGACGCCGACATGGCCAAGGCCTTTGCCGAGAGCCTGGGCGTGGACGTGGAGTTCCAGGAGATCACCTGGGACTACAAGGTGGAGGAGCTCGACTCCAAGGCCATTGACTGCGTGTGGAACGGCATGACTCTGGGCGAGGATGTCATGGCCGCCATGGGAACCTCCGTTCCTTACTGCACCAATGCTCAGGTATTGGTGGTCCCCGCTGACAAGGCGGCAGATTTCGAGGGTCTGACCTCTCTGGAGGGTCTGAACGTGGCTGTGGAGTCCGGCTCTGCCGGTGAGGACGCCGCCATTGCTTTGGGTGCCACCACCGTTCCGGTTCAGTCCCAGGCCAACACTTTGATGGAAGTGTCCGCCGGTACCTCTGATGCTGCTGTCATCGACCTGCTGATGGCCGGTGCCATGATCGGCGAGGGCACCAGCTATGAGGATCTGACCTTCACCCTGAACCTGAATGACGCCCAGGGCCTGCCCTCTGAGGAGTACGGCGTGGGCTTCCGGAAGGGTTCCGACCTGGTGGATGCATTCAATGAGTTCTGGGCAGAAAAGGTGTCTGACGGCACTGTGCTGGAGACTGCTACCACCTATGGTGTGCAGGACGCCGTGATCCTGGACTGATTTCCCCTGATACGTATATGAGGCAGAGCGCGCAAGAAACGCGCTCTGCCTTTCGGCGGCTTTATCCCCCCACCACAACCATCCTGAGAGGACGATACCAACATGGAATTTTTCACATCCAGCACCTTTCAGACGGTGCTCTCGGCCCTGAACAGCGGTTTTGTCAAAACCCTTCAGCTGTTCTTTATCACCCTCATCGGTGCCCTTCCCCTGGGACTGATTATTAGTTTCGGCTCCATGAGCCGCTTCCTTCCCCTGCGGTGGGTCAGCCGCACCTTTGTCTGGATCATCCGGGGCACCCCGCTGGTACTCCAGATCATTGCCCTGTTCTATGTGCCGGGCATGAAGGACTGGTTCAACTGGCCCAGCGGTGAGGGCGGGCGGATGACAGCTGTGTGCGTGGCCTTCATCATCAACTACGCCTGCTATTTCTCCGAGATCTACCGGGGCGGCATCCAGGGCGTCCCCAGGGGGCAGCAGGAGGCCGGTCAGGTACTGGGCATGACCAAGGCCCAGATCTTCCGCCATATCACCCTGGTGCAGATGATCAAGCGCATCGTTCCCCCCATGTCCAACGAGGTCATCACGCTGGTGAAGGATACCTCTCTGGCCCGGGTCATTGCCCTGCAGGAAGTCATCTGGATGGGCGAGTCCTTCATGAAGGGCAACTCCGGCATTGCGGGCCTTACCTGGCCTTTGTTCTTTACGGCGGTGTACTATCTGATCTTCAGCGGCATTGTCACCGTGCTTTTAGGCAAGCTGGAAAAGAAGCTGGCCTTCTTTCAGTAATTAAGGAGGACCCAACATGGCAGTTTTGGAAGTACATAACATTGAAAAGCATTTCGGTGCCACCCGGGTTCTGGAGGATATCAGCTTCGATCTGGAGCAGGGCCAGGCGCTGGCCATCATCGGCTCCTCCGGCAGCGGAAAGACCACCCTGCTGCGGTGCCTGAACTTTTTGGAAAAGCCCGACCAGGGCTCCATCGCGGTGAACGGTTCTGTGATCTTTGACGCCGCCGATCCCGCCACCCAGCGGGAGAGCGAGGTGCGCAAAAAGCGGCTCCACTTCGGCATGGTGTTCCAGTCCTTTAACCTCTTCCCCCAGTACACGGCTTTGAAGAACGTCACGCTGGCCAAGGAGCTTCTCAGCCAGGAGCGGCCGGATTTCAAGGAGAACAAGAAGGAAATCCTGGAGGAGATCCAGGCAGAGGGCCGGGAGCTGCTGAAAAAAATGGGCCTCAGCGACCGGGAGAACCACTATCCCAGTCAACTCTCCGGCGGCCAGCAGCAGCGGGTAGCCATCGCCCGGGCCCTGGCGCTGCACCCGGATATCCTCTGCTTCGACGAGCCCACCAGTGCCCTGGATCCGGAGCTCACCGGCGAGGTGCTGAAGGTCATTCGGTCTCTGGCGGAACAGCGGACCACCATGATCATCGTCACCCATGAGATGGCCTTTGCCCGGGACGTGGCCGATCAGGTGATCTTCATGGACGGCGGCGTCATTGTGGAGCAGGGCCCCGCCCGGGATGTCATCGAGCATCCCAGGGAGGAGCGGACAAAGCAGTTCCTCTCCCGGTACAGCGAAACCTGATGCCCTTCCACCTCAGTGGATGGGATTCGAAACGAGAAAAGCACGGAAGACCGTTGCGGTTTTCCGTGCTTCTTTTTTCTCCCAGCAAGCCTCCCTTTCCGGAGGCGCAAAACCATGCGCCGGGCCGCAGCAAATTCGTTGCCGCAGCCCGGCGCTGTTTTTGTTGGGTCAGAACAAGGTGATCTGGCTGGTCTCCGCCATGCCGGCAAAGGCCCCCAGGGCCTTGAGCTGTTCGATGTGGGTCTTGGAGAGCTTGTTGCAGCACATGGCAAATTCCTCGATGGAGATGAACTCCTTGCCCTTGCGCTTTTCCACGGTGTCCAGCGCCGCGGACTCACCCAAACCGTGGACGGAGACAAAAGGCGGCAGCAGGCCGTTCTCCGTCACCTTGAACTTGGTGGCGTCAGACTCGTAGATGTTGATGGTGTCGAAGTGGAAGCCCCGGAGATAGAACTCGTAGCACACCTCCAGCGTGGTCATGAGGTTTTGTTCCACGGCGGTGGCGTCCTTGTTGTTCTCGATCTCCCGGATCTTGCGCTTCACCGCGTCCAGTCCCGCGCAGCAGTACTCCGCGTCAAAGGCCTTGGCCCGGACGGAGAAGAAGGTGGCGTAGAAGGCCAGGGGCTCGTGCACCTTGTACCAGGCGATGCGGAAGGCCATCATGACGTAGGCCACGGCGTGGGCTTTCGGGAACAGGTAGCCGATCTTGGCCAGGGACTCGATGTACCACTCGGGAACATCGTGCTCCCGCATGGCCTCCACCCAACCCTCGTCAAAGCCGCCCTTTTTCACCTTGCCCTTGCGCACCTTCTCCATGATCTTGAAGCTCATCTTGGGGTCCAGGCCCTTGGAGATCAGGTAGAGCATGATGTCGTCACGGCAGCCCACCGTCTCCAAGACGCTTGCGGTGCCGCTGACGATCAGGTCCCGGGCGTTGCCCAGCCACACGTCGGTACCGTGGGAGAAGCCGGACAGGCGCACCAGGGTGTTGAAGTCCTTAGGCTGGGTGTCCACCAGCATCTGCCGGGTAAAGCGGGTGTTGAACTCCGGAATGGCCACGGCGCCGGTGGGGCCCAGCAGCTCGTCATTTTCGTACCCCAGCACCTTGCTGGAAGTGAAGATGGACATGGTGTCCGGGTCGTCCAGGGGAATGTCGTGGGGATCCACCCCGGTGAGGTCCTGCATCATACGGACCATGGTGGGGTCATCGTGTCCCAGCATATCCAGCTTCAGGAGGTTGGCCTCCATGGAGTGGTATTCAAAATGGGTGGTGATGGTATCGGAGTCGTCGGCGTCCGCCGGGTGCTGCACCGGGCAGAAGTCCTCCATATCCATGTCATCGGGGACTACCACCAGTCCGCCCGGGTGCTGGCCCGTGGTACGCCGGACGCCCACGCAGCCCAATGTCAGGCGGTTCTCCTCCGCCCGTCCGGCGGTGATGCCGTTCTCCTCCAGATATTTCTTGACAAAGCCGTAGGCGGTCTTTTCCGCCAGGGTACCGATGGTGCCGGCCCGGAACACCTGGGTCTTTCCGAACATCTCGATGGCGTGCTGGTGGGCCCTGGCCTGGTATTCACCGGAGAAGTTCAGGTCGATATCCGGCACCTTGCCGCCGCCGAAGCCCAGGAAGGTCTCAAAGGGGATATCGAAGCCGTCTTTGACGTACTTGGTGCCGCAGACGGGACAGACCTTGTCCGGCATGTCGGCGCCGCAGCCGTAGGAGCCGTCGGTGATGAACTCGGTGTTCTTGCAGTTGGGGCAGCGGTAGTGAGGCGGCAGAGAGTTGACCTCCGTGATGCCGGACATATAGGCAACCAATGACGAGCCCACGGAACCACGGGAGCCCACCAGGTATCCGTTTTCCAACGACCGCTGCACCAATTTCTGGGCGGACATGTACACCACGTCGTACTTGCCCAGAATGCCGCCCAGCTCCACGTTCAGCCGGTCCACAATCAGCTGGGGCGGATTCTCGCCATAGAGCCGGTGGACTTTCTCCCACACCAGGCGGTTCAGGTCCTCCTCGGAGTTGGCGAGGCGGGGCGGATACAGATCCGGCGGCAGCAGCTCGAATTTCTCCACCTGGTCGGCGATGGCACGGGTATTGGTGACCACCACCTCGTAGGCCTTCTCCTCCCCCAGGTAGGAAAATTCCTCAAGCATTTCATCTGTTGTCTTGAAGTAGATGGGCAGGGGCGCGTTGGCGTCCGGAAACTTTTTGGAAGCCAGGAGAATATGGCGGTACACCTCGTCCTCCGGCTCCAGGAAGTGGACGTCACCGGTGGCGCAGACGGGCTTGCCCAGCTCGTCTCCCAGCCGGACGATGGTGCGGTTGAACTCCCGCAGCTCCTCCTCCGACTGCACGTCGCCGTTTCGCAGCATGAAAGCGTTGTTGCACAGGGGCTGGATCTCCAGATAGTCATAGTAAGAGGCGATGCGCTTGAGCTCGTCCCAGTCCTTGTGGTCCGTCACCGCACGGAACAGCTCTCCCGCCTCGCAGGCGGAGCCCACGATGATGCCGTTGCGGTGCTCGTTCAAAAGGCTCTTGGGAATGATGGGCACCCGCTTGAAATACTTGAGGTTGGAGGCGGAGATCATCTGGTAGAGGTTCTTGAGGCCCACCTTGTTCTTGGCGATGAGGATGATGTGCTTGGGGAAGCGGTTGGACTTGCCTCCCAGTGGCCGCAGCTTCTCCATTTCCTTGTTCACCGCCTGGAGGGTATCCACTCCCCGCTCATGGAGCATCTTCCAGAAGGGGACGAGCATATAGCCCACGGTAGCGGCATCGTCACTGGCCCGGTGGTGGTTGAAGGCCGGCAGGTCCAGGTGCTCCGCCACGATGTCCAGCTTGTACTTGCCCAAATCCGGCAGCAGGTTCTGTGCCAGGATCAGGGAGTCCACATAGGTAGGCTGGAACGGGATGCCCTCCTTCTTGCAGCCTGCCCGGATGAAGCCGATATCGAACTCTGCGTTGTGGGCCGCCAGGGGCCGCCCGTTCACGAACTCCAAAAACGCCGTCAGGGCCTCCCGGGGCTGGGGAGCGTCCTTGAGCATCTCATCGGTGATGCCGGTGAGACCCACGATCTCCGGCGTCAGGTGGCGGCCGGGGTTCACGAAGGTCTGGAACCGCTCGCAGATCTCGCCGTTTCGCAGTACCACGGCGCCGATCTCGGTGATGGCCTCCCGGTCCACCTTGAGGCCGGTGGTCTCGATGTCAAAGCAGACGAACTCCCCGTCCAGGGGGCAGTCCAGCTTGCCGTGAACGGCCACCCGGTCGTCGATGTTGTTGATGAAGTAACCCTCCACGCCGTAGAGGATCTTGATGTCGTCTCCGGAGGCGTGCCAGGCGTCCGGGAAAGACTGGGCCACGCCGTGGTCCGTGATGGCGATGGCGGGATGGCCCCAGCGGATGGCGGTCTTCACCGCCTCCTTGGTGTCCGTCAGGGCATCCATATTGCTCATCTTGGTGTGCAGGTGCAGCTCCACCCGCTTTTCCTTAGCGGTGTCCTGCCGGGCCTTGTGCTCCACCACGCAGATGTTGTAGGGGTTCAGCTGGATGTCCTTACCGTCCCAGGTGGGCTCCATCTTGCCCTGGACGCACAGCCACATGCCGGGCTTGATGGCCCCCTCCAGCTGCTGGGCCTCCTTGGTGGTGAGGTTCTTCTGCACCGTGACGGAGTTGGTGTAATCCGTCATGTCAAAGCTCAGCCGCCACATGCCCGGCCGCCGGGTCTCCCGGCACTCGAAGGCAAAGACCTTGCCCTCCACCGTGGCGTTGCCCATCTTCAGATTCAAGTCCTTCATGGGGCCGGGACGGCTCTTGATGGCCTTCCCCATGAGGATCTTGCCGCTCTTCTTCTCCGCCGGGGCGCCGGGCGCGGAAACGGAGGAGGCATGGGCCTCCTCCTTTACCGTCAGCACCAGCTCCACGGACCGGAAGCCATACACCGCCGCCAGGGTCTGCTTCAAAGACGCCTGCTCCTCCTCCGTCAGGGGATTGCGCACCGTCAGGTGGGCGGTGATGGAGAGCTTCTCCCGGTCGATGACGGCGCCGGTGAGCACCGCCCCCGCCAGGCGCAGCCGC